>Ga0105240_10001682_pt1 | contig 37512 bp, 31 predicted proteins | sample KBSC54metaG_FD_80426 | JGI IMG/M metagenome (GOLD analysis project Ga0105240, IMG submission 80426) | Corn rhizosphere microbial communities from Kellogg Biological Station, Michigan, USA - KBS C5-4 metaG | ecosystem: Host-associated > Plants > Roots > Rhizosphere > Soil | place: Michigan, USA... | reverse complement strand
TTCACAACATGCCAGGCCGTGTGGTTCGGAGCGGAGGGCGAAGTTGTGATTGCCAACGCGGGACACCTGCCGCCATACCTGAATACGCAGGAGGTGAGGCTGCCGGGCGGGTTGCCGCTGGGCGTGGTGGCCGATGTTAAGTACGACGAAGTGCGGCTCTACTTACACCCCGGCGACAGGCTGCTGATGATGTCCGATGGAGTTGTAGAAGCGCGGCAGGGATCTGGAGAGCTGTTTGGGTTCGATCGCGTGCACAACTTGAGCAACCAGTCGGCGTTCTACATCGCGGATGCAGCGAAGGCCTTTGGGCAGGAAGACGACATCACGGTGCTGACAATTCGGCGGCAGGCAAAGGCGATGGCCGCGTAGACATTTCGATGGGATTTCGTCACGTCGTATGTTAAGCTAGCTTAAGCTGGACGGAATCAATTATGAAAGCATTTGGCGCGTTTGAGGGCAAGAACAACTTCGGCAAACTGCTCGACCTGGTGGAAGCGGGTGAAGAGGTTGTGATCACGCGGCACGGGAAGCCGGTAGCGCGCCTTGTTCCAAACTCCGACGCGCTTCCCAGCAAAGCCGAGCGTGCACGCGCTGCGGCAGGGCGGATCCGCAGTCGGGCTCGAACCCGGAACACGGGCTCCTTCAATTGGGAAGAGTGGAAGAAGTTTCGTGATGAGGGGCGAAAGTGAGCTTGGTCCTGGACTGTTCCGCGACACTCGCGTGGATCTATCCCGGAGAAACATCGAAAGCCATTCAGGGCGTCTTTGAGCGGGTAGTTGAACATGGCGCTCTGGTTCCTGATCTCTGGCGGATTGAAATCGCTAATTGCTTGACCATCGCTTTGCGGTCAGGCCGCATTACTGAAGAGGAACGCGCCGCATCATTGAAGGACCTTGCTGAGTTGCAGATCATACCCGACGATCAAACCGGCGCCCGGGTCTGGAGCGATACCATCGCCTTAGCGGATAGTTATCGCCTCACCGTGTATGACGCCACTTATCTGGAACTCGCCTTACGGCACTCACTGCCACTTGCAACCCTCGACGGCGACCTTCGCAAAGCCGCTCGCAGTGCGCGAGTTCCCGTGCTTGGCAAATAGGGGTCAGTAACTCGAGTCTCTTGCGGTCGACCCGTCGCCTGCCGTGCTCGTCCCACTTTGGGATATGGATCTCGTCTACAAACAACAGCGCGCATCTCAAAGTGCATCGTAGAGATCAATGAGCCGAACGCTGCTTCCGGGAAAGCCCTACCCTTTAGGTTCCACCGCATACCAAAAAGGCACGAACTTCTCACTCTTCTCAGAGTATGGTGCGCGCGTGGATGTGTGTTTTTACGATGCCGAAGGAAACGAAACCGACTGTATAACTCTGCTGGAACGCACTTCCTTTGTGTGGCATGGCTTTGTGAAGGGCATCAAGCCAGGCCAGCTATACAACTTCCGCGTTCATGGTCCGTGGGATCCCAAGAACGGAATGCGCTTCAATGCTGCCAAGTCGCTCGTAGATCCCTATGCAAAGGCTATTTCGGGTGAGGTGGACTGGAAGGCGCCGATCTTTCCTTACGACGTCGCGTCCGGCGACCCCATGAAGAAGGATAAGCGGGACAGTGCGCGCGGAGTGCCGAAGTCGGTGGTGATCCACGATCCGTTTGACTGGTCGGACGATTGTCCGCCGGAGACTCCGTTGCCCGATTCCGTGATTTACGAGACGCACGTGAAGGGGTTCAGCTACAGGAATCCTGATGTGCCGAAGGAACTGCGCGGAACGTATGCGGGGCTGGCGCATCCGTCGAGCATTGAGTATTTCAAGAATCTCGGCATCACGGCGGTCGAGTTGATGCCGGTGCATCACTTCATCGATGAAGGGCACCTTGTAGACAGGGGACTCAAGGACTACTGGGGATACAACACGCTTGGATTCTTTGCGCCGATGGCGCGCTACAGCTCATCCGGCGACCAGGGCGGGCAGGTGCGCGAGTTCAAGGAGATGGTGAAGGCACTGCATGCGGCGAAAATTGAAGTGATTCTCGACGTGGTTTATAACCACACGTGCGAGGGGAACCACATGGGTCCAATGCTGAGCTGGAAGGGCGCAGACAACGCGACCTATTACCGGCTGGTTGACAACAAGCCGCAGTTCTACATGGACTATACGGGGACAGGTAATTCGCTCAACGTGCGGAATCCGCAGGTTCTGAAGATGATCATGGATTCGCTGCGGTATTGGGTGACTCATATGCACGTGGATGGGTTCCGCTTCGATCTGGCGGCGACGCTGGCGCGGGAACTGCATGACGTAAGTAAATTGTCATCATTCTTCGACACGATCCATCAGGATCCAACTCTCGCGGAGAAAAAGCTGATTGCCGAGCCGTGGGACGTAGGCGAGGGCGGATACCAGGTGGGCCAGTTCCCTGTTCTCTGGGCGGAGTGGAACGGCAAGTATCGCGACACGGTGCGCAGATTCTGGAAGGGCGATGGCGGGATGCTGTCGGACTTCGCGTATCGACTGACGGGCTCCAGCGATCTGTACCAGTTCGATGGACGCAAGCCGTACGCGAGCATCAACTTCATCACGGCACATGATGGCTTCACGCTTTGCGACCTGGTGAGCTACAACCATAAGCACAACGAAGCCAACGGCGAGAACAACCGGGACGGATCGGACAATAACGACTCGTGGAATATGGGTGCGGAGGGGCCGACGGATGATCCCCGCATCAACGAGGCACGCGAGCGCCAGATGCGCAATTTCCTGGCGACGCTGATGCTTTCGCAGGGTGTCCCGATGCTAACGGGTGGCGATGAAATCGCACGTTCCCAGATAGGAAACAACAATACGTACGGTCAGGATAACGAGTTGACCTGGATGGATTGGAATCTGGATGAGCGACGAAAGCGTCTTCGCGAGTTCACGTGCAAGGTCATCCGGCTTCGGCTTGCGCATCCCAATCTGCACCGCCGGAAATTCTTCCAGGATCGTGAGATTCGCAGGCGCTCAGACGGAAGTCTGGTGCTGGTGGAGAAGGATGCAGTGTGGTTCAACCCGGATGGCAATGAGGTTTCAGATGAGGCATGGAACGCTGAGTGGTCCCGGGCGATTGCACTGATGCTGAATGGCTGCACACTGCAGGTCACGGATGAGAACGGAGATTGGATTATTGATGACAGCTTCCTGCTGATGGTGAACGCGGCTGACCAGGGAGTGGAGTTCACGCTGCCACAGTCTCCCAGAGGCAAGCCTTGGAAGCAGATTATGAATACAGAAAATATCGATGATCCCTTTGCCGTGAAGCCAGTCAGCGGGTCAGTGATTGTGGGTGGCCGTGCTCTGAAATTGCTTAGCGACGAGGGATTCCATCTGGAGAAGGCGCAGACTCCCTGAAGCGCGCATCTACTCTGGTCGTGCTCCGCACCGGCTCCTTCCGGCAGCGATTCTATTTCGCAGATGGTTTCGCACTCCGACGGCTTGCGTGTGAAAGGAATCTTCAGGCCAAGGTGTGCGATGAGGTTGCGTCCAAGTTTGGCGCGGCAGGTTTCTAACCCGATGGCGAAGCTCCGGACGCCAATCCACCGACACGCAATCGGCTACGAGTACGCGGCGAGAGCTGGCGTCCTGTATTAGCGCAAAACTCCGGTGGTGATCGTGCTAGCCACGGCCATGAAGGTGCTGTTGATTTTCTGCGCCACGGCGGATTCGCCAGCTACGGTTCCCAATGCGATCACAGAGACGGCCATTGCGTATTCCGTTACGCCCTGACCATCCTTGCGGTCCCGGAGGTCCTGGATGGCTAGATACAGCTTGAGGAGGAGGTTGTTCATCTTGCTATCCAACTCTCTGTGAGTGCGGCCGAAGATGAGGACCGCAGCGCCACGTCCCTGCTCCCATTACTAAACCGCAAGTTGGTAACGTGCGGATAGATGCCCGGGGTCCCGGGACCTTCGTGCAGAGCCTGCACGGAAGGACGTGGTCGTCATTGGACTTCTGGAAGCCGTGTCTGGATTCAAAGCAGCATGGTCTTTTGTCGAACTTGCCCTTGCACAGAACCCAAACGGCAGCGCCATGCCGGTAGGCGTACTGACGGCATATGCCTGGAAAACTTCAAAGCAGGAGTTTTTAGAGGCTGGACGATACAAACGAATAGAAATTAAGCAACTTACCTGAATGAGCTACACTGCTACGGCGCCCCATCCAACAATTCCGCTTACGAGATTCCTATGTCGATCGCAATCCGAGCCAGCAAGTGGAGCGAGGGATTCAGTCGCTCATTCTGGATCGCCAACACGCTGGAACTCTTTGAGCGCGTTGCAATGTACTGCTCGATGTCTGTTCTTGCGGTGTTTCTGTCGGAGAACATCGGCCTCGGTCCCGCAGCCGGTCCGTCTCTTGTGGGGTTGTTTACCGGTCTACTGTACACACTGCCAATTGTGGCCGGCACCGCCGTCGATCGTTACGGATTTCGGCGCACCCTGGCGGCCTGTTTCGCGATATTCGCACCTTGCTACTTCCTGATCGGCTTCGCGGGAATGAATGCAGGGCGCCCAATCGTCGCCACAGTCGGCAAGTTACCCTACGTGATTTCAGCTCTCATCCTTACCGCCATCGGTGGCTCCCTGATCAAACCCTGCATTGTGGGCACCGTTGCGAATTCGACATCCGCAAGCAAGAGAGGGCTTGGATATTCGATCTACTACACGCTTGTGAATGTCGGAGGGGCAGTCGGTCCACTGCTTGCAATGCAAATCCGCGGGCGGCTCGGAATCCAGTACGCCATCATCGCTTCGGCCGTCATATCTGCCGGAAACCTTGTTGCGACGCTGCTATTTTTCAAAGAACCCCAGGTCCGGTCCGCGGACAACGCTCGGAAACCAGGCAAAGTCTTCACCGATATGTTGACGGTTTTCGCCAATCTGCGCTTTCTTCTATTTCTGTTTCTCGCATCGGGTTTCTACATAATGTTCTGGCAGATCTACTACTCTGTCCCGTTCTATGCCAGGCAGGTGTTGCACTTCGAGCGGTTCGAATTGTTGCAGAGCGTCGAAAGCGCAGGAATCATTCTGCTGACGATTCCCGTGAACGTCGTCATCAAGAGAATGAAGCCCATCACCGCAGTCACGACCGGCATGATCATTGCCAGCGGCGCGTGGTTGCTGATCCCGGCGTTCCCGGCGGTGCCCGTCGTTATCGCTGCTACCGTGCTCTTCTCCATTGGGGAAGCAACGCTCTCCCCGCGCCTCTATGAGTATGTGTCGACGCTGGCGCCGCAGGCACAACTCGGCACCTATATGGGATTCGCATTTTTGCCCGTCGCGATCGGCTCGTTTACGGCCGGCCCGCTCGCAGGATGGCTGGTCACCCATTTCGTTATGCGATCGAACCCGAATGCGATGTGGTTCATTCTCTCGGGCGTTGGAGGGGTGTGCACGGTCGGCATGCTGATATACAACCGGCTCGTGAGCCCTGCGACACTGCCCGTTGCCAGCGCAACGAAATGATTGGCGGCAGCAGGCCAAGCAGCATTGCTGAAAGAAAAGCCCCATCGCTGGATGGGGCTTTTGTGGATCAGAACACTTGCTTCCGCGCGCCAGATTTAGACCATCTTCGACTTTGCTCAGTCGTAGTATTCGAGCCCGAGATGCGTGATGAGATCGGCGCCCATGATGTGGCGCAGGGTGTTCTTGAGCTTCATCGACTGGATGAAGAGATCGTGCTCGGGGTAGAGGCCCTCGCGCGTTTGCGGTGACTTGAGGTAGAAGCTCAGCCACTCCTGGATACCGATCGATTTGAGAGATGGCGTGCGCTTGGCAAGGTCGAGGAACAGGACGAGGTCGAGCGCGATGGGTGCGGCGAGAATTGAATCGCGGCAGAGAAAGTCCACCTTGATCTGCATGGGATAACCGAGCCATCCAAAGATGTCGATGTTGTCCCAGCCTTCTTTGTTGTCGCCGCGAGGCGGGTAGTAGTTGATGCGGACCTTATGGAAGATGTTCTTGTAAAGGTCGGGATAGAGCTCGGGCTGGAAGATGTATTCGAGCGAGCCGAGCTTCGATTCTTCTTTGGTCTTGAAGGACTCGGGGTCATCGAGGACTTCGCCGTCGCGATTACCGAGAATATTGGTGGAGTACCAGCCGGAAACGCCAAGCAGGCGAGCCTTGAACGCGGGCGCAAGGACGGTCTTCATGAAGGTTTGGCCGGTTTTGAAATCCTTGCCGCAGATCGGGGCCGCATTCTTTTTTGAGAGCTCGATCATCGCGGGAACGTCAACAGTCAGGTTCGGTGCGCCGTTAGCGAATGGGACGCCTTCACTGAGGGCGGCATAGGCGTAGATTTGCGACGGGGCGATTCCGGGGTCGTTCGACTCGAGACCCTTCTCGAAGGCGGCGATGGACTGATGCACCGCTGTGGGCTCAAGGAAGATCTCGGTGGAGCCGCACCAGATCATCACGACGCGATCGACGGTCTTTTTAAAATTCTGGATGTCGGCGCGGACCTGGTCGGCGAGGTCTTTCTTGTTCTTCCCCTTTTTAACGTGCGTGCCGTGGAGGCGCTTGACGTAGTACTGGTCGAACACGGCTGGGAGCGGCTTGATGCTCTCGAGATAAGGCCTGAGCTGTTCGAGCGTTTCCTTCTCGAGGACCTTTGCGTGCGAAGCGCTCTCGTAGACGTTGTCTTCGAAAATATCCCAGCCGGTGAAGACGATGTCGTTGAGGTCGGCAAGTGGAACAAATTCTTTCAGCATGGGCGATTTGTTGTCGGTGCGCTTGCCCAGGCGGATTGTTCCCATCTGCGTAAGCGAGCCAATCGGCTTGGCGAGTCCGCGGCGCACCGCGTCGACGCCGGCGATCATGGTGGTGGCAACCGCGCCGAGCCCAACAACCATAACGCCCAGCTTGCCAGTGGCTGGCGAGGGCTTTTCGAAATTGGCGGTCTTCTGGCCGCTTTGTTCTGTACTGCTCATTGTCTTTCCCAACCTTCCTTGATGAATTGATTCAAAGTTCAAACCGGGCAGCCGAAACAGTGTACGCCCGAATACCGGGGTCATATCTCCTGGCCGAAACTCAGGCCTCGTTTGCCTGGCGAAAGCGATTGATGTGTGTCCACAGAAACCAGACGATTGCGGCGAGCAGCCCGAGTTCGACAACGAGATGGAAGCGATGGAACCACTCGTGGAAGCGAGGATCGGTTTCCCACGCCTGTCCGAGGCGCATTCCCACATAGGCAAGCGCATAGCACCACGGCCAGGAACCGATGAACGTGTAGACGTGGAAGCGGAGTTGCGGCATTCTGGCAACGCCGGCTGGAAATGCGATAAACGTGCGAACCACGGGCAACACCCGCCCGACCAGGACGGTGATGCCGCCGTACTTCTCGAAGAAGCGGGTGATGCGATCGAGATCGTGCGGGCTCATCAGCACCCAGCGCCCGTAACGAAGGACCAAAGGGCGGCCACCTGCAGCGCCTACCCAATACGCGATCACTGAGCCCAGATTGCAGCCGATGGCGCCCGCAGTTGCGGCCCAGAAGAGGCTGAAGTGGCCGGTGTAGACGAGGTATCCGGCAAAGGGCATGATGATTTCGGATGGAAGCGGAATGCAGGCGGACTCGATGCCCATAAGGGCGGTGATTCCGGCGTATCCCAATGAGCCGATGACCCAGGTTACGAAGTGTACGAGCAGCGGCAGAATGCGTTCGGTCATGGGCGTTCTCAGTATATAGGTTGAGCGGGCGGCGCTGACCCGTCCTGCTAGGATTGAGTTGATTTATCACGCTGCGCGAGGTGTTCAAGTTGGCCGAGTTTCCTCCTGTTCCGTTGACGCTTGAAGGGTCCGCTCTACTGCACCAGTTCTTTCGTTTCGATTGGAAATCGTTGAGGGCCTGCGCGGTTGCTGATCGCGAGCAGATCGCAGGTGAGTTTGGTGCGGCGCTTCAGAAGCTGGAGCGTTCGAGCGATGGCAAGGTGCAGACGGGACTCTTCTCGCAGCTCGGACACAAGGGCGATCTGATCCTGGTGCATTTTCGCGATTCGTTTGAGGCGCTGAACCAGGTGGAGCTGGATCTCGCACAACTACGTTTTTCGGAATTTTTGACTCCGACGCATTCGTACGTGTCGGTAGTAGAACTGGGGCTGTACGAGTCGACGCGGAAGACCTACGAGGCCGCGGCAGCCAAAGGGGCTGAGCCGTTTTCGCCGGAGTGGAATGCGGAGATTGAGGGATCGATGAAGCGCGGGGCGGATGCGATGAAGACACGGCTCTTCCCTTCCATTCCGGATGCGAAGTATCTCTGCTTCTATCCGATGGATCGCAAGCGCGGGGAGCAAGTGAACTGGTACAGCGTGCCTTTCGCCGACCGGCAGCGCATGATGCACGAGCACGGCATGATCGGCCGGCGGTATGGCGATGTGGTGAAGCAGATCATCTCCGGGTCCATCGGAATGGATGACTGGGAGTGGGGCGTCGATCTGTTCGCCGATGACCCGGTGGTGTTCAAGAAGCTGATCTACGAGATGCGTTTTGATGAAGTGAGCGCGGTATATGCGCTGTTTGGGCAGTTCTATCTTGCGCTGAGATTGCCGGTGGAGAAACTCGGCGGATGGCTGGACGGCAAGCTTTAGACCATCATTGAGACGCTACACTCCTATCGGCTTCCACATCGATTTCGATTTCGACATCTGGACCCTGAGGATTTGGCCCGAGTTCCATGAGATTGTCGCGTTTGATATCGAAGTCGCCGCGCCTGACCGCTGCAGTTGCGTGAAATGACGCTCTCGCCGGCTTCCCCGGTCGCTTGTCAGGGAAGAGTCCCTTAAATGTGAAGGTCAGCGGCACTACGTGCGAGACTCCGCGGATGGTCAGCAAGCCGTCCATGATCCAGGTGTTGCCGGCTGCATGCCTGATTCCCTTCCCGTGGTAGGTCATGGCCGGATGGTTTTTCACATCGAAGAAGGCAGGGCCGCGCAGATCAGCGTCGCGCTCGGCGTTCTGCGTGCTGATGCTGGCTGTATCGATCGAGATGTCGACCGAGCTCTCGGCGGGATTCGGAGACACGATGATGGTGCCGGTGACCTTGTCAAACCTGCCGCGCACCAGCCCTACGATGTGGTGCCAGGCACCGAAGTAGGTAAAACTGTGGTCCGGATCGACCTTGTAGATGCCGGGTGCGGGAAGTGCTGCCTTTGGAGAAGCCGCTTGCGGCTGTGCAACGGCGACTACCGCGAGAATCACCACGCATGCAGCATGGATAGGTGCGGGCATTCGTTCAAGAATCCGTAGATTACGCATGTTATGTTTCATTATTTCCTCGCGCTTAATTTGTTTGTGAGAACCGTTCATCGCATTTGTAAACAGGCCTCGACAGAAAGTCCTGAAAGCAGTCTGAAACTGTCTGAATTGGTCTGAAATCGTGCCCGGCGACGTTGCTACAATCGGGTCACGCCGGTTTGAGCCGGTTCTGAGCCCGATGACCGAGAGCAATCCCGAACTTCGCGCAACACGTAAGTCGGAAACGCTTCGAATCGGCGCATGGCGCGTCAATCCAGCATCGGGCGAAATCAGCCGTGACGGAGAGCAGGGTGCGCAAACCGTCCGGCTCGACGAGCGGGCAATGCGCCTGCTCCTGTGTCTCGCCGAACATGCAGGCGAGATTGTTGCCATCGATGAACTTTTGAACCAGGTTTGGCCAGGCATCAATGTCAGCCAGGACTCGGTGTATCAAGCCGTAACCTCGCTGCGGCGCGTGCTGGGAGATGACGCAAAGAGTCCGGTGTACATTGGCACGATCCCGCGTCTTGGTTACAAGATGGTTGCCATCGTTACGCGCAACCCTGAGCAGGTGCAAGGCGGCAGCTCCGGCGCTCCGCCGACTACACCCGCCACCTCGCCCACCCCAGCGCGCAGGTCCCCGTCGCGAGTCGCGTGGACTGTGGCGCTCGCGTTTGCCCTGTGCGGAGTCGTTGCCTTCATATTCTTTTTTGCGCGTCGGTCTGGTTCCAATCAGCATCCGTCGGTCGCAGCTTCATCCGCACCATCACAACGCTCAGTTGCGGTTCTTCCGATTCTCGATCTGACTGAAGGAATGAAAAATGAAGAGTTCGCCGACGGCATCACTGAAGAGCTGATCGACAAGCTCAGCAAGGTTCCTGGCTTTCAGGTGCCACCTCCCACATCTTCTTTCGCACTGAAAGGCAAGCAGATGCCCGTCGACAAACTTGCGCGCACGCTGGGCGTCGCGTATCTGCTGGACGGGAGCGTGCGCATGTCGGGCTCCTGGGTCCGTGTCGACGTTCGTCTGTTCCGCGCTGATGACGGATTCGTCGTCTGGTCCGAAACCTACGATCAGCCGAAGAGCGACATCCTCACCATCCAGGATGACATTGCGGGTAAGGTGACCAGGGCGCTGCAGAAGTCCATTGCAGCACCGCAGGGATGAGACTGCTTTCAAATTCAAAGGAGCTCCATGGCAGCAACGAAATCCGCCAAGACCGCCAGAAAGAAATCTCCCGCGGCTAAACGGGTCGCAGTAAAGGCCAAGGACCGATCGGGGGTTGGCGGCGATTTGGCGCCGGAGCGCATCACTGCGATTCTGAAGGCCCTGGATGAGGCGTATCCCGACGCCGTTTGCGCGTTAACGCATCGGACGCCGTGGGAGCTGCTGGTTGCGACGATCTTGTCTGCGCAGTGTACGGATGTGCGGGTGAACATGGTGACGCCGGAGCTGTTTCGGCGCTTCCCTACTCCGCAGGCGATGGCAAAGGCGGAGATTCCGGAGCTGATCGAACTTATCCGTACTACGGGGTTCTTCAACAACAAGGCGAAGTCGATCAAGGGCGCGGCACAGGCGATCGTGCAGCGCTTTGGCGGCAAGGTTCCGGAGACGCTGGCGGAGTTGATCACGGTTCCGGGGGCGGCGCGGAAGACGGCGAACGTGGTGCTGGGCGTGAGCTACGGGAAGGCCGAGGGCGTGGTGGTGGATACGCACGTGTTTCGGATTTCGCGGCGGCTGGACCTGACGAAGTCGGACACGGCGGAGAAGGTGGAGCAGGATCTGATGAAGGTTTTGCCGCAGGATCGGTGGATACGGTTTTCTCACCAGGTGATCCATCACGGACGCCAGGTTTGCGTGGCGCGCGCACCGAAGTGCAAGGAGTGCAACCTCGAGACGCTCTGTAAGTCGGAAGATAAGACGTGGTGGAGCTGAGAAAAGCAGGGACTGAGGGACATAGGGACTGAGGGACGTAGGGACAGGGACTAGTTATCCGAATCTAATTGTTCGCGACTCAACGGTCCCGGGGTGCCCGAAAACGAGGCAGCTGGGGCATCCGCTTCGAATCCTCTACTCCTTTTTAGGGTGAACGTAATAGATGACGCCGAGGTAGTCGTCGCTGAGGAGGAAGGTGTCTGGTGCGAGGCGGAAAATTGCGCAGGGGCGGCCGTGGACGACGGGTTTGCCGTTGATGCTGCTCAGGAATCCGGTGATGAAGTCTTGCGGCTTGCGGTCGGCCGGCGTGAAGCGTACGACTTTGTAGCCGGTGCCAATATGGGGATGGCTGGCGCCATGCAGCGCGACCAGAAAAGAGTCGGTCAGAACTGAATCCTGTTTGCCGAAGTATGCGAAGCCCAGCGGCGAGCTGTGCGCAGCGAACGTGGTGTAGGCGGCCGGGACCTTGTCGCAGGACGGAAGAGGCGCGGGCGCTTTGCCGAGATTGGCATTGGGGTCGATTGCGTGATGGCCTCCGCCGGCACCAAGGTTCGTGCCTGCGGGGGCCACTCCTTTTTGTTCGCCGTAGACGGAGTCTTCGCCCTGTGGCTTCGCAGCGGCCTTCCCTGCTGCGCGTGCGTCGTTTAGGGTGGGCAGCGGAGTCTTGTCCAGGACGGGCCTTCCGGCTGCAAAGTAGCAGGCTGGCCAGCCGTAGCTGCGGGCGGGGCTCACGTTGGCGGCGAGTTGGAAGAAGGTGTCCTCTGGAAGTTTGTCGCCGAGATGGTCGTCGCCCATGTTGGTGGCGAAGAGTGCGCCTTCCAGATCGTTGACTTGTTGCAGATCGACTGCGTTGCGGAGACCCTGTGCTTCGATACGTTGGTTTTTCCCATCGGGGTCCATGCTGACGACTGCGGCGCGGAGAACTTCATCTTCGCGGCAGTAGTTGCATGAGGAGCCGACTGAAACGAAGATCCGTGGCGCACCGTTCGTGTTTGCGACCGCAACGGTGCGCGTCAGGTGCCAACCGCCGTACTTGTAGTGAAGGCCGTAGTCGGGAAAACGGATGAGGGTTTCTGGTGCGGAGGTTGGAGCGCTGTCGCCGGAGTTGTATTTGTACCGAACCAGGCGATCGGTAAGCGGAAGATAGAGCCAGCTCTGTTTCGTTGCGGGATCGGTGTAGAAGGCGAGGTTGTTGGGATTGCGAAGGCGGTCGAGGTAGCGCGTCGTGTGCGTAAAGCGGCGTGTCTGCTGGTCCCAGCCTTCAAGAATGTAAACAGCACCGAGGCGGTTGTCGCCGAGGTCATGCATGGAGGTGACGAAGATGCGACCGTCGGGAGACTTGGCAAAGAAACGCACGCGCTTGAGGCCAGTAGCGGTGATGTTGATGTCGAGGGCGGCGGGGAGACTGAGGGTGATTTGTTTGCCGGGGGCGTAGGTGAGGGTGTGGGGTGTCTGAGCGGGGCTGACGCCCGTCGTGAAGGCTAAGAAGAGCGCGTACAGCAGTGCGCGGGGAAGTGCTCGCTGCATGGCTGAAGTCCTGTCTGGGCTCTCGTCTCAGGTGCCACACAAACAGCAGATTCTTCGCTTACCACCCCCAAGCCTGAGAAAACGCTTGGGGCCCCGTGCGCTCAGAATGACAGCCAACTTTTGTTGGGAACTTTTGAGAGACCATACCCGAGTCTAACGGAATTCAGAACTGATGCATGACGGCAGCGATCAAGCCAGGGATATCGTGAGGATCGGCTTCGGCATCGGGTGGCCAGCCAAGTTCGCAGAGAGTGGCGCTGGTGATGGGGCCGATGGAGATTGCTTTCACTCCAGCGAACGGGAATGCGATGCCGGCGGCGCGGGCGACTTCGGCAAGATGGGTGGCGCTCGAGGAACTGGTGAATGTGGCCGCATCGATACCGGATGCGAGCGCTGCACGGAGTTGCTCGGGGGCTGCTGCGGGGATTGCGTTCCGGTAGGCCTCAACGACATCGACGACCGCGCCGGCGGCACGGAGAAAGTTGGGGATAATGTCGCGGGTGATTGCGGCGCGGGCGATGAGGATGCGTTTGCCTGGGATGAGGTCGGCGAGCGATTCGATCAGGCTTTCGGCGACGTACTCTTTTGGGGTCAGGGTGACAGTGAGGCCGCGTTCGCGGGCAGCTTCGGCAGTGGCCCTCCCGACAGCTGCAACCTGGGGTTTTGTGTCCGCTAAGACGATGTCACATATGTTGGCGCGTTCTGCGAGGGCGTAAACGGCATTGGCGCTGCTGAGTATGAGCCAGTCGTACGAATTGACATCGCGCAGTGCGGAATCAAGGGGATCGTATGAGGCTGGGGGGCGGATTTCGAGGACGGGAACTTCGACGGGTTCGGCACCGGCGGCGCGGAGACCTTCGCTGAGTTTGCCGGCCTGATGGGCCGCGCGGGTTACGAGGATGCGTTTGCTGGAGCTCATGCGGGCTTACCGGCCCAGTGTTCGGGCGGCCCTCCGGGGCGCGGATGCGAGAGGCGTTCTGTTCCCCGGGTTTCACCTGGGGCTATTCTCGACGAGCCCCTACGGGGCGTTCTGCAATGCGATTGGAATGGGTGGAAGCTGGAGACCTCGAAGCTGGATTTTCGAACGAGATAAAAGCAACTGCAGGTCCTTCGACTCCGGTCGGTGCGGCGACCTCCGCTCAGGATGACAGTCTGCATTTCGAATGCTCAATTCTCGACAGTACCGGCTCTTCGCCGGAGCTTTGGGTTCCTATGCCGATGCTCCGGCGGGAGGTTGTGCGGATGATTCGAGAAGCTGAGTGGCTCCGGCTTTTAGAAGCTTGTTTGCGAGGAGCTGGCCGAGAGCGAGAGGGCCCATGTCAGCACGGCGGGTTTCGTGGTGAGCGCGGATTGCTTTGCCAGTAGCGGGGTCAGCGACGACTCCAAAGATCTCCTGCCACTCCCCTGCTTCGTCCTGCGGAGCAACGCGGCAGTGGATTCCAATCGGAACCTGGCAGCCTCCGCCCAGTGCGGCTAGCGCCGTTCGCTCAGCGGTAATGGCGTATCGAGTGGCTGCATCGTCGAGGAAAGCAATCGCGCCAAGGGTTGCGGCATCGTCCTTGCGAGTTTCAATTCCGAGGGAGCCCTGGCCTGCAGCGGGACAGAAATGATGCGGCTCAAGGCGCTCGCGGACCCACTCCGTCTTTTCGAGCCGATCAAGCCCGGCGGCAGCGAGAAGGATCGCATCCACTTGGCCTTCTTCGAGCTTGCGGAGGCGGGTATCGACGTTGCCGCGGAATTCGACGGGCTTGATATCGGGACGCATGGCGAGGAGTTGCGCGCGACGGCGCTGGCTGCTGGTTCCGACCACTGCACCCTTAGGGAGAGCATGGAGGCTGTGGTATTTGACAGAGACGAGGACGTCGCGCGGATCGACGCGCTTGGGCGTGGCGGCGAGAGTGAAGGGCGCGGGAAGTTCGGTGGGCAGGTCCTTCAGTGAGTGAACGGCGAGATCGACGCGTCCCTCGGCAAGAGCCTCTTCAATTTCCTTGGTGAACATTCCCTTAGAGCCGACCTGGGCGAAGGTGACTTCCTGGAGCTTGTCGCCTGTGGTCTTGATGATTTCGATCTGGACGCTGTGGCCGTGGGTGCGCAGCAGCGCTGCGATGTGGTTGGCCTGCCAGAGCGCGAGTTGGGATCCGCGACTACCGATGCGCAGATTCATTTGCCTCCTGCGGCGCTGGTCTTGCTCTCCCGAGGGGTTTCCAGAGAGGCTCTATTTTCAGGTTGAGTGATGGGAACTACGGAGGCACTTGGCTGCGCGTCGGTTTCGGCGGACGAAGGCAAGGACCACGTTTCGCACAGAGCTTCAACCCGGGTAGAGTCGTTCTCTCTCGCGGCCTGCTTCAGCGCTTGCATGGGCGGATGAAGGAACTTGTTGACGAGGCCACGGGTGAGGGCTTCCACCGCCGCAAGCTGCTCCTCGGTAAAGTTGCCGAGCTTGGCGTGCATACGCTTGAGCTCATTCACGCGAATTTCTTCAGCTTGCCGCTGGAGCTTGACGATGGCAGGTGCGACGTTTACTGCACGGCGTCGCTCGTGGAAGCGCTCGACCTCGGCTTCGACCAGGGCCTCTGCGTCTCCGGCCTGCGTCTTGCGCTCGGCAATGTGGGACGCAGCAACCTGCTGAAGATCGTCGATGTCGTAAACGAAGATGCCCTCGATTTTGTTCATCGCCGGATCGACGTCGCGCGGAACGGCGATATCGATAAAGAACATGGGGCGATTGCGGCGGCGATGCATGAACTGCTGGCCGTGTTCCGGCCGGAAGATGTGATGCGGAGCCCCGGTCGAACTGATGACGATGTCGGCTTCGGTGGTGGTCTCGTAGAGTTTGTCGAAGGGGATGACGCGGCCGTTGAAGGGCTCGGCAAGCTGCCGTGCGCGCTCCATCGTGCGATTTGTGACGAGGATTGCGCCAGCTCCCTGCTGAATGAGATGACGGGCGGCCAATTCGCTCATCTTTCCGGCGCCGACGAGGAAGACGGTGCGGCCGTTGAGCGAGCCAAAGATCTTTCGAGCGAGTTCGACAGCAACGGAGGCGATGGAAACGGAGTTGGAGCCGATGGCAGTCTCGGTACGGACTTTCTTGGCGGCTGCAAAGGCGGACTGCAGAAGATGGTCAAGCTGGCCGGAGACCGTGCCGGCTGCCCGTGCCGCAGCGAACGCCTCTTTGACCTGGCCCAGAATCTGAGGTTCGCCAACGACCATGGAGTCGAGACTGGAAGCGACCCGGAACAAATGGCGCACGGCCTGCTGGTCGCGATGCTCGTATATGTGCGGGCCAAGTTCAGACCTATCGATTCCGAATTGCGTGTAGAGGAACTTCCGAATGTCGGTTTCGGGTGACTCCACGGCGGCCAGCATCTCAACCCGGTTGCAAGTGGAGACGATCATGCACTCGGTGACGCCGGGCTGGGCGGCAAGTGCGCGGGTGGTCTCAGGCAGCTCCTCGCGCGAGATGGCAATGCGCTCGCGGAGAGCGATCGGCGCGGTTTTGTGGTTGACCCCGATGAGAACGAGTTGGCTCATGGGGCACCGAACCTGTGAACGCGGCTCACGATGTTAGCGGCCCACACGCAGAGCATGAAAACCAGCACCGCGCCGGAAAAGTATGCTGCTTTCCGTCCGCGGAGGCCTGCTGTCCAGCGGAGGAAGATCAAGAGTACGTAGAGCCCCCACATCACAAAGGAGGCGAGGACCTTCGGATCGAGGAAATAGGCTGCGCCCAGGGAGGTTTCCTGAACGAGCACAGCTCCGAGAATCAGGCCGACCGTCATGCACGGGAACCCGAAAAGAAGCATCGCGTTGGCAAGCCGCTCCAGCGTGTCCAGCGGAGGCAGCCAGTCCGCTGCGGATCGGCCCGTGTCTTTGAAATTTTTGAGCTTCGACTTCAAACGCCGTTCGAGCACCAGGTAAAGAAGGGATGCCAGGAGACTGAAGCCCAAAGCGGCATAGGCACACAGGAGAGCCGCGATGTGTGCCACCAGCCAGCTCGTGCGTACGCCCTGCGAGGGGAAGGTATAGCCCTGCAGTCCCAAGGCCGGCACAAAGACAAGAAAGAAGGAGATGGGTAGCGCGAAGACGCCCAGCGACATGGCGTCGTAGAGCCACCACGCAAGGAAGTAGAGGCCAACCACCGCAAAACCAAGCAATGATTCGACTTCCCGCGCTCCAACCGGAACCCAGCGGTGTGCCTGGACCAGCATTTCGACCGCAGAAACGAAATGGAAGAAGAAGGCCATGCCCCCCAGGTGCACACACCACCGGCGCGCACGCTCAGACGAATTGAGCACGGCGGGGAAGATGGAGACACTTGCAGCCGCGTATAGAATTGCCGCGACTCGGAGCCAGAGGAGATGCATGCCGAACTCAAATCTAAGGCCTTAGCCCTCAGTATACTGTGATTCAAATCACGAAGCGCGATTCGCCCGAGCGCCGTTCCGGAGCTTTCTTGTCCAGGTCAGAGCACGGACGTACTCTGGGCAAGTGCTTCAGAATGTGCGTCGGCCAGGGCGGGGCCAGGCTGCTTGCCAGTAAGCCCAAAGGTAGAAGGCTCCAGTGGCCAGAAGCGAGAGGGCCGGTGGGAAGACCACTACCGCGTCCGAGATCCACGCTTCGGCGCTGCCTGGCGCAGAGTGAAAGCTACCGGCCAACCTGGAAACCAGCCAGTTGGACACATCTCCGCAAAAAAAGAAGGCAGCTGCGGTGAGCGCAAGAGCTACCCAGGCCCGGCGATCCCGTCGCACCCACAACAGCGCCAGGCCAGGGACCGCGAGTAGCATCAGCTTCGTGTCATAAAGATGATGGTGGATCGGAAGCATGGAAAGAGGCGTGATCGCGGCTAACGCTAAAGCGGCTTTCTCCATCGTGAGACGGGTGCGAAGGGTGATTGCTGCCCAAACAGCAAACAGGGGCAAAAAGATCAGATAGCTAACGGGGTTGTAGAAGCTGGGATGGTCGTAGAACCTGCTCAGGACAGCTTGCAGATCGGCAAACTGTACCGACAGCTCCGACGCAGGCCCCGGATCGTTGAGACCTCCGTGTTGTGAAAACGCGAGCAGGTTGGCATGGAGTTCATGCATCCAGTGAGGAGATGCCCACGACACCCATAGGACGAATGGCGCGGAAAGCAGCACAGTTACGAAGAGCGTCTGTAATGCGCGCTTTCGGAAAATCCCTCCAGCCAGTAGAAAGTAGAGCCAGATGAGCCCGGGGTCCTGAGGCTTTACGGCCAGGCTCAGCGCAAGGCATAGGATCCCGACTGGAATGAGCCGATTCCGAATAAAACACCAGACAGCAATGACGCAGAAAGCGATAACCAACTCGGACGGGTTTGAGAGTACGACGAGGATTTCGCTATTCGCCAGCAGATAGCCGATCAGGGCACCGCTCACAATGGGCGCATGGTCTGCACTGAGGTCCCATGCAAGAAAAGCCGCGATGATGAATGTGCAGGCACTGAATATCGTCCACAGCATCCGCGCCGCATTCCACGGGAGCAATGCGAACGGCACTATGGCCGCAAACGCAGAAGGTGGGTACACGTAGCGGGTAGCGACGGCGCGATCGACCGGATCAGCGAGTGAGCGCTCGCCCCCCTCCGCGCGATACGTCTGCAGAACTTCGCTCTCCTGGTAAGGATCGCAATGATCGATGAGACAGCGGGCCGCGTAGTAGTCGGGTATGAAATCCAGGGCCGCTCCCCGCGAGTTGCCATGAAGAAGGAAACCCAGGGTCAAGAGAACGACGGTGACACCGAGAAAGACCAGAATGAGCCCGTCCTTGCGCGCTTTGATAGTCATTCTCCCGGCGGATCCGATTCCGCGAGTCTCACTGTTGTAGGAGATCCGCAATGAAAGTCGATGGATGTGTCATTGATACAAGGTTCCATGAATCATGACAAGAGCAGGTTTTTGAACATCATGCAGCCTGGAGCCGTTCGAAGTTGTCGAATCGTTCCGTGAATGTATCTCTCGAGAAACTCGACAGGAAAAGATCACTAAGCGTGGCTGCAGTTTCTTCCGCGTTCTGCACAGTCCGGCGGGGCGCGCTGCAGAGTAATCTGTAGGCAATCGTGCAATCCGCTGATCTCCAATCCGCGGCGGCGCTGCCGTCTTCCCTGAAGTCTGATTTGGCTGAACCGGACAATGCCCCTCTCGGTGATGGAAAAGCCGAGAAGGCGCATGAACTGACTCCATTCATGCGGCAATGGACGTCGGCCAAGCGCGAGAATCCCGATGCCCTTCTCTTCTTCCGCATGGGCGACTTTTACGAGCTCTTCTATGACGATGCGGTAACAGCGAGCCGCGAATTGCAATTGACCCTGACGGCACGGGACCGCGAGCGCCTGGTTCCGATGTGCGGGGTTCCGTATCACTCGGTGGAGACGTATCTCACCCGGCTGCTCCGGCGCGGGTTCCGGATTGCGATCTGCGAACAAATGGAGGATCCGAAGCTCACAAAGAAGATCGTCAAGCGCGAGGTGATCCGCGTGCTGTCGCCGGGCACAGCGATGGACTCGGCGCTGGGACAGGAGCGGAACAATTTCCTCGCAACGTACTTTGAGAGCGGACCGGAGAAACAGCCGGTTTGTGCCGTCGCGCTGCTGGACGTTTCCACCGGTGAGTTCAGCACGGCGGAGTTTCATGGCGGAAAGGCACAGCAGCAGGCGCTGGACGCTCTGCTGCTGGCCAGCCCTAGCGAGGTGTTGCTGGCGGCGAGCGCAGATATGCCGGGCACACTCGAAAAGATTGCGGCCAAAACACGGATAGAGGACTGGGTCTTCACGCGTGACTTTGCCGTTCCCCTGGTTGAACGGCAGTTGCAGGTGCGGTCACTTGAGGGCTTCGGCCTGATCGGGCATGAGTCCGCGGCAATTGCGGCGGGAGTACTGCTGCATTACGTGCGAACGACGCAGAAGAATGATGCACTGCATATTGATTCGCTGAAGTTTCAGGAGCACTCGACGACGCTCGAACTGGACCAGGTGACGGTTCGGAATCTGGAACTCGTTGAACCGCTCTTTGCGGGACAGGATGACCGCGCGACTCTCTTTCACACGCTGGACTGCTGCCAGACGCCGATGGGAAAGAGGCTGCTGAGGGCGACAATTCTGCGGCCGCTGATCGATGCGGAAGTATTGAACGCGCGCTATGAGGCAGTCGGGGAAGCGCATACCGATCTTCTGAAACGCGAGGAAGTGCGACGGGCGTTTGAAGGCATTCTGGATCTGGAGAGGCTGCTGGCCCGATTGAGTCTCGATTCAGCCGGACCACGCGACGTGCAGGCACTGGCTGCGAGTCTCGCGAGGCTGCCGGGCCTGGAAACTGCCATGCGGGTGATGGACGCACCGCTATGGCGTGAGCTTCTCTCGCGCCTCGATACGTTGCAGGATGTCACGGCCCGGATTGCAACGACCCTGGTTCAGGAGCCTCCGCTGACGACGGCCGATGGTGGTGCGATTGCGCCGGGTGTAGATGCGGAACTCGATGAGTTGAGAGCAATTTCGTCCACCGGCAGGCAGTCGATTGCGGCGATCGAAGAGCGGGAGCGAGCCAGGACGGGCATCGGATCGCTGAAGGTTCGCTATAACTCGGTGTTCGGGTACTACATCGAGATCACGAAGTCGAATCTTGCGATGGCTCCAGCGGATTACGAGCGCAAGCAGACGCTCGTGAATGCGGAACGGTTTACGACGCCGGAGTTGAAGGAGTATGAAGTAAAGATTCTTACCGCGCATGACCGCTGCATTGAGATTGAGAAGAGGATCTTCGGCGAACTGCGGCGAACAGTTCTCCAGGCTGCCGGACGGATACGGCGAGTTTCGGCGGCGGTTGCGGAAGCCGATTTACTGACGAACTTCGCGCACCTCGCATCGCTCCGTCGCTATGTGCGGCCGGTGCTGACGGATGAGTTGGTATTGCAGGCGGTGGCTGCGCGCCATCCCGTGATCGAGCAGTGGATGGAGGAAACGCGTGAGGGCAGGTTCATTGCCAACGATGTTTACCTGAGCGCGAGCGATCAGGGTCCGTGTTTGCTGCTGATCACGGGACCGAACATGGGCGGCAAGAGCACGTATCTGCGACAGACCGCAATGCTGGTGCTGATGGCGCAGATGGGGAGCTTTGTTCCGGCTCAGAGTTTGCGCCTGGGGCTGGTGGATCGTATCTACACGCGCATTGGAGCGAGCGATAACGTGGCGCGTGGGCGGTCGACATTCATGGTTGAAATGACCGAGACGGCAACGATCCTGAACACTGCCACCGAGCGCTCGTTGATTCTGCTGGATGAGATGGGGCGTGGGACAGCCACCTTCGATGGGCTTTCGCTCGCCTGGGCAACCGTCGAGTATCTCCACGCTGAGACGGGCGCACGCACATTGTTTGCGACACATTATCACGAATTGACAATGCTGGCCGAGAAGCTCAAGCGTGTGCGGAATCTTCGCGTCGCGGTGAAGGAGGGCGGCGGAGGAATCGTCTTCCTGCACACGATTGAGCCCGGCGCGGCCAGCAAAAGTTACGGCATCGAGGTCGCAAGGCTGGCGGGATTGCCCGCAGCCGTGATTGAGCGGGCGAAGCACGTCTTGAAGCAGCACGAAAAACAGGAGCGCCAGAGCGTGCAGGTGGAGACTGCTCCCGAGCCGATGCAGTTGACCATTTTCACGCCGCTCTCGCAGCGCATTGTGGACCGAATCGAGCAGGTGGATGTGAATGCGCTGACGCCGCTGCAGGCTCTGAATTTGCTGGAAGAGCTGCAGCAGGAATTGAAAAAGACAGGGACATAAGGAACAGGGATTAGGGATTAGGGAACAGGGATTGAAAGCTTCTCTGCGAATCCAGCGGGCACTAGACAGGAGATTAGATGGCGACAACGATCAGGGAAGCGGCGGGGAGTCTGCTGGTAGTGGGTTTGGGCGGTACAGAACTGACGGCACTCGAGCGCGCCTGGCTGAAACTGGTGCGGCCGGGTGGAGTGATTCTGTTCCGCCGCAACATCGCCGATGTGGGTCAGACGCGTGCGCTGCTGAATGAAGCTACAGGCTTAGGGGCTCGGTTTGGCGCGCGGTGTGTCGACGTGGAGGGGGGAACCGTCAATCGGCTTCGCGACGCGCTGGCGCTAATTGCTTCGGCGCAGGCGGTGGCGGCGGCGGATCGAAACGTTGCTGGCGGCAGAAACTCGGCGCCCGGCAAAGCGGCAAAACCCACTTTGGCGCGGAAGCATGGCGAGCTCATCGCTCAGGCGGTGAAGGCATTCGGGTTCAATACGACGCTGGCTCCGGTTGTCGATCTCACATTGCCGGAGGCCACGGACGTTTTGGGATCGCGCACAACAGGCGCAACGGCCGCGGACGTGATTGGGTATGCACGGGAGTTTCTGGCTGCGCTCGCTGCGCAGGGCGTTGTTGGATGCGGCAAGCATTATCCGGGGCTGGGCGGAGCGTCGGGCGATACGCACTTTGTGACCCCGGCCATTGAGCGGAGCTGGGAACAACTCTGGAACGAAGACACAGTTCCCTACCGCGAACTGCACAAGCTGATGCCGATGATCATGACCAATCATGCGGCGTATCCGAACACGGCGGGCAAAAACGTTCCGGCCAGCGCTTCACGATTCTGGATCACGGAGACGCTGCGAAGGAAAATCGGATACAAGGGGCTTGTCTTCTCCGATGACCTGGAGATGGGCGGGATTCTGAAGTTTCTGCCGGTGGAGCAGGCAGCCGTAGAAGCGATTCGCGCGGGGTCGGATCTGCTGGAGATCTGTCACAGCGCAGAACTGATTCTGCGCACGTATGAAGCGTTGATTGCGGAGGCGGAGAAGTCCGCGGCATTCCGGAAGGTACTTCTGAGAACGGCGCAGGAGTCGGGACGCAAGAGGGCGCGCTTGTATCGGGACAGCAGAAGCGCACCGCCGACGGCGAAGGCGCTCGAGTCGCTGAAGAACAAGATTCTCGCGTTTAACGATGCTGTCGCCGCGCAGGCCAATGCTGTCGCTGTAGTCGATCCTCGGGCCGCGGCTCCGGCGGAAGCGGTATGAAGTCAGGGCCGATGATCGTTGCCGGCGTGATGAGCGGGACGTCGTCGGACGGGATTGATGTTGCGGTTGTTCGCATTGCGCAGGGCAAGCGGATGAGTCTGAAATTGCTGGCTCACGAGGCGTTTCCCTACTCTGCAGCGCTCAGACGAGCCGTGCTGGCGGCGATGAATGCGAAGGCCACTTCTACGGCGGAGTTGGCGCGTCTGAACTGGCGGCTGGGTCTGGCGTATGCCGAAGCGGTGAAAGCGACGGCCGATCGGCACAAAATGAAGATTGATCTGGTGGGATGTCACGGTCAGACTCTCTATCACCAGGGGCGAGCGGAGCGATATGCAGATAAGAGCTTCGCGTGCACCTGGCAAGCAGGCGAACCTGCATTGCTTGCGGCTGAATTGGGAGTGCCGGTGGTCTCAAATTTCCGTCCCGCAGATATGGCCGCAGGGGGACAAGGTGCTCCGCTGGTTCCCTTGCTCGACCAGATGTATTTTGCGGATGCGAAACGCGGGCGGGTACTGCAGAACATCGGCGGCATCGCAAATCTGACGGCAATTCCCGCAGGCTGCAAAGTTGATGAGCTGATCGCGTTCGATACCGGGCCCGGCAACATGGTGATCGATGCGCTTTCGCAAAAGCTGTTCGGGAAACCTTACGACAGCAATGGCGCGATCGCAGCAAACGGGCAAGTCATCAAGCCGGTGCTGGATCGCATGTTGCGCGATCCGTACTTCCAGCTGGAGCCGCCGAAGACCGCGGGGCGCGAACAGTTCGGGCGGGAATATGCATTGGAATTCCTGGCCGCCTGCCGCAGGGTAAGCAGAAAAGCCGAGGATGCGCTCGCGACAGCGACAGCACTGACAGCCGAGAGCATCGCGCGGGCTTTCGCCAGCTTCGTGATGCCGCTGATGCAGGGGGCGGCGACTGATTACATCGTCTCCGGAGGCGGCGCGCGCAATGCCACGTTGATGAAAATGCTTGCCGCATCACTTGGTCCTTTGGGGTGCACCCTTACGACCACGGAGCAATTTGGGATGCCCGCCGAAGCGAAAGAGGCGGCCGCCTTTGCTCTGCTCGCCTGGGCGACGTGGAATCGGCTGCCCGGGAACGTGCCCGGCGCAACCGGAGCAAAACGGCTCGCTATCCTGGGACAGATCACGTATGCCTGAGCTGCTGTGGACCGGGCGCGCCGGCAAGAAGCTGACGAATCACACCCGGGGCATTCTCCCGGGCACCACTGGAGATGCTCGACCAGGCGGCAAGCTTAAGACTACCTTAAGCGCTGGCTCCGCTAAGTGCGATTGACTGCTCTATTTAGCCGAGATTTTCGCTTCCCAACACCGTGAATTCATAGTTTGGCACCCTGACTCAACCTTTTGTTCGGCTTACTCGTCTACCGAAACAGGTAACGATCCCAGTCGTGCCGCCCGCCGGTGCGCTCGAGAGCAGGTTATGACAAGAATGACTCCGAAAACGACCGGGGCTTGGTTTGCGTTCTTCGCATTGTTGATCGCATTCGCCGCTAATGCCCGGAGCCTGACCGCCCAAACTCCTTCGCAGCGATTTGTTGGAACGATCACCTCTATTTCTGGTGACACCCTCACGGTGAAGACGGATTCAGGCGAATCGCACCAGGTGCAGGTGCCTGGTTCGGCTGCACTGAAGCGGATTTCGCCGGGGCAGAAGGATCTGAACACGGCTGAAACGATCCAGCTTGGCGATCTTGCAACGGGAGATCGGGTGCTGGTGAAGCTTGATCCAAATGCGACCGGCGCCACTCCACAGGCGCTGCAGATTGTTGCCGTGAAGCACACCGACATTACGCAGAGACAACAGCAGGAGTTGGCAGACTGGCAGCATAACGGTGTGGGTGGGCTGGTCAAAAGCGTCGATGCGGGTTCAGGCACCGTTGTGTTGACGAGCGGCGCGGGTCCCACGGCAAAGACGGTTACGGTTCATACCGACAAGAGCACGGTGGTAAAGCGGTACGCTCCAAATTCGGTGCGGTTTTCGGATGCGCAACCGGCGGCGCTGGATGCGGTGAAGCCCGGCGACCAGATCCGCGCACGGGGCAAGAAGAATGGGGACGGAACAGAAATTGAAGCGACAGAGGTCGTTTCGGGGAGCTTCCGGAATATTTCAGGAACCGTTTCGTCGATGGATGCAGCAAACTCGACAGTGACTGTGAAGGATCTCGCGACGAAGAAGAACGTTACCGTGCACATTTCGCCCGACACTGAAATGCGTCGCCTGCCGGAGATGATGGCGCGAATGATCGCCGCGCGGCTGAAAGGGACCTCGCCCGCGGGTGGCGGTGCACCGGCCATGGCTGCGCATCCTCAGGGGACGCCACAAGGCGCACCACAGGGCTTCCAAGGCGGTAACGGGGCGGGTCATCGCGGCAACGGCGACATGGAACAGGTGCTGGAGCGTGCACCGGCAATCAAAATCGCCGATCTCCAGAAGGGCGAGGCCCTGATGTTGGTGGCCACCGAGGGTGCTACTGACGTCACGGCAATCAAGCTGCTCGCCGGAGTGGAACCATTGCTGGAAAGCCCGGAAGCTTCTCGAAATCTGCTGGCCAACTGGAGCATGGGCGGCGGCGGCGGTGGCGGCGAAGATAGCGGCGCAACACAATAGCTGGTGTCGTGAAAGCGATCTGATATGCGAGGAATGTGTGTATTCAAAAAATAAAGGCTTTTTGCGTCTCCTGATTACTTTGGCACTTGGTTTGTGTGCATCGGTGGCGCTGGCAAGCCCGGCCTTGGCACAGGACCAGGCGGCGGGCGCTATGGCGACAATCCATGGGCATATTGCCGACCAGACGGGCGCGTTGATCCCGGGTGCAAAGATCACCATCATCGGCGCGGACGGCAACAACGTCGCTACGGCCACTGCTGATGCCGGAGGAGCCTATTCCGTGACCGGGCTGGCTCCGGGCAATTATGTGGTGAAGACTACGTTCTCGGGCTTTGCGGATTTCCAGTCTCAGTCGATTCCACTAGCCGCGCGGCAGGTCAAACGCGTTGACGTGGCGATGGCGATTGAGGTTGAACAACAGAACGTGGTCGTCAGCGACGAGACGCCGACGGTCAGCGTGGAAGCCGGCGGGAATGCAAACTCCATGGTCCTGAAAGACAAAGATCTGGATGCGCTCTCGGACGATCCAGACGAGTTGTCGAATGAGTTGCAGGCACTGGCCGGGCCATCGGCGGGTCCGAATGGCGGACAAATCTATATCGATGGATTCACAGGTGGACAGTTGCCGCCGAAGTCGGCGATCCGCGAAATCCGCGTGAATCAGAATCCTTTTTCGGCAGAGTACGATCGGCTCGGATATGGACGAATTGAAATCCTCACGAAGCCCGGCACAGACAAACTGCACGGCCAGGTATTTGTGATGGGCAATGACAGTGCGACGAACACGGGCAGCCCATTTCTGCCAGATGTGCCGCCATACTATCGAGTTCAATACAATGCATCGGTGAGCGGAGCGCTGAGCAAGACCGCGTCCTTCTTCCTTAGCGTGGAGCAGCGGGATAATCACGATGAGGCGATCTATAACTACTTTCCCGCTGTGCTGGATCCGAATACGGGGCTTTATTCAATCTCTTCGACGCGAGCCTCGGGAGCGCTCTCAAATCCGCATAATCACATCAATATCTCTCCCCGGCTTGATCTTCAGCTCGGACAGAAGGACACCCTGACGCTGCGCTATCAGTGGTTCTATGACTCCGAGACAGGAGACATCGGTTCGACAGAACTGCCCTCGCAGTCGGTAACCAACACGAGAAAAGAAAATACGATTCAACTGAGCGACTCTCATATCTTCAACGACCGCATGGTGAATGAGACGCGCTTTGAGTATCGTCGCGGGCAGGAATCAACAACTCCGGTGAGCACATCGCCGACGCTGGCGGTAAGCGGCGACTTTACGGGCGGCGGAGCATCGGAACAATCGTCGAACGACCATACGGATCACTTCGAATTGCAAAACTACACGACGATGAGTCTCGGAAGGCAGACCGTGAAGTTTGGAGCTTGGCTGCGCGACAACCGGGATGCGAATGCCTCTTTTTCGAATCGCAACGGCACGGTGGTCTTCACAGAAAAGGGTTATGCGGATGCGTTGAACGCACTGGCACACGGACAAAGTCTGGCGACGTTGCCTGCTGGAGATTTTGTGAGCCTGAGCGTGACGGCAGGACGCACGGCGTATGCGACCAACGTGTTCGACGGTGCGCTCTTTGTGCAGGATGACTGGAAGGTGAATCCGCGGCTCACGGTATCAGGCGGTTTGCGGTGGGAGACGCAGAATCACGTTCGCGACCACAATGACTGGGCTCCGCGTGTTGCGTTCGCCTATGCGCTCGATGCGAAGGGGAAGCAGCCGGCCAAGACGGTGCTGCGGGCGGGATACGGAATCTTCTACGATCGCCTGCCAAACAGCAGTCTGCTTGCCGCGACGCGTCGCGGCTTCGATTCCGGACAGGCGCAGACGACCGCCTTCTCGCCCGATTGCCTGAGCGGAACCGATATCAACAACCTGGATTTTTCGGGCTGCCTGCCCGCTGCACCCTATGCACCGACACCGCAAACAACGCTCGTTCAGATTTCGCCGACCTACCACTCGCCCTACACGCAGCAACTAGGCGCGAGTCTTGAACGGCAGTTGACAAAAGCGGTGACCGTAACGGGAACATACCTGCGTTCGTTCGGCGTGCACCAGATGGTGACGCGCGATGCAAACCCGTTTACGCCTGTTCCGGGCACGACTTACTACAACCGATCCACCGGGCCGCGTCTGAATCCGAATCTCGGAATTATCCAGGAGTACTATCCCGAGGCGGTCTTCAAGCAGAATCAGATGATTCTGAATGTAAACGCGCGTGTTTCGCCGAAGCTGAGCTTTTTCGGGTTCTATAACCTGTCGTTTGCGAACACAAACGGGGCTGGAGGGTTTGGTGGCGCGAGCTTTGCTTCAAATTCCTACAACCTCAGCCAGGACTACGGACGTGCGGCTTTTGTGAACCGAAACATGGTATTCCTGATGGGCAACTACACCGGGCCGTGGGCTCTTCGGTTCAATCCGTTCTTGATCGCTCGCTCGGGGCGTCCATATAACGTCGTTTCGGGAACCGATCTGACTGGCGACAACTTCGTCAACGACCGGCCTTCGTATGCTGATGCATCGCTCTGCACGCCGGGACAGGACCAGTACTTTCAAACACAGTTTGGCTGCCTGAATTCCCTGCCCGGGCCTGGAGATTCGCTCGTACCTGTAAATATGGGCACGGGACCGCCGAGCGTCGCATTGAATCTGCGCTTGAGTAAAACGATCGGGGTGGGGCCGAAAACCGAATCATCAGGCGGCGTGAATGGCGGTGGATTTGGCGGCCCAGGCGGTGGTGGTCACCATGGCGGAGGACCGGGTGGTGGACTCGGACCTGGCGGACTGGGCGGCGGAGGAGGTCGCGGCGGCCCAGGAGGGATGATGGGACCAACCAACACCGGGCACAGATACAACCTCACCTTCAGCGTTGAAGCGTTGAACCTGTTCAACAACGTTAATTACGGGACGCCGATCGGCACGCTCGGATCGAGCGAGTTCGGAAGGTCTACGGGCCTTGCGAATGGCCCGTTCTCGGGTCCGGGCGGGTCGACTTCGCGCCGGATGTTCTTCCAGGCGGTGTTTGCGTTCTGAGCAAGTGCAAATCAATGAGAAGGGCCGAAGCCATGTGCTCCGGCCCTTTTCATTTGGAGCTAGTGCGCAGCGGAGACTGTTGTCGGCGTCTGCGGCGGTGCGAATGCGTCTGTAAGCGAAATGACTTTAAGCTGCGCCTTCAGTTCATCTCGAGTTGCGTTGGTAGTTGCCGTGATTTCGATCGTTTCGCCGGGGAGAATGTCGAAGTAATTGTCCGAGAAAGCTACGTCGGTCGACCCGGAGGAGAGATAGACGTCCCGGGCAAGCACCGGCGAGGTGATTCTTGTCCGGTAGGTATTCGAACCCGTGTTCGCGTTTGCAGTCGCGGGTTTGGCTGCCTGGGAGATCTCGGTCTGCAGCACCGCCGGCTTGAGATGGACTTCCTTCGTAGGAGCGAGGTAGACAAGATTGCGCGACATCGTCTTATCGCCGATTGCCAGTTCAGCAACGACGAAAACTGGAGTGGTGTCGGAGGCTCCGGCTTGTCTCAATTTGGCGAGAGGCCAGTCGAGGTAGATCTTGCTGGCGAGTTGATCGACGCTGACGTCGTGCTTCTCTTCCAGGAGGACTTTGCCATCGAAGTCCATGAGGCGAACGCGAAGGGATGCGGGCGTGGCAGCGGTCCTGTCGGAGACGACGTATACCTTCACTGATCCGTCTTCAACGTGCGGCGAAACGAGAATGGGTGCATAGAAACGCCGCGCATAGTACTGCAGTGCCTTCCAGCGTCCGTAGTAATCGATGCTGGACCAGGATGCAACTGGCCAGCAATCATTTAACTGCCAATAGATGGAACCCATGGTCTCAGGCCGGCTGCGGCGAAAATGCTCGGCGCCGATCTTGATGCCCTCCGCCTGAAGCACCTGGCTCACGTAGAGGAAGCTGACGAAGTCCTTCGGCTCGGGATAGTCCCTCAAAAGATAGTCGTGGATGATGGAATTGCCTTCGTTGTTCTTCTGGTGCGCGAGCATGACCGGGGTTAGGATGCCGGTGCGGTCCCCAGGCTCAGTAAAGGATTCGACCGTGCGCATCTCAGGAAATGACTGGAATCCGTATTCAGTGACAAAGCGCGAATTGTGTTTTTCGTAGGTAGAGAACGGGACCCGACCGTGCCAGACATCCCAGATGTGCGCGTCGCCACTCTGGTAATGCGCGCTGAGATCTTCGTAGTCGGAACTGGGCGAGCTTGGCCAGTACGGAATCTCCGGTTCAAGGCGCTCGACGACCCGGTTGAGGATGCCGCTGAACTCGCTGACATAGTCCTGCCACATCTGAAATTTAACGTTAGGCGGAAGGCCTCCGCGCTCGCCCCAATTCAGCGCGACCTCGGTTTCGTTGTTGCCGCACCAGAGGACGATGCTTGGGTGATTGCGGAGACGGCGCACCTGGTCTTCGGCCTCCGCTTCGATGTTGAGCTTGAAGTCGTAGGCGCCGGGCTGCCAGTCATTGCCGAACATGAAGTCCTGCCAGACCATAATGCCGAGTTCGTCGCATATCTGGTAGAACTCGTCCGTCTCGTAGTAGCCGCCGCCCCAGTGCCGGATCATGTTCATGTTGGCGTCGCGTGCAGATTGCAGGATGCGACGGTAGTCGGCGGTGCGCACACGATTGGGAAAGCTGTCGAAGGGGATCACGTCAGCGCCCTTGGCGAAAACAGGGACGCCATTCACAAGGAACTGGAAAGAGCGGCCCCACTTGTCGGGGTGGCGATCGAGGACGATGGAGCGGAGACCCGTGGCGATGCTTCGAGTTTCAGCGAGCGAAGAAATATTCTGCGAATTGGTCGTGGAAACAAGCACGGTAAAGTCGTAACGCGACTGCTCTCCATACCCCGCAGGCCACCAGAGCTTTGGTTGACGAACCTCAATCGGCAAATTAATTACATTGATACCCGGGTGGAGATTGGCTGTGACCGAATCCACTTTCTGCGTGCCGGCGCGTCCGCCGTGTTCCCCATAATGGATTGTCAGCTTCGCCGGACCAGATGTCGCCGCTTCCACTTCAACTTGCGGATTGATGTGCGCGACGTCCTTAGTAACGTCACTCTGATGGATGGCGAAGTCAGCTATCCGCACTTTGTCCCACGCCTCGAGTCGGACGGCACGCCAGATTCCGCTGGTGACGAAGGTCGGGCCCCAGTCCCATCCATACTCATAGCCGGGCTTGCGGAGATATGTCTTAGGCGCGGTTTTGGTCTTCACTTGCCAGGGATCCTTTGCGGCAATTTCAACGGCAGCTTTTATCGGAGAAACGAATTCGACACGAAGCTCGTTTTGGCCTGCATGCAGGAGAGCTTTCGCAGGGACGCGCCATACGCGGAAACTGTTTGTCCCTGAGAGCACCTGCGTGCCATTGAGGTAGACGGTTGAGGGGCCGTCGAGACCATCGAAAACCATATCGACGTGAGAGCGGGAAAGCAATGCCGGCGCTGCATTGAAAGTCGTGCGGTATTCCCAGCTCTCGTCCTGGATCCACTGGAGCTTCGATTCATTGTCGCGATAGAAGGGGTCAGGAATCTTCTTGTTGGCGAGCAGATCGAGGTGCACGTCGCCGGGCACAGTAGCCGGAAGCCAGCCGTCTTCAGGAGATTGCGCGGCTTTCACCTGGCGGAATTGCCAACCGTGATTGAGAACGAAGGCGGTGTTCCTGGACGCGGTTTGAACCTGTGCAGAGATACTGCCGCACATCGATATAGCCGCAGCGATCGCAAAAAGAGCGATGAAGAATCGAGTGATTCGCATGATTTTCCTTCGAACTGGGTGATGCTTCAAATGGCACAAACCCCAAAACCGCTGATCAGGTTATCACGGGCTGGGCTTGGCCAGCATTATCGGCGATCACTGAGAATGCGGTGATAGAGCGACTCCCACTCATCGGCCTTGGCATTCATGTCGAAGGAATCGCATATTCGTTTGCGCGCGGCCCGGCCCAGTGATTCGCGGTCTTCTTGAGCCGCAGCCATGATTCGGAGCATGGCATGGGAGAGCGCGTGCGGATCTTGTGGCGGCACGAGAATGCCTGTGCTGCCGACGAGCTCGCGCACTCCGCCCACGTCTGTGGCAGCCACGGCCTTCTGCATCGCCATGGCTTCGCCAACGATAAGCGGCATGCCTTCCCATGCCGAACTGAGAACGAAGGCATCGCACTCAGCGACAGTGCCGGGCATGTCTTTGCATAGGCCGAGCCAGCGGATTCCGGCTGCATCGTAAGTTCCAAGGCTGCGATGATTCGCCGGCTTACCCGCGATCCGAAGTTCTGTGTTTGGATTTTCTGCTCTAACCTTTCGGAACGCAGTGAGCAGATTGTCAAAGTCCTTCGCCGCGACATCGCGCCCCCCAGCCAGCCAGATGAAAATCTTTTGCCGGCGCTCGGTTCCAGTTGATTGTGACGGCGAAAAGAGGTCAGTATCGATTCCGTTGGTAATAACGAGACACTTCGATTGAGGCACTGCTTTGATCTCCATGTAGCGATCTGCAACTGCCTGGCTGACGGCGGTGCTGAGGCAGCAGAAGGGGTCGGTTATCCGGTAAGCCAGAGTGCGGTGCCGGCCTCCTTCGTAGACATTGTGAATCGTGGAAAGGACGGCAGGCACCGCACCGATCGCGTGGAGGGTTCGCGCCATCATGTTTGCGGGGAACGTATGGCTGTGCAGCAGGTGTGGATTGAATGAGCGGAGATCGCGCCGTGCATGCATCACTCCACCGACAACGCTCGGCAGTGACTTGTTGATTCCCAGGTGAATGACCGGGAGCTTCGTCGGCCACTCGTGCTCTTCCTGGGGTCGAAGGACGATGAGCGCGACATCATGGCCGCGAGCCGCAATGCGCTCACCAATTGCGATGGCCTGCTTTTCGGCGCCGCCGATACCAAGCGATGTGAGCATGTAGGCGATGCGCATGGATCCGGGGCCCTTACTGTGACGGATGAAAGGGCAAGGATACCGTTCCTGGGCTAGACCAGGCTGTGTGCGTGCTCACGGTTGCTGACAAACCGCCGCCGAAGTAGCGTATCTACCGCAAAAAGTCCCGGACCAAGAATCAGGATTAGCAGCGCGGCAGACCAATAGGTGTATGGCGAAGCGCCGTAGAAATCCTCGGGCTTGGAAAAAATATGCGAGAAGTTAACGCGATCATCGGGCACGCTGAGATAAGCCATCGTCATGTTGACGAAGAGGATGAGCGAAGTCAGACGCGATGCAAAGCCGAGCGCGAAGAGGATGCCTCCGCCAAATTCGATCAGGGCGACAGCCAGTGCCGTCATGTGCGGGGCGGGAAGACTCAGGCTGGTGAAGAACTCAGTGACCTTATCGAGGTGCGTCAGCTTGCCCCAGCCGTCCTGGGCAAACTGAAAACCCCAATAGAGTCGAATGGCAAGGAGCAGCGGGTTTTGCAAGCGGCTGAGCGCCGAGGCAACGGCAGCATAGGCGTTGACGATCTTGTTCATGGTTTCCTTTCAGATTGTCCCGGCGTTCATTTCAGGTTCGCTGATCGGCGTTCCTCTGAAGACTGTCACGGCTGATCCTTCCGCGAGGAACGCGGAATCGGGAGGTCGCTCAAGCAATCTGCCAAAATCTGATCCGTAGAACCGGGAGCCGTCTCCCGAGAACTGCGCAGTGTCTGCTTCCCTCACCTGCCATTGTGGATGATCAACCTGGTATTCCACCGTTCTTCCGTTGCGAATCGCATAGCCCCAATAGTGCTCGGTGATGAACTCGCTGAGCGAACCTTGAGAAGGCAGATACGGAGTTCTGCTCGTGGTTGCGGAGATGGTACAACGCGCGGTATCGGAGCCCCATGAGTATTCCGCTGACAGCCTGCCTGCATTTGACTCGAGCCGATGGGACATTGGGACGCAGGAGTAATTCTCGCCATATGCGAATCTGGCGATGGCTGTGACGGCCACCTTGGGCACGAGCTCGCGAATGAAAACCACTCCCCGCCGTGATCCACGACGGACGTAGAAGCGGAGATTCACCTCTTCGAACGACTGGTGGAACGGAACCGGTCGACCGAGCAGGCGGGTCTTGTTGAATTCGAAGCCGATCAAGCTGGTATAGGTCATGCCGTCGTGCGTATCCAGTTCAGTGCCTGCTGGAACGAATGGCCGCAGCAGGTCGGGCTCGACGGCATAGTTCAGCATAAGCAGGTTCTTCCATTCAGCGGTGAGGAAGGTGCGTTGCTGAGCCATGGCGTTCACACTTCTTTGATTGTCTACTGCGGTGGGGAGTTACGCAGAATCAATCCAGCTGATCAGCTGGTCCGGATCAGCTTGTCCAGCTCGGGGGCGCAAATCCAGCCAAGTTCGGCCCATGCCGTGAACCACTCGCGCACAAGCTGTGGCCTGCGGGCTGCTGGAACGCGCGCAGTGATCAGTCCGGCTTCAATGGCCTCAGCAAGAGGACGGCCGGCGTGGATAGCGCGCAACGTATGGAATTCACCACGCTTCAGGCGAAGATAGTACACAGAGAAATCGACGCGATGGGCGGCAAGCCAGGTGGCTTTGCGACGCAGTACGGGCAACTTTGCGGGCGCATGATCATCGCTGTCGTGCTGCAGGCCGGCTTCAGTGGTCTGGCGCTTATCGGTTTTGTGAAGGTTCAAAACCAGTTCGTCCACCGGATACTCAAGCTCAATCAGTTGCAGATGGGGCTGGAGGGCTAAATGCGAACTGCCGTCAAGGGTGGATATCTGCTCAAGCGTAAGCGGCTCGCGCTCGCCTGCGTCGAAAGCTTCGACAAAGGCCCACTCAATACGAGCGACATCCTGAGCCAGGCTGGCGCGGCGGCCTGCGAAGTGGGGGTTTTCTGCGAGCCATTCTGGAAGGCTCGAGCCCAGATTGCGCAGCGTGAATGAGCGGCTCGGATGCGCATTAAGGTAGGCAACGGACATCGCATTGAAGGCGCGACCACCAATGACAGAACGAAGCGCAGGAAAATCTTCGGCCAGGGCATTGAGGATCCGGAACCAGTATTGGCGGTTGTAGATTTCGAGCCGTTCAAAAGAGGAGAGTTTTGAATTCGGAGCGATGAACGATGCAGCCACCTGGTCCATCGAACGGCCGTCCGGCCCTTCGCTGCGCATCTCCTCGTCGGGCGTGAGAGGCGTCATGACCGCGCGCGCCATCTCTCGCTGGATATGTTCGAGACTGACTGCGGTCATTGTGTGGCCTCTGCGAGTTCGGGTGCTTGCCGGTGGAGATAGCGCTCGGCCTTTTTGGCTTCGGCGTGGACTTCATCGAAGCTCGGGATATGATCGTCCCACTCGAGCAGGGTCGGGGTTGGACCGCAGCGCTCGATCGCACGAGCGTAGAGATTCCAAACGGGATCGATTACCGGGTGGTCATGGGTGTCGAGGATGTACTTCTCATAGCGCGAGTGGCCGGCGATGTGTATCTGCGCAACGCGTTCGGCGGGTACGGCGTTGGCATAGTCCATCGGATCGAATTCGTGATTCACCGAGGAGACGTAGATGTTGTTCACATCGAGCAGAATGCCGCAGTCGGCACGTTCGACAACCTCAGTGAGGAACTCCCATTCGGTCATTTCCGAAGCAGTGAAAGCCGCATAGGAGCTGACATTCTCGACCGCGACCGGAATTTCGAGATAATCCTGCACCTTACGAACGCGCTCAGCTGTACGCGCAACGGCTTCCCACGTGTATGGCAGCGGAAGCAGATCATGCGTGTAGGTGCCATCAACGGAGCCCCAGCAGAGGTGATCGCTGAGCCAGGGAGTACCCGTACGGCGGACGAGGGTTTTCAGGCGTTTGAGGTGCTCCGGATCCGGTTCTGTCACCGAACCGAAGTACATGGAGACGCCATGCTGGACAACGCGATAGCGTTCAAGTATCTGATCGAGCGTGTGCAGCGGGCGACCGCCGTCGATCATGAAATTTTCCGAAATTATTTCAAACCAGTCCACTACGGGCTTGCGCGAAAAAATGTGCTCGTAGTGCGGAATGCGGAGACCGATTCCGATGCCGTGGTTTGAAAACGCATTGAAGCGATTGGCAGACATGAGATTCATGATCCAGTAGTCAGTGGTCAGGGATCAGGTTCTGAAACTGAACGCTGACCACTGATCACTGACAACTGTTTTTTGACTAGATGGCCTTGGGCATCTTGGAGCCGTCGGTAGCGCAGCCGCCCTTGCCCTTGCAGCTGTTCTTGGCTTTGCAGCCGTTGTCACTGGATTTGCAGCCGCCCTGGCCTTTGCAATCGTTCTTGCCTTTACAGGAGTGCTTGGCTGGCTTGTCGGCGCTGGTATAGCGCAGGCCGGCCTTCGCGGCCTTGACGGTGGTCTTCGAGGGGCTGGTTGCGGCAGCATGTGCAACCGTGGTTCCGCCAATCAGGCCGGAGAGAGCAGCCGTCAAAACAAGTGCATTGAGTTGGTTCTTCATGGGTGATTGACCTCGCTGGGGGTTGAGGCGGGGAAGCCGCCGGTTGTCACGATGCGTAGCCGGCCCGATGCCGGTCACACGCACAAACATTAGCACGCACATGTGAGTGCATGCATGCGCGAAAGGTTACAAGGAAAGGGGGCAAGCTGAAAATGAATTTCTTTTGACCGGCTTTCCTATGTGATGAACGGGCTAGACGCAAGTTCGGATTGGTTAATTTGAGCGGGTGCTTTACTCTGGGGCTGGCCCGCGTCTGATTTGTGCGGTCAATTCCGGAGGAAGGTCGAGCAGATTGCAACTGAAGGATAAAAGAGCGGATTCGGAGGCTAGTGTCTTCATCAGTCCGAAACCGGTCCGGACGGTTGTGTGGGTCGGCGTGATCGCAGCTTTACTGCAAAGTCTTTGCACCGCCGTGCTGACGATCAGCGGCATTCGAGTAGCAATTGGGCTGTCCGCGCTCGCCGCTGCCAGCGGCATCTACGCGCCTGCGAAGGGCTGGCATCAGGATGCCATTCGCATACCGATGCTGATCCTTGCCACGATTGGCGCGGTTGTAAACCTGGCCGTAATTGCATGGATGCACCATCTTCGGAATCGTCCCGCGGCGCAATGGCGCAGACGTGAACGGACTGCCAGGGAGAAGCGATCTGAGAAGCTGCAGATTATTCTGGCGGTTGTCACGATGATTCTGGTTGGGCTGGAGATGTGGACCCATCCAATGGTGCACCGAACAGGACCGCCGCCACCTTGCAGAATCACGAAAAACTGCATCTGATGTCAGGGATTTGGGTCCGTTGGCTCTTCCAATTCCTTGTCGATCCTCGCATGAAGTCGTTCGCTGAAGCCCGTGGGGAGTTCGAACACACGGTCATCCGCAACGAGAATAACGACGTTCCGGGTTGAATCGAGCACGGCCGAGCAGATCTCGCACGTCTCAAGGTGCCGGTCGATTTCGGCACGGAGCTGCGGGTCCACATCATTCTCGATGTAGGCCGAGATGTGCTCCCAGACGTGTTTGCAGTCGATTCTCATTTACGGCCCCCAAACCAGCGTCGTTTTGCGGGGGCAAATCCCTTCAGTTGCGGAGCTAGGTTGCGTTGCAGCAGGGCTCGTGCTCTGTGCAGCCGGACCTTGACCGAGGCTTCACTGATACCCAGGGCAGCCGCCGTTTCCCGGATATCCAATTCTTCGATGTCTCTGAGCAGTACGATGTTACGGTAAATCTCCGGAAGGCCCTCAATGGCTTGGCGGAGAAGCTTCCCCAACTCCTTCTGTTCCAGGACTTCGGCCGGGATTTCACGCCAGCTGGTGAGGATTGCAGGCGTGTAATCACCTGTCTGCTCGTCGGTTTCAGCGTCCAGAGAGTCTTCGCGCCGGCTGCTGATTTTGCGGAGACGGCCCAGCCCCTCATTGCGTGCGATGGAGAGGACCCAGGTACGGAATTGCGAATCGCCGCGGAATTTTCCGAGATTCTGATACACCTTGATAACCGTTTCCTGGGCCACATCTTCTGCCTCAGTTTCGTTTTTCTGCAGGGAGTAGAGGAGGAAATAGATGGAGCGCTCGCAGGGCCGGATGAGGTCGTGAAAGAGGTGCTTTTCGCCCGCAAGGATGCGACGAATGCACTCTGCTTCGAATTCCGGATTAGGCTGGG
>Ga0105240_10001681_pt1 | contig 37540 bp, 38 predicted proteins | sample KBSC54metaG_FD_80426 | JGI IMG/M metagenome (GOLD analysis project Ga0105240, IMG submission 80426) | Corn rhizosphere microbial communities from Kellogg Biological Station, Michigan, USA - KBS C5-4 metaG | ecosystem: Host-associated > Plants > Roots > Rhizosphere > Soil | place: Michigan, USA... | reverse complement strand
GGCCCTGACGCTGTAGGTCCCGAATTTGTAAATGGATTGCGGGGTTAATCCAAGATGTCCCATCACCGGAACACCGGCGGCCAGAATCCTTTTTACGGATTCCATCACCTCCTCACCACCCTCCAGTTTTACCCCGTGCGCGCCGGTTTCTTTCATGATCCGGATGGCCGAGATCAGGGCCTCTTTTGAATTGGATTGATAGGATCCGAAGGGGAGGTCCACGATCACCAGGGAACGACTAACGCCGCGTATAACCGAAGAAGCATGATAGATCATCTGATCCAGCGTTATGGGAAGTGTGGTTTCATGGCCGGCCATCACGTTGGAAGCTGAATCGCCTACCAGGATCACATCGATTCCGGCTTTATCGAACAGCTTGGCGAAGGAAAAATCATAGGCCGTGAGCATGGAAATTTTTTCGCCGCCGGCCTTCATATTCTGCAGAATATGGGTTGTGATTTTTTTGGCTACCATCTGCTGAAAGATTGAATTCGCAAAGATAATTCCATTCATGCTGAAAGAACAGAAATATCTTTCCGGTTATTTTACGCAGCGGGGTTAACAGGTTTGAGTGCACTGAGTTCCCGGTAGAGCGCCTGGATCAGTCCGTCGGCCAGTCCGATCTTCGGAACATAAATTTCATCGGCATCAATCCACCGCATCACATTCACATAAATCTGCAGTGCAGGAACGATCACATCCGCCCGGTCGGCCTTCATATTGTACAGCTTCATCCGGTCTTCGACAGAAAAACTGCTCAGTTCCTTGAAGTAATCTCTCAATAATTCAAGGCTTAGTGGTTTCCCGTCCTTGCGTTTTGAGAGGGAGAACACTTTGTTTATATTCCCGCCGGAACCGATTGCCGTGAGCTGCTTTCCCATTCCCCGGATTTCTTTTTTCAGAAAATCCTTCATCCCGTCCCAGTGGGCTTCAGTAACCTGGTTTTTTATCAGCCGGATGGTGCCGATATTGAAAGATTTTTTAAACAACAGGTGGTTATCCGCAAAACAGGTGAGTTCCGTACTGCCTCCGCCAACATCGATATACAGGTAAGCATTTTCCTTGTCGAGGTTTTCCGCAATATGATTTTCATAAATGAAAGAAGCTTCGTCGTCGCCACTGATCACTTCAATTTCCAGCCCGGTTGCCTCGCGGATGGATTCCAGAAGCTCCGCGCTGTTACGCGCATCCCGCATGGCGGAAGTGGCTGCGGCTTTGCAATGCGTTACTGCGTATGCGTCCATGAGGTATTTGAACGACCGGATGGTATTCAGGAACATAGCAGCTTTTTCAGGGGAGATCTCTTTCCTGTCGAATACATCAAAGCCCAGCCGGAGGGGCACCCGCACCAGGTTTAATTTTTCGAACACGGTTTTTTTTTCAGTTACCGTCACCTCCGTGATCAGCAGTCTTGCCGCATTGCTTCCTATATCTATGGCTGCCAGAATCATTTAATGCATGCAGGTTTTTTAAATGGGAATCAGTATTTCGGTAAGAGGCGTTTCTCCGGGTTCCGGCGTTTCGGCCGGCAGTTTGATGTTTTTCTGGTTCAGGTATTGATAGATTTCGATTTGCGAGCGGACTTTCTTCGACTGATCTTTCTTGTATTTATTCTGAAGGCCGTTGTCCAGCCACCGCGCTTTTACATTATCGGACAGCTGAATATCCAGGATCTCTTTTAACTCTTTCCGGATACCGGCATCGGAAATGGGGCAGGTTGCTTCCACCCGGTGATCCATATTCCTGACCATCCAGTCGGCCGAAGATATATAAACTTTTTCTTTACCATGGTTATGAAAAATAAACACCCTGGCGTGTTCCAGGTATTCATCCAGTATACTGATGGCGGTTACCGGAATGCGGAATTTTTTGTTTTCCGGCAGCATGCAGAATATGCCCCGCACGATGAGTTTAATCAGCACGCCGGCTCTTGCCGCTTCATATAGTTTATAAATCAGTTCCTCGTCGGAAAGTGAATTTACTTTCAGCGTGATGGATCCCCGTTTTTTGTTTTTTACTGCCTTGATTTCGGCATTGATCATGCGGTAGAGTTCTTTACGGAGCATCAGCGGGCAGGGGATCAGTGTTTTGCAGGCTTTCAGGGGTCCGGGACCATTCTTCCATTTTTCCATGTAATTAAACATGCGGTTTACATCGGCCATGACGTTGCGGTTGCTGGTCAGCAAACAGTGATCGCTGTACATGGTTGCCGTTTTCTCATTGAGGTTGCCCGTACTCACGAATCCATAATACACGGCACGCTTGGCGTCTTTTTTCCGGATCACGCAAAGTTTGGCATGCACTTTCATATTGGGAATAATGTCGATCACTTTGACGCCTTCTTCCTCCAGTCTGTCCTTCCACTCCAGATTGGCCTCCTCATCGAACCTTGCCCTGAATTCCATCATCGCAGTTACCTGTTTCCCGTTTCTTACGGCGTTGATCAGGGCATTGATTACTTTTGAGTTCGGCGCCAGACGATAACAGGTAATTTTAATGGATGTCACATCCGGATCGATGGCCGCTTCCCGCAGCATGTCGATCACCGGGCTGAAAGAATGATACGGAAAATGCAGCATCAGGTCCTGTTCGAGTACGATGTCTGTGATCCGGTGACTCCTGCTTACCAGGGGCGGCAGGAAGGGTCTCTTCCGCTGGCCTTTTCTGGGAAACACATCCGGAAATTCCATGAAATGGCGGAAATTATGGATGCGGCCGCCCGGAATTACATTTCCTTTTTTGGTCAGGGATAATCCTTTGATCAGGAAATTCAGCAGGTCGGGATCCATCTCCTTATCAAAAACAAAACGTACAAATTTTCCTTTGCGCCGGTTCTTCAGACCCTTTTCTATTTTTTCGATGAGGGTGGTAGACAGATCGTTGTCAATGTCGATCTCCGCATCTTTTGTCACTTTGAAAACCCAGGACCGGTAGCGGTCGTATCCGAAATAAGAGAATATGCTTTTCAGGTTGAAACGTATAATATCTTCCAGCAGGATAATATGGTGTTCATCGGGCGACGGGGAAGGAAGGATCACAAAACGGCCGAGCACGCGCGTTGGAATTTCGATTAACGCTAATTTTTTTTCTTCGGCATCGCTCGCTTTACGGGAAAGCACCGCGCCGAGATAAATTGATTTTTCCCGCAGATAAGGGAACTGGGGAATGCTCTGGATCATCAGGGGAATGATACTTGCCCGGACTTCTTCCTCAAAATAATTCTGAACGAATTTCTGCTGTTCTTTATTCAGTTCTTTTTCGGTCACCAGAAAGATTTTCTCTTTTGTCATTTCCGAATTGATATTTTTCCAGATTTCATCAAAACGCTCCTGCTGTTCCAGCACGATGTCCTGAATCTGGTTCAGGATCTTTTCAGGAGCCGTTTCCATGTGCATATTCAGCCTGCCCTTGCCGCTGAATTCCTTCATCCGGTTCAGGGCAGCCACCCGGACGCGGAAGAACTCATCGAGGTTGTTGGAGAAAATACCCAGGAATTTCACCCGTTCCCGGAGCGGAACTGTTTGATCCGCAGCTTCCTGCAGTACCCGGGCGTTGAAAGCCAGCCAGCTGATATCCCTCGGAATCGTTCTTCTTTTCATAACTGCCATGCTTATCCCTTTTTTACAAGGTATTGAAAGGGAAAGGGATGGTAAATTAAGGAATAATTAATTCGTGGAAGGAGAGGAATGGATGGGGTTAGTGTGGAGATGTGGAAATGTGGAAATGTGGAAATGTGCTAATGTGCTAATGTGGTAATGTGCTAATGGGGAAATGTGCCAAGGTGGAATAGGCTAACGGGGAAATATGCCGATGCGGAGATGGGATACCGGGATGGGAGAATTTATTGGTTTTGGGCTATTTATCGGCTGGCTCTGCTTTTTACTTCCGGGATGCTGGATTTCAGGCGGGTTATATTCATGTACATGTATGATATATAGTTTATTACACATAATATCAAAGATTAATGCATCGAACCGGCCCCGGAATTTTTTTAAATTCCGGTTTCCCCTCCTTCGGCCGCAGTTTCCCATTTTCACATTAGCACATTAGCATATTTCCACATTTCTCTCATTCATTTTCACATTACCACATTAGCATATTTCCACATTTCTCTCATTTCTATCATCGGTTTTGAAAATTCCGGAAAATTTCCCGACCTTCGCCGTCCAAAATTCCGATGGTATGTCCAAAGTTTGTCAGGTTACGGGAAAGCGTCCGATTACGGGAAATAAGGTTTCGCACTCCAATATAAAAACCAAGCGCAGGTTTTTACCAAACCTGCAGCACAAGAGGTTTTACCTGGCGGAGGAAGATAAATGGGTTACCCTGAAACTGTCTTCCGAAGGCATCAGAACCATCAACAAACGCGGCCTGTATGTTGTTGTCAAGGAACTGAGACAGGCAGGAACAAAAATCTGATTAACGGGCGGGCCCGGTAACGCTTATAAAATTTTTTAAATTCAGCAAGATGGCAAAGAAAGGCAGCAGGGTTCAGGTGATTCTGGAATGTACCGAGCATAAAGCCAGTGGTAAACCGGGTACCAGCCGTTACATTACGGTGAAGAATAAGAAGAATACACCGGAAAGAATGGAACTGAAAAAGTTCAACCCTATTCTGAAGAAAGTAACTGTACACAAAGAAATTAAATAGTAATGTGTAAATGGGAGGATGTGTAAATATGCAAATGGATTATACCCGGCATTTCCACATTTTCACATTTCCACATTTTCACATTTTCACATTAACTCTCTATGGCAAAAGCAGCAAAGACCGCGATTAAAACAAAGGATGCCCGGGCGGCAGCAGAAGCAAAGAACTGGACAAAAGTGATCCGTGCCGTACGCAGTCCCAAAACCGGCGCTTATACTTTTAAGGAAGCCATCGTTCATAAGGATAAGATCAAACAGTACCTGGCTCAGAAATAAATAAAGCATCGGTTAAATTTATTTACAGAAAGCTGTTCCTGACCGGAGCGGCTTTTTGCTTTTCTCCCGGATAAAAATATGCATATGGGTTTTTTCGATAAACTTTTTGGAAAGAAGGAAAAACAATCGCTGGATGAAGGACTTCAGAAAACCAAGGATGGTTTCTTTTCGCGGATTGGAAAAGCGATTGCCGGGAAAAATACGGTAGATGAGGAAGTGCTGGATAACCTGGAAGAAGCCCTGGTGAGCGCCGATGTGGGGGTGGATACCACGCTGGAAATCATTCAGCGTATAGAAAAAAGGGTGGAGCAGGATAAGTATCTCAATGTCTCAGAACTCAACCTGATTCTGCGCGGTGAAATTGAAAATATTTTAAAAGAAAACGGGTCCGGGAGCATGGAGGGCTTTGAGCTTCCGGCGGTAAAACCCTATGTCATCCTTGTGGTGGGTGTGAATGGTGCCGGCAAAACAACCACTATCGGCAAGCTGGCCTATAATTTCAAAAAGGCCGGAAAAACGGTTTTGCTTGGCGCAGCGGATACTTTCCGGGCCGCAGCAACGGATCAGCTAAATATCTGGAGCGAAAGAGTCGGCGTGCCCATTGTTAAACAGGGTATGGGAGCAGATCCGGCAGCGGTCAGCTTTGATACGGTGCAAAGCGGTATTTCCAGGGGATCCGATGTGGTGATCATTGATACGGCAGGGCGCCTGCACAATAAGGTTAGCCTGATGGAAGAACTCAGCAAAATAAAAAGGGTAATGAAAAAACTGCTACCCGGGGCGCCGCATGAGGTATTGCTGGTCCTGGACGGCAGCACCGGGCAGAATGCCCTGGAACAGGCAAAACAGTTTACCGCAGCAACCGATGTAACGGCCCTGGCCATTACCAAGCTCGACGGTACTGCAAAGGGCGGGGTGGTGCTGGCTATCGCGCATCAGTTCAAAATTCCGGTAAAATACATCGGTGTTGGGGAAAAGATGGACGATCTGCTGCTTTTCGACAGCCATGAATTTGTCGACAGTCTTTTTAAGCAGTCAGCTGTTTAGCTGATTTTTCTGGAGGGATCTTTTTAGCGATATCCATCCCAGCAAAGCGGCAATGAGTGAGGCCAGCAGAACAGCTACTTTCGAACTTTGAATTTCATCCGGCTTCATAATGAAGGCGAGGTTGCTGATGAAAACAGACATCGTAAAACCGATACCTGCCAGGAGACCTAACCCCAGTAAATTTCTCCTGCTCATTCCCGGCGGGAGGCTGGCAATTCCCGCTGCGACAGCCAGCAGGCTGAACCCTATAACTCCCAGGGGTTTGCCCAAAACCAGTCCCAGCGCAATACCCATACTGTTAGGACTCAGTAGTTCAGTGTGCCACCCCTTCGGCAAGCGGATGGCGGTGTTGGCCAGTGCAAACAGTGGGATAATAAAAAAGTTTACCGGTTTATGCAGCGCATGTTGCAAAATGGCAGAGGGTGAATTTTCTATTTCCTTCCGGAAGGGAATAGCAAATGCCAGCAGGATTCCGCTCAGCGTGGGATGAACGCCGGAGCGGTACATGAAATACCACAGTATAAAGCCTGCCGGAAGATAGAGCCATAAACTGAATATCCGGAAACGGTTTAGCAGCAGCAGGAAGCCAAACAGTGCCAGGGCAAGTCCCAGATAGAAAAAGGAGAAAGACTGCGTGTAAAATATCGCGATAATGATGACGGCGCCCAGATCGTCAATAATTGCCAAAGCTGTCAGAAAGATTTTAAGGGAAAAGGGAACCCGGTTGCCCAACAGTGATAAAACGCCCAGCGAAAAAGCAATATCCGTTGCCATCGGTATTCCGATTCCGGCCTGTTCCGCCGTCCCGTGATTCAACAAAAAATGGATAGCTGCAGGAACGATCATTCCTCCCAAAGCAGCAATTACCGGCAAAATGGCATTCCGGGGTCTCGAAAGTTCACCGCTGAGGATTTCACGTTCAATTTCAAGTCCGACCATTAAAAAGAAAATAGTCATGAGTCCGTCGTTAATCCATTCCTCAATCCGGAAAGGAAAACGAATCTGCCAGATCTGTACAAAAGCATCCGTATGCCAGAAACGGATATATCCCGGTCCCGCGGCCGAATTCGAAAGGATCAGCGAAACGACTGTGCAAAGGATCAGGATGAGCCCGCCGGCTTTCTCGCTGTTGAAAAACTGCCTGAATAAATTGTTTTTAACCATTATTGAATACCGGGACCAAGATAAGAATTGTTAATGGTTGCAGGTCATCCGTCATCCGTCATCCGTCAACCGTCAACCGTCAACCGTCATCCAAATCTGCTTACCTTTGCCGCGCATGAAAACAAAGTCGATCCGAAGGGATAAGGTGAACATCATAACGCTGGGCTGCAGTAAAAATATGGTCGACAGCGAAGTGCTGAGCGGCCAGTTGCTGGCCAACGAGATTGATACAGTGCATGAAAATACGAAGGCCGATCACAATATCGTCGTGGTGAATACCTGCGGCTTTATTGATAAGGCAAAGGAAGAATCAGTCAACGCAATTATTGAACAGGTTTCTTTAAAAAAGAAGGGAAAGCTGGACAAAGTATATGTAACCGGTTGCCTGAGTCAGCGCTATCGTGAAGATCTTGAAAAAGAAATTCCGGAAGTGGATGCCTGGTTTGGTACTATGGAGCTGCCTTTTCTGCTGAAACGTTTCGGTGCCGATTATAAAACGGAACTGGTAGGAGAAAGATTGTTGTCGACCCCTCAGCATTATGCGTATCTGAAAATTTCCGAAGGCTGTGACCGCACCTGGGCTTTCTGCGCCATCCCCCTCATGCGGGGCCGGCATAGCAGTAAAACCATGGAAGATATTGTACGGGAAGCTGAAGGATTGGTCAGAATGGGCGTAAAGGAAATCATGCTGATTGCCCAGGAACTCACGTATTATGGGTTGGATATTTACCGGAGACGGGCTTTACCGGACCTGCTGAACCGGCTGGCAGACATTAAAGGGCTGGAATGGATAAGACTTCATTACGCGTATCCTTCAAAATTTCCGTTGGAGATCATCGATACCATCCGTGACCGGGAAAATATTTGCAAATACCTCGATATGCCGCTGCAACACGCGAGTGATCCCATGCTCCTGGCCATGCGCAGACAGATTACGCGTAGTGAAATGACCGGCCTGATCCGGGCCATCCGGGAAAAAATTCCCGGAATCTGTTTGCGGACAACCTTAATTGCCGGCTTTCCCGGTGAAAAAGAAGAAGATGTTGCCGTCTTAAAAGAATTTTTGCAGGAACAACGATTCGACCGCGTGGGCATATTCACTTATTCGCATGAGGAAGGAACGGGTGCTTTTGACCTGACAGATGATGTCCCGCTGGCTGAAAAGGAGCGGCGGGCGCAGGAGATCATGGAACTGCAACAGGAAATTTCCTACGAAAAGAACCAGGAAAAAATCGGAAAGGTCTTCCGGACGATGATTGATAAAAAGGAAGCTGGCAGGTATATAGGAAGAACCGAATATGATTCCGTGGAAGTGGACAATGAAGTGATTGTTGAATCAGCCAGGCCACTTACCATTGGTGAGTTTGTACAGGTGAAAGTGACAAAAGCCTATGATTTCGACCTGGAAGGAACCGTGCTGGAAGGATGAAGGAATACCATTGAACAAAAAATACATTCTGTTGTTAGGTAAGCGCTGGAACAGAAATGTTAGTTGATATCTGACTTAATCGGCTTATGAATTTTACCGCGCACAGGCTGCCTTACGAACAAACCGGGTATTTTTCCAGACTGGTAACCGATTACCTGCAGGGCAGCAATTTCCTGAAATCTTTTTATGCGCATCCTGTTTCGGAGATGGGTGTTGATGCGGCTATACATGCCCGTGAATTATTCCCCACAGACCGGGAGACCCTGGTCGGGGTATTGCAGGATCAATACCGGAATCGGCCGGAACAGGAAGCGGTGAATAAAAATATCCAGTGCCTGCTGGATAAAAACAGCTTCAGCATCACCACTGCACACCAGCCCGCGATATTTACCGGCAACCTGTATTTCATCTATAAAATACTACACGTTATTAAACTGGCGAATGAGCTTTCTGTGAAATATCCGGGTAAGCATTTTGTGCCAGTCTATTTTATGGGAAGTGAAGATGCCGATCTGGATGAGCTGGGCCATATTTATCTGGATGGAGAGAAACTGGTCTGGGATACGGCTCAAACGGGGGCAGTAGGAAGAATGCATGTTGCCGGACTGGAACGCATCCTGGACCGGATGGAAGGGAGATATGCCGCCCACCCCCACGGTCCGGAAGTCATCGAATTACTTAGATCCTGTTATCTGGAGTCGGAAACGGTGCAGGAGGCCACTTTTAAGCTGCTTCATCAGCTTTTCGGCAAATATGGTTTGATCGTTCTGATTGCTGATGACCGGAGGCTTAAGGCGAAAATGATCCCGGTTTTTAAAGATGACCTCGAAAAGCATATTCCGTTCCGGATTACCGGGGATACTGTGAACAGCCTGTCGGAACAGTATACCGTGCAGGCTAACCCCAGGGAGATTAATCTTTTTTATATGCAGGATCAGATCCGGGAGCGGATTGATCTGAAAGACGGATTGTATAGGGTTCATAATACCCCGCTTTCATTTTCCTGCGAAGAGATCATAGACGAATTGAACCATTATCCTGAACGGTTTAGTCCGAATGTAATCCTCCGCGGGCTTTTTCAGGAAACCATTCTTCCTGACATCGCTTTTATCGGAGGCGGTGGAGAAACAGCCTACTGGTTCGAATTAAAAGCCTTGTTTGATCATTACCAGGTTCCATTTCCGGTGCTGGTCCTGCGCAACTCATTTTTAATAATCCGGAATCATACGAAAATCAGGATGGAAAAAGCCGGTCTTAACCGGGAAACCATTTTTCAGCAGGAAGAAGTGCTGCTGGAGCAGATCGTCAAAGATCAGTCTTCAAATAAGCTGAATCTGGAAAAAGAAATTCAGCAGCTCAGCGAATACTATCATTCCCTGAAAAATATTTCAGAAACCGTGGATGAAACACTTGCCCAGCATGTGGAATCCCTGCACAGCAAGGCATTGAAAGGAGTAGTAGAACTGGAAAAAAAGATTCTCCGCGCAGAAAAAAGGAATTTTGAGGAGGTAAGAACTAAAATCCGGGAGGTCCGGGGAGCACTTTTTCCGATAAACGGACTCCAGGAGAGGATAGAAAATTTCATTCCCTGGTACGCGCAGTACGGAAAAAAGTTCATTGATCTGATTTATGAAAATTCGCTGACACTGGAAGGGGAGTTTGTTGTGCTGGAAGAACAATGAATGTTGGTGGATGGTAGATCGTGGATGTTGGATGGCTCCCACGTGAATCAGTCTGATGCATTAATCAAATGCATTTTGCCAGCCATCATTTTTTAATTTTTCTATTTTCTGAAGCACTTCATGCTCGAGGGATTTTTTGAAGGCCTGCACTTTAGCGGAAATCATTTCATCGAATGCGCCGAGTATACTGGCTGCAAGTATTCCGGCATTCTTTGCCCCGTTCAGAGAAACCGTAGCAACCGGCACGCCGGGGGGCATCTGGAGAATGGATAATACAGAGTCCCATCCGTCCATGGAGTTGCTGGATTTAATTGGCACTCCGATTACCGGCAGGGGGGTTATGGAGGCAAGCATTCCGGGTAAATGTGCGGCGCCGCCTGCTCCTGCAATAATCACTTTGATTCCTCTTTCTTTTGCCCTGCCGGCGTATTCCATCAGCCGCAGTGGGGTCCGGTGAGCAGAAACAATGGTCAGCTCAAAATCAATACCGAAGGCTTTCAGCGTGTCGGCAGCAATCTGCATAACGGGCAGGTCGCTGTCGCTCCCCATAACAATAGCCACTTCTATCATAAATTAAACGGGTTGTTTGGAAATGATATGAAATTGTTGTTTAATAGATTTTGCCTTGTAAACCAGATCAGCTTTATCCGTACTCAGAATGGTTACATGGCCCATTTTCCTGCCTGGCCTGGTTTCCTGTTTGCCATATAAATGCAGAAATGCATTTTCCAGTTTAAGCAATTCCGAAATTCCCTCGTAACAGGCTTCGCCGCGATGCCCTTCAGCACCGACCAGATTTATCATGGCTGCCGGGATGATATGTTTTGGATTTCCCAATGGATAATCCAGAATCACACGCCACAGCATATCAAACTGGGAGCTGTAATTTGCCTCAATCGTGTGATGCCCGCTGTTGTGAACGCGCGGCGCTGTTTCATTCACGAGAATGTCCCCGTTCTTATCAATGAATAATTCTACCGCAAATATGCCCGGCGTTTTCAGGTCTTTCACCACTTTCAGGGCAATAGCCTCGACCCGCCACAAACTTTGCTGTGGGATTTCTGCGGGACTGAGCTGGTAATCCAATTGGTTTAATACCGGATCGAAAATCATTTCCACTGCAGGATAAATGGCTGTCTGACCCCTGTGATCAATGGCAATGATCTGCGAAATTTCTTTATGAATATTTACTTTTCTCTCGAGTACGGACGGAGTATCAAAGCCCTTTTCGAAATCCCGGGTATCGTTAATGACCTGTACACCGCGTCCATCGTAACCACCTGATCCGACCTTATGGACTGCCGGTAAAAAATCGTCGTGATGTTGGAGATCTCCGCGGTTTTGGGTGATATAAAAAGGCGAAGTGGGAATATTATTTTCCTTATAAAACTGCTTTTGCCGGATCTTGTCCCGGATAATACGCAACGCAGAAGGGGCAGGATATATTTTTACGCCCTCCGATTCCAGTTTTTCCAAAGCATCTACATTAACCGATTCAATTTCAATAGTTAATCCGTCAAGCCCTTTTCCAAACTGGTACACATCATCAAAACTGCGTATGTCCCCCCGGCTAAAAGAATGACATAACAGCGCTGCGGGGCATTCCGGATCATTCTCCAGCACATGGGTAAGAACCGGATAGTTGGCTGCAGCCTGTAAGAGCATTCTTCCAAGCTGACCGCCACCTAAGATTCCGATTTTGAGCATATTCCCAATTATGGCGTGAAGATAAAACAATCTCGTTTCCGGTAGTTTATTAACATGAATTACATAATAATATGGCCGGATTTTTGTTTTAATGAGGTAACTTTAACCGTACCAATGCATAATGTTTTTGCATGACGAAAACCAGATTTCCCCTGCCGCTGATCCTTTTTCTGGCTTCCTTTGCCTTTTTGCCAACCGTATTTTCCCAGAGTTCTGCCTTTTCGGTTCATTTCCTGGACTATCAGAAATCACTTCCCAAGGTTAGTGAAATGATTAGCCGGAAGGAAGACACCCTGATGAAGCAGTTCCGGGCCAAACAGCTGATCTGGCCGGCCCGTTACATTTATATCCGTTCTTTCAAGTATGACAGCGAGATGGAAATCTGGGTGAAAAACAAGGCCTCCGAAAAATTCAAATTATTCAAAACCTATAAAATCTGTGCGCTGGCCGGATCTCTGGGGCCCAAAAGAATGGCCGGCGACTACCAGGTGCCGGAAGGATTTTATTACATCAACGAATTCAATCCGAAAAGCCTCTACCATTTATCACTTGGCTTAAATTATCCGAATGCGTCCGATAAATTACTTTGTGATCTATCACAGCCAGGCGGCGACATTTATATCCACGGAAGTTGTGTAACAACCGGTTGTATTCCCATCACCGACGGTCAGATCGAAGAGCTGTATGTGCTGGCGGCCCATGCCAAAGATCTGGGACAGGATTTTATCCCCGTGCATATTTTCCCTGTAAATTTTAATAACCCGAGAAGTGTCAGTTACCTCAACCGCTTTCTTTTACAGTTCAACGAATACGTTCCTTTTGAAAGGAGCATGCGAAATGCATTTTTTTATTTTGAAAAGAACCGCCAGATCCCACCGGTCATAGTAAACGAAAAGGGCGATTATATTACGGAGGATATTCCTTTGCCGGCAACAGAGAGCCGGGATGCTGCACAGCCTTTGGCGGCGTCCAGAAAACTGAATCATCCGGAGCAACCCATACCGGACGAAGAACTGGCAAAGAGTGTCGATAAACTTCCTTTGTATCCTGGCGGAAACGAAGCATTTCAGGTTTTCATTGATAAGCTGAGTGCTGATATGGTAAAAATGCTTGATCCTGGTCAGACGAAGGCCTATGTACTAATGGAATACATTATTGATGAAAATGGAAAGACCATTTACGCGAATGCCCTCAGCGGAGGCAATGAACGAATGAATGAACAGATAGAAAAAGCATTTACCGGAATGAGTTTGTGGTCGCCTGCGGTGCGTCAGGGCAAAACTGTTCCTATAAAACTGAAGCAGAATATAATGATTGAGATGACTCCCTGATTCAGCGCACCAGGGTTTGAACGGTCTCCCGCGACCATTGCTGCAAAACCATTTCCCTCTCTTTAAGCAGCGATTGCAATATTTCCGGCTGGTAATGTCGCACGGTCACCAGCGTGAGTCCGTTTTCCGTTTCAACATCAAATAACCCGGCAGTTTCCGACAACAGTTTTCCGGTTTTTTCTTCATCCTCATCCACACAAACCTGCAGGATTACCGCGCCGGTCTGCAGGAGGTTGGCCTGAATATGCAGTCCGGATAAGATACTATACAAACGGGCTGCACTTTCTTCTCCCACGAATGAAAAGTCTTTGGACCGCAGATGAATCAGGGTCTGGCTTTTTTTAATTACCAGGATCGGCGGAAGCTGCAGAATATGTTTTGCATGAATGGTAGTTCCCGGCAGCGCCGGGTCAGCAAAACATTTCACAAACAAGGGAATGTTTTTGTTTTGCAGGGGTTTGATGGTTTTAGGATGGATCACCTGTGCGCCGTAGAATGCCATTTCAATCACTTCGTCGTAATCCAGTGAAGGGATGACCTGTGCGTCCGGAAAAGTTTTGGGATCGGCATTCATCAGACCCGCAACGTCCTTCCATATCGTAACGGATACTGCGTTGAGGAGATTCGCAAAAATAGCGGCCGAATAATCGCTTCCCTCGCGTCCCAGGGTCGTGTTTTCATTGGCATCCGTGGATCCGATGAAACCCTGGGTCAATACCATATCCGTTTCCCGGAAACGGGGAGCAACCAGATGATCGGTATTGTCCGCTGTTTTGGCCCAGTCCAGACCGGCTGAACGGAACTGATTGTCCGTCGCAAAAACATCTCTTACATCCAGCCAGTGATTTCTTATGCCGGACGCATTCAGATAATCGCTTACGATGGAAGTGGAAAGAAGTTCCCCGATGGAAACGATCTGATCGTAATAATAATCGTAGTCCCTTGCAGGTTTATCGTGCAGCAGCCATTCAATTTCGGTAAAAAAATCCGGAAGCCGGGAATGGCTGTTCCGGTGCTTTGCCGGAAGCAGGTCTGCTGCAATGTCCAGGTGGTCCTGTTTAATGTTGTTGAAAAGTTCCATTGCTTTTTCTGAATTCCCGGAATAAAAAGCCTGGGTCACTTTTTCCAGCGCGTTGGTTGTTTTACCCATTGCTGAAATAACAACCAGCAGTTTTTCCCCTGAAAGAGCATTCAGAATGGCTGGCAGCTTACGGATTTTGTCTGGGTTGTTGACACTGGCGCCCCCGAACTTAAAAACTTTCATTTTTTATGCTTTAGGCTGGATGCAGACTGATTTATACTGAATATAATAACCGAACGGTCCGCAAAGATAGTTTCCCGAGCCGGATCGTGATAACAATGTTAAAAACCGCGGCCGGTATATTGTCCTTTATCATTTGTTTGTATATTAAAAGAATATTCCCTGCTATGAAATTTGCACCGACAGACCGCTATTGCCTTACACCGGTTCGCTGGTTCTTTGTATTCATTCCGTTCCTGTTTGCGTGGACCGTAAAGCCCGCGCCGGTAAAATATAAACAGGATTTTGAAATACATTCCCTTCTGCCGGCGAACCTGGCTGCGGATATACTGACCTACGTAAATGAAGACCGCAAACAGCATGGTCTCGCAGCTTTAAAACTCAGTGAAGTGGAATCCTCCATCGCTTCGAAGCACAGCCGGGATATGGCCAGCGGGAAAGTCCCGTTCGGGCACGCCGGACTAAATGCCCGCGCCAAAGCTATCCGGAAAGCATTGGGAGAAATCAGCTCGGTGGGCGAAAACGTAGCATCCGGCCCGATGAATGCAAGGGAAGTTGTGGATGGCTGGCTAAACAGTCCGGGGCATAAGCGCAATATAGAGGGGGATTTTACACTCACCGGCATTGGATATGCTTCCGACGGAAAGGGGAACATTTTTTTTACGCAGATTTTTTCCAGGTGAGCCGCCCGGCTGATGCGTTTTGCTATCCGTACCGTAACTTGCCACATCATGGAGAAGGATGTTATTATTAAAATCGACCAGCTGACCAAAAAATACGGGGAGTTTGAAGCTGTAAAGGGGATCAGTTTTGAAGTTTACCAAAACGAAATTTTTGGCCTGCTTGGTCCGAATGGAGCCGGTAAATCAACCACGCTTGAAATTATTGAAACCCTTCGCGATAAAACTTCCGGAAAAGTAATGGTGGACGGGATGGACCTGGATAAATCGCCTGATGAGATAAAAAAGATCATCGGTGTTCAGTTGCAAACCTCAGGATATTATCCCAATCTCAACCTGACCGAATTGCTGGTGCTCTTCGGCGGACTATATAATCAGCATATAAGACCGGCTGATTTTCTGGCTAAGGTGAACCTGACCGATAAAGCCAAAGCAAAATATAAAGAGCTGAGCGGCGGTCAGAAACAGCGTTTTTCGATTGCCACTACGCTGATCAACCAGCCGAAAATTATTTTCCTGGATGAACCTACCACGGGACTCGATCCGCAGGCCAGGAGGAATCTCTGGGATCTGATACTGGAAATCCGGAATGCCGGCACCACGGTCATTATCACCACCCATTACATGGACGAGGCTGAGGTATTATGCGACCGCGTTGCCATCATTGATTCCGGCCGGATAATTGCCATCGACTCCCCCGACCAGCTAATCGATAACCTGGTGGCCACCGGTTTTGAAAGGCCTAAGGAAGTAAAGAAGGCCAACCTGGAAGACGTTTTTATTCAGCTTACCGGGAAGGAATGGAGGGAGGATAGTTGATAGTGGATAGCGGATAGTGTATAGTTGATAGACGAGCGTGTGGAGGGTGGACGCGATTACGCAAGTTCAGTATAGTTCTGAGAAAAGCCGGATAATTTTTCTGTTCCATAACATGCCAATTCAGTTAATTTGTAATTAACTATTAACTATTAACTATCAACCCCAATGACCGATCCCCGCTATCCCATTGGCAGATATGAGCCACAGGCTTTTTCTGAAGTACAAAAAAGTATATGGCTGAATGACATTCATTTGCTTCCTGCGGAGGTGGAGAATGCCATTCAGAATCTGGACGAGGCGCAACTGCAGAGTCCTTACCGCGAAGGGGGCTGGACTGTTCACCAGTTGGTACATCATATTGCAGACAGTCATATGAATGCTTATATCCGGTTTAAACTTGGCCTTACCGAGCAGAATCCGGCCGTGAAATCTTATGAAGAACAGCTCTGGGCTGAACTGGCCGATGTGCAGTTGCTTCCTGTGAATGTTTCCATTACCTTATTGCATGCCCTGCATACGCGATGGCACGCTGCTATTAGGAATCTGACAGAACCGCAATGGAACCGTACTGTCATTTATCCGTCCACCCAAAAAGAAACGACCCTTTGGCATTTGTTAGGGATGTACGCCTGGCATGGGAAACATCATGTGGCACATATAATCAGTTTCCGCAGGCAAAACGGATTCTGATTTTCCTTTTTCAGAAAACGAAATTGTCGGCCCCGACAATGACGACGAGGTTGTCCGGGATCATTAAAACCTGTAGTGCGGAATTATTTTTCTGCAAAAAGTTATTGACTAATAAAATGCTGAAGGCTTTATGAAAGACCTGCGATGGAAAAAATTATCTTCCCAATACCTGCTGCATGATACCTGGGGTACGGTAAGAAAAGATGTTTGCGAAACCCGGGAGGGGAAAATTATTGATCCTTACTACGTTTATGAGTTTCCGACCTGGGTCACCGCAGTAGCGGTTACTTCCGACAACAAAATTATCCTGGAACGGCAGTACCGTTATGCACTCGACATGGTTAATTATGAAATTCCCGGAGGCTGTGTGGATGACACCGACGAATCCCTGGAAGCAGCGATCGCCCGGGAACTGATGGAGGAAACCGGTTACCGGTTTGATCACTACGAATATCTGGGAAAGACGTCGGCTAATCCTTCCACAAATAATAACTGGATGCACATGTACCTCGCTACCGGTGGGCGTCATGAAAGCGAACAAAAACTGGATCACAACGAAGAGATCGAAGTTTACCTCTTTTCCATTGATGAAGTGAAGAAAATGCTGGCTGAAAATCAGATCATACAAAGCATGCATGTAACCGCCCTGTTCTACGGGCTGCCTAAAATACAATCTCTTTAAGGTTCACTTCGCCGGCCAGGAACACACTACCGCAAACCAGGATCAGGTCTTTCGGATGGGCACGATCCACCGCAGCCTGTAAAGCCTGTTGTACGTTTGGAAACTTTTTCCCTTTCAGACCAATGGTTTCTGCTTTTGCCGCCAGTTCCGCCTCGGGGAGTGCCCTGGGTATGTGGGCCTTCGTAAAATAATAATTAGCACCGGCCGGGAGATGCCGGAGAATATTTTCGATGGCTTTATCTTTCACCATGCCAATGACCAGGTGCAATTCTTCATGGGCGGTTAGTTCGATCTGTTTGGCAATTTCCTTCATGCCCTCTTCATTATGTCCCACATCGAGTACCAGCAAAGGCTCGTCATGCAGTATATCCCAGCGGCCATGCAGGCCCGTTAGTTTTTTTACGTTTTGCAGGCCGCTGTGCACAGCGGTTTCCGGAATCGAAAAACCATGCTGATTTAAAAGGGAAACGGCTTCCGATACGGTAACAATATTCTTTGTCTGATAAATGCCCGGAAGATCCAGGCTGTAATTTCTTTTTTCGTTTGATTGTCTGTCCGTGAGTTCCACCTCCAGCTGATGGCCGTTGAATCTCCAGTCATCCACGAATCTTTTCCTGCTGGCGAAATGAAGAGGCGAGTGGTTTTGTTCCGCCACGCGGAGAAAAACGTCTTTTACCTCGGCCTGTTCTTCCCCGATCAGCACCGGGATACCGGGTTTTATGATGCCGGCTTTTTCCAATGCGATTTTCTGCAGGGTATTGCCCAGCAGATCCATGTGATCATAACTGATATTCGTAATAACGGAGAGTTCGGGAAGAATGATATTGGTGCTGTCCAGCCGGCCGCCGAGTCCCACTTCAATAACGGCAATATCCACAGCCTGATCAACGAACCAGTCGAATGCCATGGCCACCGTAATTTCAAAAAAGGAAGGCTGGATGGATTCAATGGAAGACATCAGCTTTCCGGTAAAAGCAGTGACAAAAGATTCGGGGATCATCTGCCCGTTAACCCGGATGCGTTCCCGGAAATCGTAAAGATGGGGTGAAGTGTAAAGTCCGGTTTTATAACCAGCGCGTTGCAGGATGGCTGCCAGCATATGACTGGTGGATCCCTTACCATTGGTTCCGGCAATATGAACAGACCTGAATTTTTTTTCCGGATTTTCCAGGAGTTTGCTGAGGATGAGGATATTGGTCAGATCACTCTTGTAGGCCGCTGCGCCCAGCCTGCTGAACATGGGCAGGCGGTTAAATAAAAAATCGATCGTCTGGGAATAATCCATTATAAGTCCACCGGAGTGATCAGTTGTTGTTCTTAAAATCGCCGCGCTTCCAGGCCTGGATAAAATCCGCCCAGGCAAGCGGATTAAATATATTCTGTGGAGGGTTCTGACCCATATAGGAATATTTAGTAGCGGATTTTTTCAGATAGAGATTTGCGGCTTCACGCGCATCCGAGGGAAGGCCGCGGGCGAGCACTCTTCGTTTGACAGCATCGTTGTTTTGGCGGGCGATTTCAATTTCATCGTCCGGAACCTTGGTGTTGACAAAATCCCGTTCAAATTGTTCACGGGTAGGCCGTGGCTTGATAATCGTCGCTGGAAGATACATGGTATCTGTGACTAAGAGCTGAATGATACTCCACTGATTTCCTTCGAGATTTTTTGGGATCTGATACAGTTTGGGTTTGTACCCGATGCTGCTGAACTCGATCTGGTCCCCCTTCATCACTACAATGGAAAAGACCCCCTGCTCGTTGGAGAGCGTTCCCCGACCCTGTCCCTTTACCACAACGCTTACGGATGGGATGCCCTGGAGACTGTCTGCCGTCATTACCACGCCATAAAACTGAACCACGGAGTCCTTCAGTTTGTCAAACTGCGCATGCAGGGTGCAGGGCGCGGACAGGATCATCAGGTATAGCAGATATTTCTTCAAAATGGAGCCAAAAATAAAGTTTATAAACCGGAAATCGCAAACAAATTAAGGAGGCTATGAACTAATTTTGCAGCCTGTTTCAACTTTTTAACAAATAATTGCGCATGAGTGTTGAAAAATTGTTAGAAGCACTGAGTACCGTGCAGGAACCTGACCTGGGAAAAGATTTGGTTACCCTGAATATGGTTAAGGATTTATTGACTGAGGGCAATAAAGTTTCCTTTACGGTTACCCTCACGACCCCGGCCTGCCCCCTGAAAGACCGGATTAAAAATGATTGTGTCCGGGCGATTCATACGGTCTATCCCGAAGCCGTTGTACTGGTGAATTTTGTTTCCGATATTAATACGACCAGAAAGGATCAGGATCCGGTTCTGCCGAAAGTAAGGAATATTATCGCCGTGGTCAGCGGCAAAGGAGGGGTGGGAAAAAGTACGGTGGCGTCGAATTTCGCACTTTCCCTGGCGGCCGATGGAGCGAAAGTGGGACTGATGGATGCGGACATTTACGGTCCCAGCCTGCCGATCATGTTTGGTGTCAGGGGAGAGCGCCCCATGATGAAAAACGTAAACGGGAAAGGCATGATCCTGCCTCTCGAGAAATACGGTATCCGTCTCATGAGCATTGGTTTGCTCATCGACGAAAAAAATGCCGTGGTCTGGCGGGGACCCATGGTCAGCAGCGCCATCAGGCAATTTATTTCGGAAGTTTACTGGGATGAACTGGATTATCTGGTCATCGACATGCCTCCCGGCACCGGTGATATCCATCTGACGCTGATGCAGGCAGTTCCCGTAACGGGGGCCATTGTGGTGACTACTCCGCAGGACGTGGCGCTTGCAGATGCAAAAAAAGCCATTGCCATGTTTGCGCAGGCACAACTGAAAACTCCGGTCATCGGACTGGTAGAGAACATGAGCTATTTTATCGCCGGTGATGCACCGGAGAATAAGTACTATATTTTTGGAAAAGAAGGCGGAAAAAGACTTGCAGAAGAATATGATATTCCATTTCTCGGGCAAATTCCGTTGATACAAAGTATCCGGGAAGGGGGAGATGAAGGCGTTCCTGTTATGCTTGGCAAAGATGCAGCCGCCCGGAAAGCTTTTAGTGAATTTGCCGGCAATGCAGCGCGCAGTATTGCCATGATCAATGCCAATATCAGTACGGAGCGCAGGGCCGAGGTCGTGGTCGGTTGAAAGAGACCCGGGCGCACAGCAGATTGCGCAGGTCATCGAAAAAAAGAAGGGCTGCTCTGGTGTGGCGGTATCAGCGGAGGGTTTTTCATGCACAAAATGCTTTTCTTTGCCGAAACGGATTTCATGAACCGGCAGCAGCTTATCAGCCTCATCCTGCAAAAGGGAAATTATTTATGTGTGGGCCTGGACACGGATGTTGACCGGGTACCGGCTTTTTTGCAATCATCCTCAGATCCTGTTTTTGAGTTCAACCGCCGGATCATTGATGCCACAAAATCGTTCTGCGTAAGCTATAAAATCAATACCGCTTTTTATGAAGTACGGGGTTCAAAAGGCTGGGACAGTTTACAAAAAACAGCTGATTATATTCCGGCTTCCCATTTCAAAATTGCCGATGCCAAGCGGGGGGATATCGGGAATACCTCGGCTCAGTATGCCAAAGCTTTTTTTGAAACGCTTTCCTTCGACGCGGTAACGGTTGCTCCCTACATGGGAGAAGACAGCGTAAAACCTTTTCTTGAACATCAGGACAAGTGGACCATCCTGCTGGGGCTCACCTCCAATACGGGCGCCAGGGATTTTGAATTGCAGCCTGGAGAAAACGGGCTATTGTATGAAGAAGTGCTTCGTAAAGCCTCCCGGTGGGGCACAACCGGAAACCTGATGTTCGTGATAGGCGCCACGCGGGCAGACTGGTTTACCCGGATCCGGAACCTCACCCCGGATCATTTTTACCTGGTGCCGGGCGTGGGTGCACAGGGTGGGAGTCTGAAAGAAATTTCTGAAAAAGCGCTGAATCCAGATTGCGGTTTACTGGTCAATGCCAGTCGCGCCATTATCTATGCGTCTCCCGGAGAAGATTTTGCTGAAAAAGCAGGGGAAGCGGCCCTTTCTTATACGACTGAAATGCGAGGTTACTTGGAGCATGCCGGGCTGCTCTGATCAGCAGTCATACTACTTACAGATTATTTTCTCTTTCAATTTTTTGCTATTTCTTTGAAGGCAGTTTTGCCGGAACGGCTTTTTATATGAATAGAAAGATCCCGGACAGGGAATATGTGCAGTGGCTAAAAGTACTGAAGCAAAAAGTTCTGCAGGCGCAGTTAAAAGCGGCGGCTGGGACTAATAGGGTTTTAATCAGGCTATATTGGGAATTAGGCAGGGAAATAACGGAGCGCGAAAAGGAGTTTTCTTATGGTGAAAATTTCTTAGCTAAAGTAGCTGCCGACCTTAGCCACGAATTCCCGGAAATAAAAGGCTTTTCCCGGAGAAACCTAAAACACTCAGACGACAATCCCTCCATTGGGATTTTACTTTGCCGGACTAAAGACAAAATAGAGGCAGAATACGCCCTCCGCGACCTGAATAAACCTATTGGTGTCAGTTCATTTGAATTGTCTAGTATTATTCCGGAGAATCTGAAATCACAATTGCCTTCGATAGAAGAAATGGAAAAGAAATTACTTGGGAAGAATGAATTGTGATTAATTTATCAGGTTTGCCATTTTAACATTGAATGGCTCAGGCTGATCTACATAAAAAAAGCACCGGGATAACCGGTGCTTTTTTTGAACGGGAAACGGATTACAAGTTGACTTCCGTGTCATTATCATTGTCCTTATCCTTATGCTTATTCTTATCCTTGTTTTTATTTTTGGAATGATTATCATTGTCATTATCTCCCGGATCAACCGAAGTATCACCCGCGTTGGCGATCCGGATCTTCCCGAAGCTGCTCTTGATTTTGATCCTGGCGTTTCCGCTTCCGGAACTGCCGGAGAAATCCTTATCGAATTTTGGTCCCATGTTATCGTCCTCCCTTTCTTCTGAGATAGTAATACCTGAACTGTTCCTGAAGGTTCCGAAATTGGTATGCACATTGAAACTGGCGGAAAGGTTTTCGGGAATATTCAGCCGCACGTTGGAATAGGATTCAAAGAGATTCAGATCTTTTATGGAATTGTCAACGGAAATCTCAACGTTATTGCAAAACTCCGCATGGATTTTGGCATTGCCGGTAACATTTTCGATAAAGGATCTGCTGTTGAACTTAAAAGTAACATCCGGATCGATAACCGGCCCTATGTCTGCACTGCCGAACTCAACATGCAGGGTGCGGGCATTGCTCAGTTTCCCCGTGATGAGTTCTCCGAATTTACTGACCAGGTTGACCGGACCGGTAAAATTTCCGATGTTGATCTTCCCAAAACTATTCTCAATGCTCAGTGGATTTCCGGAGGGCATAACGATCTTATAATCTATATAGAATTTGCGCTGGTCATCGCCCCACCTGTTCTTTTTTCCATTGCCCGTTTTACCCATATTGCCGATGTTTGTTTTGAAAGAAATCTGGTTTCCGGCCCGTTTGTCGGAAACGCTGATCTCGTCCATCATTTTCTGCGCTTTTTCATCTGAAGATGCGTTTACCACAATTTCAATGTTCACCTGGATTTCATTTTTATCCCAGGTACTGACGGCCACATCTCCGAAAGAATTCTCGATGGATAATTTCTCATCACTGCTTACGGTGTAGGATTTACTGATATTTTTTCTGTGTTCTCCATCATTTCCCGTAGCGGCGGTGCTGAGCAGGGGAGCCAGCAGGAAAGCCAGTATGGTAGCGAGTTTAAACGGATTCATATGCTTTTTCATACGCTGATTTTTTGGAATGCTTGATTTGTTTAATAATATTCAGTTGTTTATTCAGTAAGCCAATCTGAAGTTTAAGATTATAAATCATGGCTTCAATCAATTGTTCCCTGTTGGGGTTTTTAGGGAGCTGCGTTTTTAATGTCTGGTAAACGCTGTCCAGTTTGTTCACGTCGCCTGAAAACTTTTTATAGAGCAGGGGTTCATCCTTTTGTAAAGTTTTCAGTTCATCGTGTTTGATTTCTATGAGTTTGGAATAATAATACATCTCTTCGGAATAACCTTTTTGTCCGGATTCAGCGGATTCGTTTGTTTTCCCCGCACCCTCTTTCGCGGATGCACCTGCCTGGGCATCGGCAGTTTCCGGGTTGATTGCTGAAGCCGTGTCCGGAACCGGATTTGTTTTTGCTTTCCCACTCTTATCCAATGCCGCGGGTTGTTGATTGGCGGCAACCGGCTGCGATGATGATTTCTGATGAAGCGAAAAATAAAGCCATCCGGATGCACAAATCAGTACAACTGCTGCAGCAGCGGAAAGCCAGCGCCGGAGGGGCAGGGAACGGATGGGCGCTTCTTTCTTCACTTCCGCACCCTGCATGCGATCCCGGATTTTATCCCAGAGTTCCGGCGCCGGTGATTCATCATCGAACTGATCCCGGTGATCCTGAACAAATTTTTCCAAATGGCCGCTCATAATAAGCCTCCTTGTTTTATTAATTGTAATAATTTCTGTTTTGCGCGCATATATTGTGTTCTTACGGTTACGTGCGAGACCTGCAGGATCTCAGCGATCTCCTCCTGGTCATATCCTTCAAAGAGATGCAGGGTTAATACCGTCCGGTATCCGTTGGGTAGTTCCTTCACTGCTTTTTTTATCTCTTCCACTTTGTACTCTAAGCCGCGTTCATCATAAACCTCTTCTTCGGGTAAATAGCCAATCGTCGTTTTCTCCATATCAATAATCGTCATCTTTCTTTTCCTCAATGCATTGATGGATTTGTTGATCACGATCCGTTTGAGCCAGGCTCCAAAGGTGGACTTGTATGCAAAACTTCCGATGGCGGCAAAAGCATCACAAAAGGATTCCTGCAGCACATCTTCCGCATCTCCGCTGTTATTCATAATACGCAGGCTCGTATTATACATAGCTTTGGAATATTTCTGATACAATTCGCTAAAGCCCCGGGGATCACCCTGCCTGCAGCGCTCCACCAGTTCATCGCGTTGTATCGGTGCGGTTAACTCCAAGAGTTTGGTTTTGTTTTCTGTATATTAAGTACACAAAGAAAAGAAGGATGTTGCATCGTACTGCTGGGGCTGTAATGCGGATCGAAAAAAGCCTTGTAACATATTAATAATCACCTATTTGTATTTTTTATTATTTATCCTCCGCGACAGGCATAAGAATGGTTTTGCCCATAGCGGCCTTCATTGTTTATTTTCGCATTCAACAAATTTACCCATGGCTGCAAAAACCGATCTTTTCCAAAGTCCGGATTATTTCCTGCTGGATGAATTGCTGACGGAAGAACATAAACTCATCCGTGACTCCGTAAGAGCGTACGTAAAGAAAGAGATCAGTCCGCTGATCGAAGACTACGCGCAAAGAGCTGAATTCCCGCAGCAGGTTGTTCCGCAGCTGGGCGCGCTGGGCTGCTTTGGGCCAACCATACCGGAAGTTTATGGAGGTGGAGGACTGGATTATATCAGCTATGGCCTGATGATGCAGGAACTGGAGAGAGGGGACAGCGGGATACGTTCCACAGCCTCGGTGCAGGGTTCCCTCGTGATGTTTCCGATCCACGCGTATGGTTCGGAGGAAATGAAAAAAAAGATGCTTCCGAAGCTGGCCTCCGGAGAGTGGCTGGGTTGTTTCGGCCTCACCGAACCCGATCATGGTTCCGATCCCGGCGGTATGCTCAGCAATATCCGCGATGCCGGAGATCATGTTGTGCTGAACGGAAGCAAAATGTGGATCAGCAATGCTCCCTTTGCCAGGATTGCGGTGGTTTGGGCAAAAGATGAGGCGGGAGAGATCAGGGGAATGGTGGTGGAGCGCGGAATGGAAGGGTTCAGTACGCCAGCCACACACGGTAAATGGAGCCTCCGCGCTTCTGCTACCGGTGAACTGGTTTTTGACCAGGTGAAAATTCCAAAAGCCAATCTTTTTCCGGATATCCGCGGATTGAAAGGACCGCTGAGCTGTTTAACGAAAGCACGTTTTGGAATTGCCTGGGGATCGGTTGGTGCAGCTATGGATTGCTATGATACTGCGCTGCGTTACAGTAAGGAGCGGGTGCAGTTTGATCGCCCGATTGCCGGTTTTCAGCTGCAGCAAAAAAAACTTGCGGAGATGATTACCGAAATCACCAAGGCGCAGTTAATGAACTGGCGGCTGGCGGTATTGATGAATGAAAAGAAAGCAACTCCTGCACAGGTGTCCATGGCTAAACGGAATGGATGTGAAATTGCGGCCAATATTGCCCGCGATGCACGTCAGATTTTAGGCGGGATGGGCATTACGGGCGAATATCCGGTCATGCGGCACATGATGAATATGGAAAGCGTACTCACTTATGAAGGAACGCATGATGTGCATTTGCTGATAACGGGGATGGATGTGACGGGGCTGAATGCTTTTAAATAGGTTGACGGTTGACAGTTGACGGTTGACGGACTTTATGTGAATCATAGAAATTGAATACAGTCAGATTGATGCATCTGAAGTCCGTCAACCGTCAACTGTCAACCGTCAACCCCAATGCTGTAAAGATTAAACTTAACAAACTCCAATGCGCATATTTCTCATCGGCTTCATGGGTTCGGGTAAAACATATTGGGGAACCAGGATTTCAGAATCCCTGAAGATCCCGTTTTACGATCTGGATGCCGTTATTGTAAATGAAGAGGGTATGACCGTGCCGGAGATATTCAAGGTAAAAGGAGAAGAATATTTCCGGTACAGGGAAAAGCAGGTGCTGGAGGAACTGGTTACCAAAAATGAAAGTTTTGTGCTTTCCGCAGGAGGAGGAACACCCTGCTTCTTCAATAATATTAAATTCATGAAGCGGCATGGAAAAGTGATCTGGCTGAATACATCCACCAGCATGCTGAAACACCGGTTAATGAAAGAACGGCTGACCCGTCCCCTGTTACGCGATATCTCAGAAGCCGGTTTGCACAGCTATATTGTGCGCAAACTGGGAGAACGCAAAATGTATTACGAGCAGGCAGATTTTACCGTGCTGGAGGATAATATTTTGCTGGATCCGCTAATTTCGCTGCTGCAGGATAAGTAGTAGTTGACAGTTGACAGTTTATTTCCACAACTGTCAGCTGCCAGCCGTCCTCCGTACATTCAAACATAATTCTGAATAATAATGAACAAACTTTTTCTGACTTTTGCATCCATCGCAGGTGCCATTGCAGTTCTCTTAGGCGCCCTGGCTGCACATCAGCTTCGCCAGCATTTGTCTGCCACAGCGCTGGAGGTTTTTGAAACGGCAGTGCGATATCAGTTTTACCATGTATTTGCCCTGCTCGCAGTGGGCATTATCAGCGAGCGGATTCCGGGGAAATGGATCAATCGATCCGGAAGCTGTTTTATCGGAGGTATCCTGCTGTTTTCCGGTTCGCTCTATATGATTTCTGCGCTGATGGCGGCAGGAACTTCCGTACCGGCGGGCCTGGGTATCCTGACTCCGCTGGGCGGACTGTTTTTTATTTTGGGATGGATTTTTCTTGCGATCGCTTTGCTGAAAGGGCGTTCCTCCTGAAGGGGATGATTATTTAAGAAACGAAACCCGGGTTTCTTATCTTTGTCATCATGGCTCAGCGTGCTAAAAAGAAGAAAAACCGCTCCTCCGGCCCGGCATCCCTGAAAACTGAAAAGGAAGCTAAACTGACCGTTTCCCAGGTTGTCCGGGACGAGCGTACGCATAAAATATCGGGTGCGGTATTCCTGTTGTTCTCGATTTTTCTTTTCATCGCATTTACCTCCTACCTGTTTACCTGGAGAGAAGACCAGTCGGTCGTTCGCGGAATTTCCGTTTTTTCAAACTCTCCGAATAATAAAGTAGCTAATCTGCTGGGAAGCCTCGGTGCGCATGTGTCCGATTTTTTCTTTTATAATGGCTTTGGTATCGCCAGTTACTTTATCTGTTCCTTTTTCTTTATCGTCGGAGCCAACTGGCTTTTTGCAAAAAAAGTATTCTCTATCCGGCGCAATCTCCGGTATGTGATCATCGGAGTCATTTATGTTTCCACGGCTGCCGCTTTTTTTACACGCGGTATCTCCTTTCCCTGGGGTGGCGCTTTTGGAGATTTGCTGAGCAACTGGATGATTCGTTTCCTGGGTAAAGTAGGTACAGCCTGTGTCCTCTTTGCAGCCGCGCTGGCGTATTTTATCTGGCGTTTTAATCCCGAATTCAAAGTGCCTGACCTGTCAAAAAAGGAAAAATCTCCTGCCTTGCTAACGATGAATGATCCGGACGAAGAGGGCGCTTTATTATTTGTGGAAGAACCTTTGCCCAAAAACAGGAAAAATAAACTCAATAAGGAAGAAAACATTCCGCTGATCTTTCCCGGTGATGAAAATCAACCGGATACAACCCCGTTTATAAGTGAAGAAGTAAAACCCCGGCTACCGGTACCACCGGTCATTCCCCCGCGAATTACCGGGAAAGGACAGGGTGGAGGCAATCCCCTGGAACTGGAGATCAAAGCCATTCCGGTGCCGGAACCGGAAGAGGACTTATTTGCAGAACCCGGTATGAAACCCGATAAGCTGCCGGATTATGAACCCACGCTGGATCTGAAATCGTATAAATATCCCACCCTGGACCTGCTGGGATTACATGGGAATGACCGCATTATTCAGGATCCGGCTGAACTGGAAGCAAACAAAAATCAAATCATCAGCACCCTCAAAAACTACGATATCGATATTCAGAAGATCAGTGCCACCGTGGGACCCACCGTAACGCTGTATGAAATCGTCCCTTCTCCCGGCGTGCGTATTTCGAGAATTAAAAACCTGGAGGATGATATCGCGCTGAGTCTGGCTGCCCTGGGAATCCGCATCATTGCGCCCATACCCGGCAAAGGAACCATTGGTATTGAAGTTCCGAATGTGAAGAAAACGGTGGTGAGTATGCGCACACTGCTGGCTTCCGAAAAATTTCAGCACAGTCCGTTTAACCTGCCCATTGCTATCGGAAAAAAGATCGATAACGAAAATTTTATCGTTGATCTGTCCACGATGCCCCATCTGCTGATGGCCGGTGCTACAGGACAGGGGAAATCGGTAGGGGTAAATGCGATTCTTGTTTCCCTGTTATATAAAAAGCATCCGTCCCAACTGAAACTCGTGCTGGTGGATCCAAAGAAAGTGGAACTGAGTCTCTACCGAATCATAGAAAAACATTTTCTTGCAAAGCTCCCCGGCGAGGAAGAGCCGATCATTACGGATACCAAGAAAGTGGTCTATACGCTGAACGCGCTCTGCATAGAAATGGATAACCGCTACGACCTGCTGAAGGAGGCCGGAACGCGCAATATCCGGGAATACAACGATAAATTCATCAAACGCAAGCTCAATCCGCAGAAAGGGCATCAGTACCTGCCCTTTATCGTATTGGTGATTGATGAATTTGCAGATCTGATCATGACCGCCGGAAAAGAAATTGAAATGCCGATTGCCCGCCTCGCGCAACTGGCACGTGCGGTGGGTATCCATCTTATCATAGCCACCCAGCGGCCCTCGGTAAATATTATCACGGGAACCATCAAAGCCAACTTCCCGGCAAGGATCGCTTTCAAAGTCTCTTCCAAAATAGATTCCCGTACCATTCTGGACACCGGAGGCGCCGAACAGCTGATTGGCAAGGGAGATATGCTGGTTTCCTATAACGGGGAAATCACTCGTCTGCAGTGCGCTTTCGTCGACACACCCGAAGTGGAGGAAATTGCCGAATTCATCGGTAAGCAGGCCGGTTATCCGCAGGCCTTTTTACTCCCCGAATATGTGGATGAAAAAGAACTGGAATCCAGGGGGGACTTCGATGCAAATAACCGGGACCCGCTGTTTGAAGAAGCGGCCCGCCTCATTGTGCAAAATCAGGTGGGCTCCACCTCGCTTTTACAACGGCGGATGAAACTGGGCTATAACCGTGCGGGAAGGCTTATGGACCAGCTCGAAGCAGCCGGTGTGGTGGGGCCGAACCAGGGCAGCAAGGCCCGTGAAGTAATCATTAAGACTGAACTCGAATTATCTCATTATTTGAATGGATTAACTGAATGATTGTCAGGAATTAATTCCCCGGATTCGCCTGGCATACCGATTGCAAAAGGAATGGGTTATCTTGCGCCTTCTTTTTTCTTACAATAAGCGAATATGAAAATATTACTATCTGTTCTGACAGGAATTATCGTATCAGTGAGTTGTTACGGACAGAATAACAGTCTGGGACATAGCGATCCGGAAGCCAAGCAGATCCTCGATAAAGCCAGCGCAAAAATCAAGTCCTTTAAAGCTATACAGGCCAATTTCACTTTGGAAGTGCAGGACGACCAGGGGAATTCCCAGGGCATCAAAAAAGGAACGATCCTGATGAAAGGGAATAAATATAAAGTGAACCTGACGGGTCAGGAAATTTACAACAATGGCAAAACCAACTGGACCTACGATAAATCCGCTAACGAAGTCACGATTACAAAACCCGATCCTTCTTCCAATTCACTGGCTTCCCCACAAACCTTACTTACAAATTTTTACGATAAGGATTTTTTATACAAAATGAACGGAGAACAAAAGATGGGCGGTAAGACCGTACAGGAAATTGAAATGACGCCCACCGACAAAACCCGGAATTTCCATAAGGTCTACCTTTATATCGATAAGAAATCCCATATGGTTACCTCCGGGAAACTCCTGGACAAGAATGGCAACCGCTATATCTATACCCTCAATAATCTCAACGGCAAAGCATCGATCAGCGATGCGAGTTTTGTTTTTGACAAATCAAAATACCCGGGCGTGGAGGAGATAGATCTGAGAAATTGACAATTGACAATTGACAATGGACAATGGACAATGTATGAGTTGATTCCATTTCTCCGGCCATTGTTCGCTTTTCACTGTCAATTGTCCATTGTCCATTGTCAATTGTCAATTATTCTCCCCCCACCGAAAACTATCCCACTCAAATCCCGCCAAATCAATTACCCGGTCAACAACGGTTCCGGCAATTTCAGCAATAGTTTTGGGCTTGCTGTAAAAAGAAGGGGAGGCGGGGCAGATAATTCCGCCGGCCATTGTCAGCGTTTCCATATTGCGGATATGAATGAGATTAAAAGGATTATCCCGCACTACGCAGATCAATTTTCTTCTCTCCTTCAGGATCACATCTGCGGCTCTCGTGATCAGATCGCTGGAAATGCCGGAGGCAATCCTGCCCAGTGTTCCCATGGAACAGGGAATTATTATCATCGTATCGTACCGTGCGGAACCTGATGCAAAAGGAGCGGAGAAATCATCCGTGGAATAGAGCGTCACCGGTAACTGCTTATAATCCTGGTTTTCCAGTTCCGTTTCCCATACGGTACGCGCATTAACCGTCATTATTACGGATAATGCCGACCACTGGCTGGGGATCTTCAGCAGTTTGCCAATCAATTGACTGGCATAAATTGCCCCGCTGGCTCCGGTTATAGCTATTACGACCTTTCTCATTTTTTTTTAAAAAATTCTGCTGATAACAAATTAACTGATTTTCAATTGATATGAATCAATTTTATATCAATAGGGTAAAAAGGATTTGTAATAGATATTTTTTCTTTGGTTAAAAATTTTATATTTGACTTTTCATAGGATAAGGTTTAATGGTTAATGGTATTTGATTAGTGCGGGCCTCCCTTCAACAAGGAGGTCTTTTTTTTGCCGCACGATTCCCAATCATCTTATCCGGGAAACTATTTCATTTTTCGTTAGCAATCAACTCCATTTTTTCAGCAAGAATTGCCATCTTAGCGTGAACTTCCTGATTTGAGAATGGCAAGATGGGAAGGATCCCATTTTTGCCGGGGAATTTTAACCATACCCGGCGTAAAAAGTGCGGAAGCCTGAAGTCGCAGAAAAATCCTGCGCGTCCGGTTAGCTTTGATCGTAATGATCCGGTCAAAGCCCGCCTTATTATAAATACCCAGGCAAAAAATATTCACAAAATAACGCCCTCCTGGCAACAGGAGCTGAACCTGATTATTTATCGGCAGATAAACCTGCCTGATAATACCGGCTCCACGCCGGTCGTACCGGTCAAAAATCAGATAGACCGAATCGATGCGGCTTTGGCGGTCTGCTGCATTCTGAAGACTGATCACGACCGTGCCTGAATCTTTTTTTGGGATCTTTTCTGAATAACCGAAGCTATTGAACGAGGTCATCAGCAACAGGGATAATATGGTGGTGTTTACAGGATGCAATCAGTTTTATTCAGCTTTCATGGGCCATTCAGATTGCGAAGCAGGCTGCCGGAAATTCACCGCAAAAGGCGCCGGTGAACCCGAACCTCCCTGCATAACGAAAAAAGCCGGGCTTTATGCAAGCCCGGCTGGAATAGATTCGTAACTCCTTATGCCTCAGCCATATCCGGAATGGTCTCTACTTTATAATCTCCGGCGTCCAGTTTCTTCTTTGTAGCCTCAAAGGCGTCCAGGGTAGCCTGGATATCCTCATCGGTATGAACCGATGTCGGAATGAGCCGGTAAATGATATGTCCTTTCGGGATAACGGGATACACGACGATGGAACAGAATATGCCATATTTCTCACGCAGGTCCATGACCATGGAAGTGGCTTCCGGAATATCACCTTTCATATAAATCGGCGTTACCACCGAATCGGTTTTACCAATATCAAATCCCTTTCGTTTCAATCCCTCCTGCAGCTTAAGCGCATTCTTCCAGAGTTTTTCTTTTAAGGCAGGATTATTACGCAATAACTCCAGTCTTTTTAAATTACCGAGTACAAAAGCCATGGGCAGGCTTTTCGCAAAGATCTGGCTTCGGATATTATACCGGATATAATCAACCACCGGTTTATCCCCGGAAACAAAACCGCCGATGGATGCCATGGATTTTGCAAAAGTGGAAAAATATAGATCGATACCCTGTTGAACACCCTGTTCTTCTCCTGCACCGGCGCCCGTTTTACCGAGGGTTCCAAAGCCATGGGCATCATCCACCAGCAGGCGAAAACCGTATTTCTTTTTCAGGACAACAATTTCCTTTAAACGACCCTGATCGCCGGCCATTCCAAACACACCTTCCGTGATGACCAATACGCCTCCGGAACCCTGTTTCTCAATCAATGCGTTGGCCCGGATCATTTGTTTTTCAAAATCAGCAATATCGTTGTGTTTAAATACAAAGCGGTGTCCTGCGTGCATTCTTAATCCGTCAATAATACAGGCATGACATTCGGCATCATAAACAATCACATCATGACGGCCCGATAAAACATCCACGATACTCAGCATACCCTGATAGCCGTAATTGAGTAAACAGGTATCTTCCTTCTTTACAAATGCCGAAAGTTCATTTTCCAGTTGTTCATGCGCATCGGTATTCCCGCTCATCATGCGTGCACCCATGGGAGTGGCAAGTCCGTATTTCGCAGCTGCTGCCGCATCTGTTTTTCTTACTTCCGGATGATTGGCAAGTCCGAGATAATTATTCAGGCTCCAGACGATCATTTCCTTGCCGCGAAATTTCATATGGCTGCTGATTTCTCCTTCCAGTTTCGGAAAGGCAAAATATCCGTGCGCTCTTTTGCGGTGCTGCCCGATCGGCCCCTGATCCTGAATGAATTTCTCAAAAATGTCTGCCATCTGAACGGTAGTTGAATTAAAAATTGACGTAAAAATAATGCTTTTGGGGAACAGGACAAGCCGGAAAATGGGAATACATTTGCGAAAACAATTTGAAATGATTAGAAAATACCTGACCGGACTGCTTTTTATTCCTTTCTTTTTTGTACTGCGCGGATACGGGCAAACCGCAGGTGTTGGCTTATCGAGACCTAAACTGGTGGTGGGCATCGTGGTGGATCAGATGCGCTGGGATTATCTTTACCGGTATTATAACCGGTACGGTGAAGGCGGATTTAAACGGTTGATAAATCAGGGATTTTCCTGCGAGAACACACTCATCAATTATTTACCTTCTTATACAGCAGTGGGCCATACCTGCATATTTACCGGTTCCGTGCCGTCCATTCATGGGATTGCAGGAAACGACTGGACGGATCAGCTGACCGGAAAACACGTCTATTGCACAGACGACAGTACGGTCCAGACGGTTGGTGCACCGCCTGCTCCCGACGGAAAAATGTCGCCGCGAAATCTGCTGGTCAGCACGGTAACAGATGAATTGCGGATAGCAACCAATTTCCAGAGCCGTGTTGTCGGCGTATCATTAAAAGACCGGGCCGCAATTTTACCGGCCGGTCATGCTGCCAATGCCGCATTCTGGCTGGATGATGCCAGCGGAAGATTTATTACCAGTACTTATTATATGGATCGCCTGCCCGACTGGGCTGAAAAATATAATAATGATAAGAATATTAGCTGGCTGATCGCGGATGGCTGGAAAACTTTGTATCCGGTGAATACTTATACGGAAAGCGATACGGATAATCAGCCGTACGAAGGAAAACTCAGCGGAGAATCTGCCCCGGTTTTTCCGCACGATGTAAAAGCAGCCTATGCAAAAAATCACGGATCATTCCGGAGTACGCCTTTCGGGAACACACTTACGCTGGATTTTGCACGTGCTGCATTGGATGGATACCAGTTGGGGCAGGGTTCGACGACTGACTTTCTAACCATCAACTGCGCGTCCACAGATTATGTCGGGCATCTTTTTGGTCCGAATTCCATTGAAGTGGAAGATACTTATCTGCGGCTCGATAAAGATCTGGCTGCCTTTTTTTCCATGCTGGACGAAAAAGTAGGAAAGGGTCAGTGGCTGGTTTTTTTAACGGCGGATCATGGCGCTGCAAATGCTGTTGGTTTTATGCAAAAACACCGGGAGCCGGCTGATTTTTTTAACTCAAAAAATATTGTTGATACGCTGGATAAACTGATTCAGCAAAAGTATGGAATAGACAAAGCCATCCGCTCTGCAGAAAATTTCCAGATCGGATTTGAACTGAAAAAAGTGGAAGAAGCGAACGCGGATTTTTCCGGAATCAAAGCACTTGTGGTGGATTTCCTGAAAAAACAACCCGGCATAAATTATGCGGTGGACATTGACCGGCTCCAGGATGCGCCCATTCCCGAACCGATAAAAACGATGATCCGCAACGGATATAATTATAAACGCAGCGGACAGGTGCAGGTGATATTTGATCCCGGCTGGCTGGAAACCTACGCGCATACCGGAACCACACACGGCTCCTGGAACCCCTATGATACACATATTCCATTACTGTTTCTCGGCTGGAATATTCAACCCGGAAGTTCCAATGCAACGGTGCACATGACGGATATTGCCCCCACAGTGGCGGCGCTTTTACATATTCAAATGCCGAACGGCTGTATTGGCGTGCCGATTACGGATCTGATGAAAAAATGACCGGCCATTCCGGGGTTTCGGTTCTTACTTTTTTTAGTGTATTTTGGGACTGTTCCGGCGGTTGAGGACCGGAATAAAACCAGTAACTATGGAATCGGTAATGGTATCTGTTGTAATACCTGCATACAATGAGGAAGAGCATATAGAAAACACCGTTGCTTCCCTGCTTGATCAGACCATGCCACGGGATGCGTATGAAATTGTGGTAGTTGACAATAATTCTTCCGATAAAACCTGGGATGTCATCAGCAGGCTGCCCGTAAAAGCCGTTAAGCAACCGCTTCAGGGAACAGGCCTGGCCAAACAGGCAGGTATGGAAGCCGCTGCGGGAATATATATATTAAACGCGGATGCGGATGTTTTCTACCCCAGGGAATGGATCTATAAAATGAGCTATCCGCTGATCCACAACAAAAAAATTTCCTGCGTGTACTCGGCCCACCATTTCTTTCCCGAACCGGGATACGGACGGCTTAAATTATACCTGCTGAGGAAAATGCGCGCAGTGCTGGTCGCGCTAAAATCCATTAACCGGCCCTGGTTAAATTGTTATGGGATGTCCATGGGTTATCGCAGGGATCAGGCATTGCAGGTTGGATTTGACCCAAGGAATTACCGCGGTGAGGATGGAAGGCTTGCTTATGATCTGACCCGGTTCGGAAAGATCCGGCAGGTGAATGCACCGGTATTCACGCACGTTCGCACCCTGAAACAGGATGGGAACATGTTTCAGGTGATCATGAAAAGAATGCGGCGGGAACTGCCCAATTTGCTGGGCAATTTAAAACCCGAGAAGGATCACGATACCAAAACAAGTACCAATGCAACCAATTCGCTCAAGAATAAAGCTGAAAAATAAACGCTGATGAAAAGACTGTCCCATACGGAGAAAATCTGGCTGGTCATTTTCCTGATCCTGGTGATCGGGCTAATGGCCGGATGCATGATTGAAACCGTTATGGACAGCAGTCCCTGGAATCCAAGACCCACCCTGAACGCAAAATAAACCAATCCTGTTTCAGTCAACCGGTTCCAACCGGGTGGAAATGGAGATTCTGTTCCAGGAATTGATGGCAATAATTGCCATGATCACCTGCGCCAGCGCATGATCATCCAAAACTTTTGCTGCGCGGTTATAGGTTTCATCCGATACCCGGTTGCTGATCTGCGTTACTTCCTCTGTAAGGGCTAAAACGGCCTGTTCTGTTTCGGTAAAATAAGGAGTGTCCCACCATGCATTCAGGGCGTAGATCCTTTGTTCGGTTTCACCCAGTTTTCTGGCATCCCGGGTATGCATATTAATGCAGAAGGCGCATCCATTGATCTGGGAAGCCCTGATTTTTATCAGTTCCCTCAGCCTGGGATCCAGTTTTGATGCCGCCAGGTACTGCTCAATGCCCTGCAGGGCCTTATAAGCTTCCGGCTCGAGTTCTTTGATTCTGATTCTTTTGCTCATAAAATGATTTATTTATTTGTAACGCAAAGCTGCCCCGAAATGGTTTGAAAATCCTGAGCTGATACAGGAAATCGCATCCAACCCTGCTGCGCGAATTTTACGTAAAAATCCGGCGGTAAACCCGGCACAGGAAGCCGGCAGGGGACCCTTTATTATTTTGATCCTGTATTTTCCATTTGGGCAATAATTTTATTTACTTCCGCTTCGGTGGATTTCAGCCGGCTCTGGCAGAAGCTAATCAGTTCGGATGCCCTTTTTACTTTCTGCGCCAGCACATCCACCGAAACCGACTCGTTTTCGATCTCGCCGGCTATCCGGGCCAGTTCCTCATAAGCCGCTTCATAGGTTAAAGTCTTTTCCATCATATTTGTCTTTTTGTTTCACGGTAGATTTGATTTCGATGCCGGAGAGAATGATACCGATATCATTTCCTATGCAAATATCGTCCGGATTGCTTGTTACCCGGTCATCAACTTTTACAATGGCGAATCCTTTGTTTAAGATATTCTCCGGCGACATCATCTTGATCATGGAGCGGTAGTGACCCAGATACCCCTGCTGGTTTTTAAAGTATTGTACCTTGAAAGTACTGATATGACCGACCAGCTGCCGGATATCATTTTTTCTTTTGTACAGGATGCTTTCGGGCTTCGAAAGGATGCGGGATGAAATACCCAGCAGGGAAGACTGCGATCTGAAAATAACCGACCGGGTTATATTGATCGTAACCTGGTTGATCCGGACCAGGTTATCCTTTTGCCGTATTAAAATATTCCTGGTTTTGTTTACAACCAGGCTGTTCATCGAAGCCAGGGATTGAAAATTTGATGAGAAGAGCTGTTGCGACCGGATTACAATGTTTTTCTGAAATGAGAGAATTTCTTCTTCATATTTTTTATTGTGGGCAATAATAAACTCCGCCGCCTTGGTTGGCGTTTTCGTCGGAGTATTTGCCATCAGGTCGGTGATGGTTTCGTTTTTCTGGTGGCCGATGCCCGTGATGACCGGGATCGGAAATTTTGCGACCGCCTTGCCAATCCTATAATTATCGAAAATCAGGAAATCCGTCTGGGCTCCGCCTCCCCGGGTAATCACCACCGCATCATAGGGCCGCCCTGCATTGAAAACCTCTATCATTTTTGCAATGAAGGCTTCCGCATTATTTTCCCCCTGAACAGCCGTATGGTATTCATCTATCTGGAAAATATAACCGAAGGAATTATTTACCAGCGTGTGTTTAAAAT
>Ga0105240_10001680_pt1 | contig 37545 bp, 30 predicted proteins | sample KBSC54metaG_FD_80426 | JGI IMG/M metagenome (GOLD analysis project Ga0105240, IMG submission 80426) | Corn rhizosphere microbial communities from Kellogg Biological Station, Michigan, USA - KBS C5-4 metaG | ecosystem: Host-associated > Plants > Roots > Rhizosphere > Soil | place: Michigan, USA... | reverse complement strand
CTCTTAGTATAGCACTCGGCTAAAATTGTTTCAGGAAGTTGGAATCAAAGCTACTCGTTAGCTTTTGCTTTTCTGCAAATTTTTCTTCGGCGTAACCTATCAGTTTTTCGACGAGCCGCATCGTCGACATGCCAGACGCACGCCAGTTATGCGCATACAGACTACCCGGCAGCGGGTTTACTTCGTTGAAGTAGACTTTGTTTGTCTTGCTATCAATCAGCAAATCAACCCGAGCAATGCCGCTGGCGCCAATTGCTTTATATACAACCACGGCAGTTTTAATTGATTCGTCATATAAATCGCCCGGAAGTTTTGCAGGTAGTTCGCTGTAGCCCTGCGCCCCTGCTTGTTTGGCTCCGCCTTTTTTGCCACCACCGTGTATGTATTTAGTATCAAAGTCAAAGACACCATCACTAGGCGACAATGGACGCTCAACCAGCGCGGGCGTCAGCGTATCGTTACCAATAATCGGAACGGTTACTTCAATAAGGTTATTGACTGCCTCTTCAACAATTATTTTCTCGTCATAATATGCCGCGACTTCCAGGGCATTAGCAAGCTCGACACTATTTTTAACTTTAGTAATACCGATGCTTGACCCTAAATGAGCCGGCTTTACAAATAGTGGATACATTAAGGCTTTTTCGATAGCATCGGTCACCATATTTAGACCCGTCAGGATTTGCTCGCGAGAGAAAAAGACGAATTTGGAAGTGGGAATCTTATTCGCGCTAGCGACTTGTTTAGCGAGGACTTTATCCATCGCAATAACGCTCGCATCCATATCACTTCCAACAAACGGAATGCCCGCCATGCGTAATAGTCCCATGAGTGAGCCGTCCTCGCCATACGCACCGTGCATTGCTGGAAAAGCGATATCAATGCGCTTTTTGTTGATACTAAAACCACCGTCAAACGATACAGGCAGAGGCTTTGACTTAGCGACAAGCTCATCAATCTTTCCTGTTTGATACGTCCCCATATCAGTCAACTTATTATTACTTACCCATTTGCCATTTTTTGTAATATAAATAGGAACGACCGTGTATTTTTTAGTGAGTTCTAGCGGCTTTATGACGCTCGAAATTGCCGTGACAATAGAGATATCATGTTCGGGCGAACGGCCTCCAAAAAATACTGCTACTGTTTTTTTCATATATCTGTATTATACCAGTTACTGATAGTTATCAGTCCAGTCGTTTTGCATCAGTACCACGTCGCCTGCTGCGACAAAGTGTTCCAGATTGGTATAAAATTCGAGCGGATCATCAATAATCAGTAAGTCTCCTTTAAAGCCTGCAGCCTCAAGCCCCTTCACGATATGCTCGGTCACAGAGTTTTGCATCAGCACCACCACGTCGGCAACCTCAGCCGCCTGCTCACCTATGGTTTCGTGGACCGATATGGTCTTGCTGCCCTGTTCGACGAGACCAGGCGTCACGTAGATTCGACGTTTTGCTTTCAGTTGAGCTAGCAGTTCAAGTCCTACTTTTACCCCCTCGCTGTTGCCGTTGTAGGTGTCATCAAGTATCCACGCGCCATGCAAATTGCGCGGTTCCATACGGTGCTCAAATGGTGTGACATTAGAAAGTCCCTGCTCAATTTGTTTTTTCGTTAGCCCTAGGTCGTGTGCAATCGCAATCGCAGCGACCGTTACTCCGACAGTGTGAAGTCCCAAAAGTTTTGTCTGGGCATGTATCGTCACGCCGTCTTTTGTTGCAGTAAATGTAGTGCCGTCAATCGACGTCTTGGCATCCGTCACCTTCCAGCCATCAACGCCTTTTTGACTGAATACATACGGGTCACGCGCGGCTACTTTTGTTGCGACAAGCAGGCTCTCGCCATTTTTATATACCTTACCTTTATCCCCAATGTAGTCGGCTAATCCAAAAATCGTATCAACTGTTGTCTCAAGTGTTTTAAAACTCACAAGGTGCGCTTCATTGACACCCGTAATAATCCCCACACTAGGGTCAGATAGCTTAGCAAGTTCAAGTACGTCACCTGCGTGCTCCTCACCATATTCGATAACAAGTATCTCTTCTTTACCTGTAAGTTTACGAGCAAAACGGCTAATTCCAATGGCCGTGTTCATATTGCCGGGCGTTGCAGCAACGATTTTACCTTCTGATAGTACTGTTTTTAAAATTTCTTTCATGGTTGTTTTACCATAGCTGCCGGCAACACCAATCCGTACCCCAGAATGATGAGATAAAATTTCTCGTGCCACTTCAATCATTTTTTTCTCTTGCGGTTTTTGAATAAAAATTCTCCCAAGAACAAGTGGAATCGTAATCCCATAAGCCAAAATGTAAGGCAAAATAAGTAACAAAATAATAGCAGCAACGCCGTACCAGTAATTGAGACTCGTGTAACTAATAATAATAAGAACTGCAACAGCAATATTCGTCACCAGCCACAAGCCCCATAACACGATGCGTAAAAGCTTTATTTTCGGCGTGTAGTCGACGGTGCGTCGTTTCATAACCGTGCGAAAATCCTTTGTCCTTGCTAACCATTTAAAGTAGCCTCTTAAGCGATATTCACTGTCTTGAAGCATATAAAGCAGCGCAACCGGGTACACGGCAAGGTAGCGTGTAAAGTAATATTTCATCCTAAGAACCCTTCCAGTTCCTTCATGACAGCAAGCTGATCATCCAAGTACACAAAATGCCCTGCATACGGCACCACGACAAGTTGGCCGTCTGGTAGTTCATTCATGATTTTATAGGCATCAGCAACCGGAGTTTCCATATCTTTTTCGCCCCAAATGAGAAGTGTTGGTTGAGTAATCGATGATACATCGCCAAGTAAATCTTCATTAATGGTATTGAGAAAAATCCTTTTCATATCAGCCGCATCAAGATAATCACTAGAGCCTGCCGCTTTATAGAGTTTTTTACGAAGAACAGGCCTGAGCGACTTTAAGCCTGGCATAGCCGTAACGCCCTTGCCTAGTTTGGCAATCACCTGAAAGGCCGCTCGTTTAGAAGAATCTGCTGGTTTGACCCCAGCTGTGTCGATGAGCACGACTTTTTCTGGGACAAAATTATTTTTAGATATGCCTTTTATAATGACACGACCGCCAAATGAGTGGCCAATCACAGCGTAAAGCTTGTCTATACCAAGCTTTTTAATAAAACTTTCGACGAATACTGCATACTCACCCACTCCCCACGTGTCATTAGGCTTAGGACTTGCGCCAAATCCAGGAAAATCAAGTCGAATAACACGAAATTTTCTCGAGAGTTCCGCCGCAACGTCATTAAAGCTCGCTCCATTTGCACCCCAACCATGGAGAAGTAAAACAGTCCGCCCCTTACCCTCGTCACTATATTCAATCAGCTGCCCATCTACAAGCATTTTCATATGTCTTCATTATACGGTATTGCGAACAGAAGCTATAATAGAAACATGAAGAGGATTCCACTGGCCGAGCGTATGCGACCTACGACACTTGATGAGGTGATTGGCCAAACACATCTCCTGGGCAATGGTGAAATACTACGTCAAATCGTCAAGAACAAAGAGCCTGTAAGTTTAATATTATGGGGACCTCCCGGAAGTGGTAAAACAACTCTCGCACGCATTATTGCGCGTGAAGTAAATGCTGAGTTTATTGAGCTCTCAGCTGTAACGAGCGGTAAAAAAGACGTCGAAAAGGTCGTGGAGCATGCCCGCCAAAACTGGAACCTACAGCTACGAACGATTTTATTTGTCGACGAGATTCATCGGTTCAATAAAGCCCAACAAGACGCCTTTTTACCTCACGTAGAATCCGGACTTATTACTCTTATCGGCGCAACCACCGAAAATCCTAGTTTTGAGGTTATTAATCCGCTACTATCGCGCAGCCGCGTGCTGGTACTAGAACCACTGAATAAGGACGAAATTATTGCCATTTTAAAACACGCTTTAAAGGAAGAAAAAGCTACTAAAAAAGTAACGCCAGCAGCGCTTGATTATCTCGCTGAACTGTCGGGTGGAGATGCTCGTGTTGCCCTTGGTAATTTAGAACTCGCCCTCAGCATGAACGAGAAAGTCACGCCAGATGTCGTCAAAGTCGCTGCCCAAAAGCGTGTACCGGGGTACGACAAAAAGGGCGATATGCACTACAATGTTATCTCGGCATTTATTAAAAGCATGCGCGGCAGCAATGTTGACGGCACGCTTTATTACCTAGCCCGCATGATTGACGCCGGCGAAGATCCAAAATTCATTGCCCGTCGCATGGTCATTTTTGCCAGTGAAGACATTGGACTAGCAGGCAACGGTGCGCTTGGCCTTGCACTGAATGCCTTTCAGGCGGTCGAACGAATCGGCATGCCGGAATCCAGCTATATATTATTTCATGTTGCAACGGCGCTAGCCAAAAGTGAAAAGTCGCGTCAAACAACAAACGCCATGAACCGCGCTCAAAACCTCGCACGTGAGTACCCTGACTCGCCTGTTCCTCTGCATCTACGCAACGCCCCGACGAAACTGATGAAAGACATAGGCTACGGCAAAGATTACAAATGGGAAGCCGATTTCAAACCGGACAAAGGCTTTCTGCCGGATGATCTTAAGAACGAAAAGATCTTTTAAGTATCTTCAGCAAGCAGCGTCTCGAGCACGCCGTTCGTCCAGCCAAAGCCATCTTGGAGCGGATATTCTCCACCGCCACCTAATATGTCTGGATCAAGGACATTATACTTTTCGACAAGTTTATGCTGAGACTTATAAACTTTCATATTGGTTGTAGTCCAGCGTCGTTTTATTTCATTTGCTAGGTCATGGTAGCCATATCGACGCAGACCCTCAATCGTGATGTAGTGTAAGGGTGCCCAGCCATTCGGTGAATCCCATTGTTCAGCGCTGTCCGTCAGCGTCGTGACCAGACCACCGGACTTTAAGAATTCTGTTTTAATAATGTGTGCAGTGCTAGCAGCTTGTTTGCTGGTGGCAATGCCAGTGTAAAGTGGGAAGATCCCAGCCAAGCTCAATCGGCCAGTCACTTTGCCGTGGTGAAAATTATAATCGGTATAAAAGTCCTTTGTATCATCCCAACAATAACTTTGAATTGCGGCAGCGCGGCGTTCAGCCATTTTTCGAAACCTATGAACGAGAATAGGCTGTAGTAGTATTTGGTATGCTTCCGCGATAGTTAGCTCTAACTGATAAAGAAGGCAGTTAAGGTCAACGGGAATAATGTCCGCAGTATGAATCGTGCGAATATCATCAGGCTCCATAAACCAACGCGAGCTAAAATCCCAACCAGATTCAGCACCCGCCCGCAGGTGAAGATACAGTCGCTGTGCGTCGCGTTCAATGCTCTCACTGGCGGTTTCTGTATCTTCCTGGAGCGATTCAGGACGAGGAGTCATAAGGTTATCATAGTAACGATTAAGTAGCGCGCCGTTTTTCATTTCGACGACTCGTGCATAAGCCCGGTGTTCTTGTTTCGCTAGTTTTGTTCGACCCTTCATCCAAAATCGATGTTCAAGCAGTAGATATGGGAGATACTCAACCAGAACCGCCTTGCCTTTGTGTCGAGCTAGTAATCGAACCATTTGTGAAAAGAAAGGAGGTTGAGATCGGCTCAAAAAATACGTGCGGTTAGCTGTTGGGATGAATCCAAACTTACGCATCATGTACGCAAAATTTTTAATCATGCCTTCAATCATATCCCAACGACCCTCACTGGCGAGGCCTAGCATGATAAAATAACTATCCCAATAAAACTGCTCGTTAAAGCGCCCACCGGGTACAACATAGGCATACGGCAACGCAATAAGCGAGCCCTTATCGCGTCGATTTCGTCGCTCCAAATAATGCCATAGTTCTTTGATGTGCTGGTCTATTGTACTTTCTGGGTCAGCTTTGAATGGGGGGCGGTCCTGGTCCGTTTTCATTTCATAAAAATGTCGATTCACAAATTCACGAAGGTTGAATTCAGGGTCCTGCTTTACAAGTTCATATTCTTGACGAATAGATTTTAACCGTCGCTTTGGAACAAGATCGACAAACATTTTTCCATCCGAATAAATTTGTTGCTTTTGCACATCAGAAAATAGATCACCAAGCACTTTATCTGGGCTTTTAGAAGCCCGAACCAAATACCCAGCGGTTGTCACGAGTGAGGATTTTATTTTATCGGTGTTTATTAGTTTCTTAATCATGTCTATAGTTAAGTATAGATCGTGTTGTTTTAAGAGACAATAATAGGCTATTTAATCTTTAAAGTAGGTGAATGGATCAAGCATGACCCCCTCGGGAAATAAGCCAACGGTGCCGTCATTTCCGCGTACAAGCGGTTCAATGACTACTTTTTTTACAATCCTACCGTCTATTTTTGTTTCGGTCTCAAGAAGCAAAAAATCTACCAATTGCGCCATGAATGTTCTTCTTGCCTCTAACTCATGAATTACTAACCAAACCTCATCGTATGGTAGCGAGTTGAAATCTCTTTTCAAACTTTGTAGTAAGTCTTCGGTTCTAAGTTTTTGTTTAGAGTGAACTTTTTCTTCGACTACTGATTGCAACCCATTTACTAATTCTTCAATTTCGTATTCGGGCGCCAATTTCACGGCCATTCTTACTGATGAAACTGCGAGAGTATCTTCAGGTGTTGTTTTTGATATGAATTGAGTTGAACGTGGCACAGCATGAAGCACCATTGTCTTATCGAACACCGCAATTTCTGATCGTTTGAGATTGATACGTTTCTTTGTAAGATTCGGGTTTTTTAATTTCGTATGATAGTCAAAACGTTTAGCATTTAATAGTGAGAGTGGTAATAGTTCGACTGCATTCTCATCTGCTTCTACTACCACTCCTTGTTGTATTTGCACAGCCGGACTGATTATTTCTTTTTTACTAGTAACACTACGATCATCCAATTGATACGAAACAGTACCCCACACGTTTTCTCTTTGAGCAAGTGGTTGAAGATTAGATTCACTAAGTCGGTGTAATTCGAGGTCTGGTAATCGTTCGGCCTTTTCTGGCGTATCAAGTGGAGTTGGAATCTCAGGAAAAGGCATGGTATCCGTTAGTATACCAGCCGATTACCTGTAGATGAAAGCACTAGCTTTTAGCAGCACGTTTGCGTTGGTTCGGATCAAGGAATCGTTTTCGAAGGCGAAGTGACTTTGGGGTTACTTCTAGCAGTTCGTCGTCCTCAATAAAGTCAATCGATTGTTCAAGACTGAGGTCGGTATACGGCGTTAATTGAATCGCACCATCACTTGAACTCGTTCGCATATTGGTCAGTTGCTTGCCGCGACAAACATTCAGATCAAGATCGCCTTGGCGGTTATAGACACCGACAACCATGCCTTGATAGACCGTCGTACCAGGTCCGACAAATAATTCACCGCGCGCAGCAGCTGCATCAAGTGCGTAGGCAGTTGTTGCACCTGCTTCGGTTGCAACAAGCGCACCGTTACGAGTTTGCTGCAGTTTAGCTCCTAGTGGCTGGTAGCCGTGAGGAAGACTATTCATAATAACGGTACCCTTGGTTGCGGTAAGTAGTAAGTTACGAAGACCGATCATCGCTCGAGTTGGAATAATGTAGGTAGAACGAGTGGTGCCGCTACTCGTTTGCTCTTGTTTGATTGGGGCAGCCCGACGCGTCCCAAGTTCTTGACTCACCGCGCCAAGAAATTCTGAAGAAACTTCGATAAGTAGTTCCTCGACAGGCTCCTTAATTACACCATCTTCTTCAATCGTAACAGCCTGAGGTCGTCCGACTTCAAATTCAAAATCTTCACGACGAAGCGTCTCAATAAGAACCGAAAGGTGCAATTCTCCACGACCAGAAACAACAAAGCCAATGCCTTCTTCGCGAACACGAAGCGAAACGTTGGTTTCAAGTTCTTGCTTCAAACGATCGCCAATTTGACGACTCGTATTATATTTAGCCTCTTTACCTTTTAAAGGACTGGTGTTTGGGCCAATGTACATGCTGAGAGTTGGCGCTTCGATATCGATTACAGGGAGTGCCTCAGGGTGTTCTTTGTCAGCAATAGTTTCACCGATGTGTGCATCGCCGATACCAGTAAACGCGACGATATCGCCCGCGCCTGCTTCATCTATTTCTTCGCGATTAAGCCCACGATAACCAAAGATTTTGTCGATCTTACTATTTACAATTGTTCCATCGCGCTTGATCAAAACAACTGGTGTGCCTTTTCTGGCTTCGCCTCGTGAAATTCGTCCGATGGCATATTTACCAAGAAACGTATCGTATTGCAATGACGTGACAAGCATCTGGAATGGTTTATCGGTTTCAACGGTTGGCGCTGGGATGTCGTTAATAATCGCGTCAAAGATTGGGGTAAGGTCGGTGTGCTCGGCTGGGTTATCAGGCAGTTCTTTCCAAGCTTTACCCTCGCGACCAATCGCAAAGTAGGTAGGGTAGTGAAGCTGGCTATCGTCAATCGCAAGCTCTAGGAACAAGTCGGCAACTTCGTCTTCGACCTCTTCGATTCGACGTGACGGCTTGTCGATTTTGTTAATCACAATCACAGGCTTAAGGCCCAGTTCGAGTGCTTTTGAGAGCACAAACTTGGTCTGAGGCATCGGACCTTCCTGCGCATCGACAATAAGTAGTACGCCATCTGCCATATTGAGTGTTCGTTCTACTTCACCGCTAAAATCAGCGTGTCCTGGGGTATCGATAATATTAATCTTGTAGTCGCCGTGATAGACAGAGGTTTGTTTAGCAGTAATCGTAATCCCGCGTTCATGCTCCTGGTCACCACTATCCATAATGAGACTCTGGTCCATCTCGGCCTGGTTATCACGGAACGTGTGACTCTGTTTTAAAAGACCATCAACAAGCGTCGTCTTACCATGGTCGACGTGAGCAATAATCGCAATATTTCGAATAAATTTTGGGTCTTTCATAAAAATATACCCGATATCGGGTTTCCTTATCTGTAATTATAGCATAGCTAGGGCCTTACGGCAACCGTAACTACTTCCCTGCTCGTCCTTCCTACTTTCATTTTATTACAGATTTTGCCCGGCCGGACCAAATTTGTAATATGTTTGGATGTACACCTTAGATTATTGCTTCAATATCTTTCGTCCTGTATAATTACCTGAGGTTTGGGCGCTTAGCTCAGTTGGCTAGAGCACCTCGTTTACACCGAGGGGGTCGGGGGATCGAGCCCCTCAGCGCCCACCAAACAAACAGTCCGTCTAGTACGGGCTTTTTGTTTGGAAAGTTGATATTGCTTATGATTGGCGGTATAATAGAAGGGCAAACGTGGAGGATGAATAGCATGTACGCCGTAAAATGGCACCATATATCACCTACCAATATGCCCAAGCTGGTATTTGCCATTTTGTGCATACTTCTTGTACTTATAGTTGCAATCGTCCAGCGATCTGATGCGTCGTTCGGCCACCCTGTAGTATCGAAAAAAGTGACAATCTCTAGTAAGGCAGATATATCGCCTGTTACCCCCAGTCCAATACCCGAAATTACAGATTCTTACAAAGCATCAATGGCTGCGACACCTGCGAGATCTACCTCCATTTCCTCACCAACCTCCGTTATAGCTCCACCTAAAACGATTCTGAGCCAAGATAACCTAGTACTAACACTACCCACTGATCCTGCCGAAGTAGTGGCGCCAATTGTCGATCCCATAACCGACACTATAACCCCCGTGGTTCCTCCCGTTCAACAGCTTGTTTGTAGCCCACTTCTTTCGCAACTACTTTGTAGCTGATGACTTGCCTTTTTGACGTTTCACCCCTATACTATCCCGAGTACACTTGTAAGCGCGCGTGCTGTAATTGGTAGCCAGGCTAGCTTGAGGTGCTAGTGTTCTTCGGGACGTGGAGGTTCAAGTCCTCTCGCGCGCACCAAAGAAAAAAGAGATCATCTCGATCTCTTTTTTCTTTTACGGTGAAGTATACACATTCGTCGTATTATCCGACCAATACAGAACGTCGGCATAGCGATCAACTGGCGATACCAGAATATCGGATGGATTATAGGCTGAGACATTTTTGGCACTGACATATTCGATTGTTGATTGATATAGTCCAATTGCGGGAGCGTCCGCAAGCCACTCTTTGGCAAAGGCAATATATTTTGCATTTCTGAGCGCTGGCTCAAGCCGGGTGCGGGCACTCGTAAGGGCATCGTCGCTAATAGCGTTCGAGTAGTTAGAAAAGTTAAAACCACTAATATTTGGTGATGCTTGCGAAGAATGCCAGTAGGCATAGACGTCAGGATCGGCACCGATTGTGAGCTGGTACAAAAGCACATCGTAATTACGTTTTTGTAAAATATCCTGAGTCACGTTCTGGGAAGGGTCGGTCGGATCAACTACTAACGTGTTCACGACGATACCTAGTTTGCGCCACTCTCCGACCAGTTCTTCGAGTACTCGTTCATAGTCAGCGTTCTTGGTCGTCACTACGTTAAGCGTCAACGCTACGCCACCCTTTTTACGAATAGTTCCATCGAGCTTCCAACCGTCCGCATCGAGCGTACTGTCGGCTGCATCCGGACTGTAGTCAGCTGGCTTGGGCAGATCACCTGATACTTCACCATTTATAAAAGGCAGATTAAGCGCCGGTGCGGATAATGGAAGCTTGGACCGAACTGCTTTGACGTTCGTACCACGCTCTAGGGCCTGACGAACCGCTTTGTCACGCAACATGTCGCTTGTCGTATTAAACAGTGCATACACACCACTATCAATTGGTGTTGTCTGAACGTTATAGCGTGATTTGTTGACAAGGCTCGCCTGGGTTGCAGTAAGGTCAGCCGCCGCATTCACCTCGCCGCTCGCAAGCGCTTTAACAATTTCATCGCTTGTGTTGTACACGTGCAATTGGAATCTCTCTAATTTACTAGCGCCAAAATAATAGTTCGGGTTCCGACTGAGGTGAATAATCTTGTGACCGGCATGTACGTCAATGTCCTGAATGAGTTTTAGCTCGAATGGCCCCGTGCCCACTGGTGACTGACTAAAGCTATTTTCGCGGAGTGTATTAGCCGGCACGTTTTGTAATATATGCTGGGGCAGTATGGGAAGCGATGCAAGCGCCTCAGGGAAGGCCGCATAGACAGCTGGTACGGTGAATATAACGGTACTATTATCAGGCGCACTGACCGTGATATCATTCCAACCGGTGATTGTTGACCGAACACTTGGATTTTTAATCAGACCAACCGTAAAGGCAACATCCTTGGCAGTTAAAACTACGCCGTCATCCCATTTGACCCCAGGTCTGAGCTTGATCGTGTATACCTTACCCGTGGCATCAATTGACATGCTCGACGCCAGATCATTGTGCACATGGCCTGTACTATCGTATGAAAACAATCTTGAGAATATCAACTGACTCGCCGAAAGCTCGGCACTCGAGGAAGCATATAGTGGATCAAGCGTATCAACAGGACCCAGCACAGCCTCTGCATACGTACCTCCAGTCGCAGCCGCTGCCGTCTGGTAATTTTGCTGATACCACATGAGCTGAACACCAGTTGCACCAATGATAAGTCCAACTGCTGTAATCCAAATAATGATATGGCGTTGAACTTCGCGTGCATTCCCCCACCTGCGCACAATAAATCGGCGGGCATGTCGCATGGTAACCCCCTCAGCGCGGCGCATACGCCTCGTAAGCAGCTTTTTATTAGGCCGTAGGCCTTGGAGTCGTTGCAATCTTGAAGGCTTTTCGTCTTCCATGCGGCTTAGATCAACTTCCTACTTAAATGCGGGCAGCAAAAGCCCTGCTAGAATAGACAAGACGAATACGACAGCCAAAACGACAGACACTTCAAATAAATTCTTGTCGAGTCCACGACGTGTCGTATAGAGCTCTCCTGAACTGCCGAATCCGGCACCTAGCGATGCGCCGCGTTGCTGAAGTAAAATTGCAATAATCAGTAGGGCTGCCGAGCCGATAGTGGTAACTTGTAGGATGAGATTGATGTTCATTATTTCTCCAGTGCAGTAGTTTGTTGGCGGAGTTCTAGCGCCGCGCTTACTATATAGTTTATCAGACTGAGAAGCATTCCTGTAAGAATTGAGTCAAAAAACGACATCGAAACTCCGGGAGCAATCGCGATCGAAACGTACACCATCAGGCCATTGACTACCAGCGTAAAGAGTCCTAAGGTGAGAAGGATTGCCGGAAGTGACAAGATAATGATGATCGGCCTAAGTACCGTGTTTATAACAGAGAAAATTAGTCCTGCGAGCAAGAAACCCCAGACTCCAACATTTGCGCTGACACTTGCATTCGTTGAACCAAGTAGACGAAAAGCTAGCCATAACCCTATTGAGTTAAGCACCCATCGCACCAAGAATACGAAAAACTGTCGCTTCATCTTTGTTTTAGTATATCACAAAGAGGTGGGAAGCGCAGCGCTGAGGTTTATATGACCCGTTTCAGTAATCAAAATATCGTCCTCGATGCGCACCCCAATGCCTTCTTCAGGAATATAAATACCAGGTTCAACTGTTAACACGATACCAGGGAGAAATTTAGTCGGCCCACCCAGACTATCGTGAACGTCAACGCCCAGACCATGACTTATTGCATGAGGAAAGTACCGACGGTAATCTTCAGGTTTTTTCAGTAAGCCCAGTCCTTCAAGTGCTTTTCGCATAATGATTTCAACTGCTTTTTCATACTCTTCGATAGATAAGTCGGGTTTTAAAAGTGCAATGATTTGTTTTTGGGCACTCGCGACAGCCGCATGAACCTCCACTTCACGAGCATTTGGATTACCAACCGCATAGGTGCGGGTAATATCAGCTGCATACCCGTCGACTCGTGCACCAATATCAAGCAGGAGCAGTGAGTTATTTTTTAGTTTCTGATTGTTCGAGTTGTAGTGAAGCGTAACAGCACTTTTACCACTCGCAACAATCGGATCATATGCGTGGCCCGCCGCGCCAGCACGACGAAACGCATATGTAAATTCCGCTTCAACTTCATATTCTGTCTTGAATTCTGGAAGCAGTACCTTAACATCTTCAAACGACTTGACCGTAAGTTTTATTGCTTTTTTAATGGCCGCGATTTCAGCCGGCTGCTTGATTGCACGAAGTTTGGCAAGTGCTCGTCTACAATCCTGAACGTCACTAAACATTCGTTCAAGCATTTTCCATGTTTTCTTTGGAGCCGGATTCAGCACAAAATCAAAATGCTCGGCATAAGGTGAGTCGCCAATAGCGTGTACGACGCTATGTTTAAGCGCAAGATCCCTGAGTATCGTAAGCGCTTCGTCTTCGTCAATGACTGCATCGACGCCACTTATTTTCTTGGCATCTTCGCTCGATAGGCTGCCGTCAAAAATCTGGTGCGTGCTACTTACATGGGGCATCACTAGCCAACTTTTACCACGTGTGCCATCAATAATCACCTGCCAATCAGGCGCGTCAATTCCTGTCAGCCACCAAAAGTTCGCTTCTTGTTCAAACTGAAAAGCTGCATCATTGCCACGCTGCATCTGACTGTAGGCAGGCACAACGACCACACCACCTTTTGTGGCCTCAGCCAAGCGCTCACGATTCGCGCGGAAAAAATCCTGTTTCATATATCATTTATTGTAACAGTAACTATTTTAACTGGTCTGATTTATGGGAATGAGATGAAGTTCAATGAACCAGTACTGGTGAATGTAACAATGGTATTACCGCCTGAAAATGTTACAGCTTCTCCAGATCTATTGGCTGCATCGGTTGTCATCGAACCAGTTGGATAAGAGACGATAACTATTCCAGAACCGCCATTACCCCCAGCACCCGACGTACTACAGTTAGCTAATTGCGTTGCACCTCCACCACCACTACCAGTGTTTGCAGCTCCATTAAATCCATTACCATTCACGCTGTTACCGCCGGCACCACCAATAGCACTACCGCCGGCACCAGGACCCAGATTACGACTACATCCATAATCACCCCCTCCGCCACCTCCACCGGCATACGTTACGGCTGATCCGGATATAGAGTACGACACACCAACACCACCTGCACCTGAAGTCCCAGGACTAGCTGAGGCAGCGTTTGCTCCTTTGCCACCGGCTCCGCCACCACCAGATGATGGATACTGACCGGAACTGTAGCCTGCAGTTCCACCATTAGATCCTTGGCCTGCAGTTCCTGCACCAAAAACCGCAGTCGATGAAGCACCTCGTCCGACGCCTCCTCCACTACCACCACTTGAGCCACCAGCTGTGACTCCCGAACCTCCACCACCACCAATAGCTACAAGTCCGAACGCTGATGAGTTGCTTCCATTCGTTCCCGCACTCGCTGTAATTCCAATGCCGCCACCCCCAACTGTCATCGTTTGAACGCCAAGATTAACGATTTGCGTAGTAGTATATATCACGCCACCAGCTCCACCTCCTCCAGATGCACCATAAGGACCCCCTGCACCACCACCAGCTACAATCAAGACGGTGAGTGTTTGTGTAGTCGCACAGGATATATTTGAGTACTGACCGCCAGCACCTCCAGAAGTTACAGCTTGCACACGGTAGCAACGAATAGAATTCGCTGGTAGTCCCGACGAGCTGAAGCTTGTTGAAGTGGTGCTGGAGGTTGTAAGTATCGTACCGAATGTATTATCAGCAGCTATTTGAATTGTATAGCTCGCAGCAGCACTTCCTATGCCTGTCCATGAGAGGTTTACTTGACTTGTTGAAACTGTTGTAGCGAGAAGACCACTTGGCGCTGGAAGTTGTGTCGTTGCACTCGCACTATTTGACCAACCACTCGTACCTGCGCTATTGGATGCAGAAACACGATAGTAATAGTTCGTATTCGCCGATAAACTTACTGAAGCTCGTGTTGTTGTAGTTTGTGTCGCTTCACCAACAACGTAAACAAAGGCTGCGTCCGTGGCTCGTTGAATTGTATATGTAATTGGGCTTGAGCCCATAGTGGGTGCAGTCCAGCTAAGGTCAATTTCGCTATCAGAGATAACCGTCGCAATCAAAGCAGTCGGCGCCGTAGGAGCCGTCTGCAGGCCAGGTTTGCTTGCACAGGTTCCAGTCTGAGGTCCCTGGTCTTTTGTTTCCGATGCTAAATAGTACGTAATTGAGGTATCAGCAGTGACGGTCGCGTCGATACAATATGTCACTCCCCCATCACCAGACCCACCGGTGAGTGTAACCCCGTTACTGTGCGTAAAAATCGTGTTGACATCAGCCGGGTAGCCCGAGGAGAAGTTTCTTGAACTCTCGAGCGCTGCAGCCGCACCGTTAAGATCACTTTGGACTTCAGCAACAAGAGTTGTATGCTTCCAACCGTTGTAGGCAACCACGACAATTGTTGCAAGTACCCCGATAACGGCAATCACAACCAGCAGTTCTACTATTGTAAAGCCTTTTTGATGGATGCGGTTGAGAATGTTTGTTTTGGTCACTGCAGAGTACCTACTGTATAGATGATACAGTTACTATACCATAAGGGTTATGAGACCTGCAAATAATGCGCAACGATGTTAGCCTTGGTACTTCCGATACTTTCAGTTAACTGGTCAATGGTCGCTGATTCTATGGCTCGGACACTCCCGAACGTTTTCATGAGTTTGCGACGCGTGGCTGGACCTACTCCTGGAATTTCTTCAAGTTTACTTGCCGTTTGGCCAGCACGTTTTAGAACTGTATGGTAACTGACCGCAAACCGATGGGACTCGTCACGCACGCGCTGAAACAATTTTGTAACGTCACTGTAGGTCGAAAAACTATCGGTGCCACGAAGATTACCAGAATGAGATGATGCGTTACCCTGTCCGGGATGCAAGTTGACAATATAATAGTCACCCGAGCTCGTTACATCAACATTTTGGTTAGGATTTTTTCGAAGCTCAGCTAACATGGCAGTATCTATACTAGAACGGGTTCTATGTACGATTATTTCTTCCTCGCGTTTAGCAATACTAATCGTGGGAATATGAAGATTTCTTTCCTCAAGTGCTTTTAGAGCCGCGTCCAGTTGCCCCTTGCCTCCGTCAATGACAATTAAATCTGGGACTCCCCACGATTTCATATTTTTTTCGCTGGTTCGTCGTAAAAGAGTTTCGTTCATATTAAAGTAATCATCGTTTTGCTGTATACGCATTTTAAATTTGCGATAATTCGCCCGGTCGCTGACACCGTTCGTAAAAACGACCATGCTCGCAACCACATTCGTGCCACTCATGTGTGAAATGTCATATCCTTCAATTCGGGCTGGAACCTTCGGTAGGCTAAATAAATCCGCAAGTGCCGAGAGTGCCTTGTCTTTACTAATATCGAGGAACTCTCTGTCACCAAACATAATGCGACTTTGGAGTTCGCGCAGGTCTCGCAGGCGATTGCGCTGAAGCGCCGCGTTTTCAAAGTCATGTAATTTTGCCGCGAGGTGCATTTCTTTTTCGATTTCCTTGATGAGCGCCTTACGACCGCCCTGCATATAACGGATGAGTTTACGAAGGGACGACTTATAGTCATCACTGCTCGTACCGGGCCGCGGACTCAGACCAATATGCACATCCAAATCAACTCTCTCACTATTTTTTGGTGGTGCGGTGTAGTATGGAAAGATTTTACGCAGATATCGTAGAGCCTTTTTGACGGCATACCCGTTATAGTATGGACCAAAATATTCCGCTCCGTCGTCAGCCGGATTACGAGTGAACGAGACGTACGGCCATTGGCTTTTCATATCGATTCGGACAAAGGTCAGTGACTTGTCATCACGAAGTAAAATATTAAATCGCGGCATATAGCGTTTAACCATTTCGCTTTCTAGAAATAGCGCATCGACTTCACTTTCAGTTTCAACCCAATCAGTATCATCAATCTCGGCAACGAGCGCCCGCGTTTTGACGTCCATATCGCGGGTACTCTGAAAATATTGTTTGACGCGATTTTTGAGTACCGCAGCTTTACCCACATAAATAATTTCACCGGACTTGTCCTTATGAAAATAGACGCCACTTGAACGTGGCAAGGTTTTTAGTTTGGCTTCAAGTTTGGCATTCACGCTATCTATTATACCGCTTGAAGCTTGGCATTCGTTCGGCAGTCTTCAGTATGAAACAAAAGATCAGGATTTTGTTTGCAGTTAAGACAAATGAGAACTAAGTCATTACAATTTGCCCACGCACAGTTTTCGTAATTATTCGTCGGACCCTCGCAGTGGCTGCACTCGCCGATGACCTTGGCATGGTCGCTAAAATCAACTGTCATACGGTTGTCAAATACCCGCAGGCTACCTTCCCATAATCCATCATCGCCATATGCCTCACCATATTTTACGATGCCACCATCCATTTGGTAGACTTCTTTAAAGCCGCGATTAATCATCAAGCTACTTAGTACTTCACAGCGAATTCCACCCGTACAGTACGTTACTACCGGTTTGTCTTTGAGACTATCATACTTGCCACTTTCAAGTTCTGAAATAAAATCATGCGTCGTATGCGTATCAGGAACGACTGCATTTTTGAATTTACCAATTGCTGCTTCATGCGCATTCCGGCCATCAAAAAATACGACGTCATCGCCCTTTTCACTCACAAGTTTATGAACCTCGGCAGGCTTTAAGTGTTTACCACCGCCCTGGACGCCCGCATCGTTCACGCGCAGTTCATCAAGCGCCCGAAACGCCACCAGTTCATCTCGAACTTTCACGCTCAGTCTTGGAAAATCTTCTCGAGTTCCATCACTCCATTTAAATACCGTTTTTTTAAACCCATCAAATTCTTTTGTCGACTTGATGTATTTTTTTAGATCATTCATATCACCCCCGACAGTACCATTAATGCCATGTGATGAAATAAGTATCCGGCCCTGAAGGTTCAAGCTATCGCAGAGTGCCTTTTGCCATAAGCGAACAGCTGTGGGATCGACAATAGGAGTGAACATATAATAAAGGATTATTTTCTGCATTGTGATTACATATTATATCATTTTTTAGCGCGTAGGTCTTGGTATTCACCCCAGACAAGCCAGATAATAATGACATCAAGAACCGTAAACAGTCCCATGCCGATACTCGGCTGAATAATGAATATATACGCTTGGTAAATAAGAAACAGAACCAATATAGCAAGCGCGACCGGATAAGCTTTGACGATTTCTTTTAATAGGCAGTAAACCAGGACCAGCTTAACAAGCCCGTGCGTAATCAAGAAAAGAATTAAAAAACCAAGCCCGCTTTTTGTCAGGTCACTATCAACTCGAGCTATATAGTCTCCGATAAAGTGAAGAACGCTTCCATGACGTTCCCCCGCTTCGATCGCGACAGCACTGAGAATCGTATGCACAAGTGACGGAGAAATAAGAAGTGCAATACCAGTGATAAACTCAACCAGGCCATCAAAGCCCTTGATTCCAACACCGACTTTATAAACGGTCTCAAACCATGGCTTTTCGCGTAATTTTGTTCCAAATTCTTTCATCTTTCTTATTATAAGCTTTTGCTTGCATTATCTCTATAGATTCGTCATAATAATGGACATTATGACCTGTATCTCGGGTCCTCTAGAAACTAACGTTTGCTAATCAAACCTCTTGTATATAAAATTCTGATTAGGAGAACTATGCCAGAAAAATATCCTTCAAAGCGCGTCGTATCATTCCTGTTTGGGTTATGGCGAATTGCACCTCGTCTTAGCTGGGCAATGATTTTTACTCAAATTGCCTTTGCAATTCTTACCACGACAATTGCGCCGATTTTCATATCCCAATTACTGACTCATATTGCAAATGGAACCGCAGCTATCGAAACCAGCATTGGGCTCCTTGTTGGATACGCAGTGATCTTGTTTTTTGGCGATGTAGTATCGGTCAGACTTACTATTGCGATGGCATACGTATCCGAGTCAAAAATGCAGGCAACAATCGCCAGCCGTGTTTTAAAACATCTGACACTCAAGAGTCTGACCTACCATTCCAACCGTATGAGCGGTGGGATTGTATCCGACTCGGGTAAACTTAATGGCTCAATCGAACGTTTCTGGGACACACTTATCTTTACTGCAGTACCGATTGCAACGACGCTTGTCTCCGTATGTATCGCCCTAAGCTTTATATTCTGGCAGTACGCCGTCGTCCTGGCTATACTATCAACGATCATCATCACGATTATCATTCGTGCTCAGACGGCGATTGCGCCAATTAGCAGGCAGGTCGCCGAACGGTCAAGTGCGATGACTGCCTATTTTGCGGATGTCGTCAGTAATATATCCACCGTGAAGGCATTTGCACGAGAAAAATCAGAACTAAAAGCCTACGAAAAGCTTATAAAAATATGGCGCGAAACTAACTTAAAGGAAATGAAAAACGTTCTCTTCATCACAGGTACTTTTGGCGTCCTTATGATGATTATGAACGTCTCGGCATTTACGGCCGCAATCCTTGCTACCCAATATCATATTGCAAGTATTGGTATTACTTACTTAGCTATTAGCTATACCTTAAACGTCGTTTCGCAGTTATGGTCTGTCGCCGGGACAACCCGAGCTTATATTCGCATCGTCGGTGATGCTGGTCCGATGATCGCCACACTTGATGATGGTATCGAGCTAAAAGACCCTGAAAATCCCGAAACAGTCCGTATTAGTAAAGGCGAGATCACTTTCGATAATGTCAGTTTTACCCATGACGAAAATGAAAAGGCGCTTTTCAAAAACTTTAATCTTACGATCAAACCCGGTGAACGCGTCGGTCTTGTTGGGCCGTCCGGATCAGGCAAGACATCCCTCACTCGGTTGCTGTTGCGTTTCAGTGACGTCGAGGAAGGCGAAATCAAAATTGATGGCCAGAATATTGCACATATCACTCAGGACGATTTACACTCATCGATCGCTTATGTAGCCCAAGAGCCAATGCTTTTTCATCGGAGCCTCCGCGAAAATATAGCATACGGAAAATCCGACGCGACAGACGACGAAATTCTCCAGGCAGCGAAATTAGCCAACGCAGTTGAATTTATCGAAAAGCTACCTCACGGACTGGATACGCTTGTAGGCGAACGAGGTGTTAAGTTATCAGGTGGGCAAAGGCAACGAATTGCGATTGCTCGAGCAATTCTGAAGAATGCGCCAATTATTTTTCTCGATGAAGCAACCTCAGCGCTTGATAGTGAGACTGAAAAGCTCATCCAAGATGCCCTCACCAAACTGATGCAAGGAAGAACAAGTATTGTTGTCGCTCACCGTTTATCGACGATCGCCAAGCTTGATCGAATCATCGTGCTGGATAACGGCAAGATCACCGAGCAGGGTACCCACAATGAGCTTCTAAAAACCGGTGGCATCTACTCTAAGCTGTGGGCGCATCAATCCGGCGGCTTTATCGAAGAATAATCAACGATTGCGCATTCAGATTAATCGATAAAAGTGTTGTCATTTAGCGTATAAAAAACATCCCGCTACCTAAGTAGCGGGATGGAAGAATTTTATGGGTATTATTCTTTTTTAGCTTCAGTGTCCTCAGCCGCTGGTGCTTCACCATTGTCACTCGCGACGTCTTCAGCTTCTTCAGGCTCTGCGTCTCCACCAGCCGCATCATTAGATGCCTGGAGTGCTGATGGCTCGTAAACATTCGCAATCACAAGGTCAAGGTCTTGTTCGTGATCAGCAAATTCGACACCCTTAGGTAGCTTGATGTCGCCAACAGTCAGTTTATCTTCGTCGGTTGCAAGGTCGATAATCGACATTTCAATAGCTTCAGGAAGGTCGGCTGGGAAGGCGCGAACCTCAATGTTCTCAATCGCCTGCAGTACAACCAGTCCAGCACGTTCGGCTGCACTTTCGCCGAGGCCTATAAGAATAATTGGAACTTCCGTGACAATCTTTTCGTCACTCTTAATGGTATGAAACGCAACATGACGCAGGACGTGCCTGACTGGGTCCATGTCGATAGATTTGATAATCGCAAGAACTTTTTTGCCGTTAATGACAAGGTCAACTGGTGAGTGCTTGCCTGCAGTGTGAGCTACCTTAGTAGTCTCGACAACTGGTGATTGAGTTGACATAGGCTCAGCATCACCTCCATACACGACGCTCGGTACGATCCCTTCACGTCGTAAGCCAACGACTTTTTTTCCGACCGCAGTACGCGGTTCTAATGTAAGTGAAATATTGCTCATGTGTTCTCCTTTTAGGCCACTTTGGGCAGTTACGTATTATCATTATAGCATCTTTAGGGGGTTCTTGCACCCTCATGCTAAAATAGGACGAGTTATGATTCCCGGATTTGATTTGTCATCATTTGCTGCAACCGCTGGCCCTTTGGCTGCAATTTTGATTGTGGCGCTGATTGTTTTTGCTGAGTCTGGACTTCTGATTGGATTTTTCTTGCCTGGTGACAGTGTGCTTTTCACTGTCGGATTCTTGATTCAGGGCGGTGTACATCTTCACTTTAATATTATCGCGGCTATCATTATATTCTTTATCGCGGCGGTACTAGGCGATAGCGTTGGGTACGCTTTTGGTTATAAGTTGGGTCCAAAAATTTTCAAACGTCCAAACTCATTCTTATTTCATCAAGAAAATATCGAACGCGCCGAAACGTTCTTTAAAAAGTACGGTGCAAAGACAATCATCTTGGCCCGTTTTATTCCCGTTGTCCGTACCTTCACGCCGATTGTCGCTGGAGTAGGCAGCATGACGTATAAGACATTTATTACTTTTAACCTTATCGGTGCGGCTCTCTGGGCTATGGGCGTCACGTTACTTGGCTATTTCCTGGGTTCAGTCCTCGAGAAAATGGGAATTAAAATTGACGATGTTTTGCTACCAATCATCGCTATCATTTTGATCGTTTCGGTCGCTCCAGCTCTCTACCACTTGTTAAAAGATCAAAAACAGCGTCACGCAATTTGGCTCGGTACAAAACGACAGTTTTCACTATTATTTCGCCGGAGAAAATAATCTACAAAAGTTGTTTTAAGTATTGTCCCGTGAACGAATCTTTAACTTTCGCTACTTCTTCGGGAGTACCAGTCGCAACAATATTTCCGCCTGCGAGTCCACCTTCTGGTCCCATATCGATGAGATAGTCTGCCGTTTTTATGACATCGAGGTTATGTTCAATAATCACCATGCTATTGCCCGTGTCGACTAGTTTTTGAAGAATCATAAGAAGGCGCTTAACATCGGCACTATGAAGTCCTGTAGTCGGTTCATCCAGGATATAAAGCGTCTTACCGGTTGGACGACGAGACAGTTCCGACGCAAGCTTAATACGTTGCGCTTCGCCACCACTAAATGTTGTCGCGGGCTGACCCAAGTGAATATAGCCAAGCCCCACTTCGACCAACGTATCAAGTTTACGAGCAATTGCTGGGATGTTCTCAAAGAACTTTGCGGCTTCTTCGACTGTCATGGCGAGTACATCGCTAATTGTGGCATTCTTGTACTTAATTTCGAGCGCTTCACGGTTGTAACGCTTGCCTTTACAGACATCGCACGTCACGTAGACGTCCGGCAAAAAATGCATTTCAATTTTGATGACGCCATCACCCTGACAGTTCTCGCAACGACCACCCTTAACATTAAAACTAAATCGTCCCGCCTTGTAGCCGCGAATGTTCGCTTCAGGTGTTCCGGCGAAAAGTTCACGGATCGGCGTAAAAACGCCAGTGTAGGTTGCTGGATTAGAGCGAGGTGTACGGCCAATCGCGGACTGGTCAATAATAATCGCTTTGTCGAGATGTTTGATGCCTTCGATGTTTTCGTGAGCACCCGGAATCTCGTGGGATCGGTGCAGTCGAGCCGAAAGTTCTTTAGCCAAAATATCATTCACTAGTGTTGACTTACCCGAGCCGCTAACACCGCTCACAACTGTCATGACACCCAGTGGGAACGCAACATCAATATTCTTAAGATTATTCTCACGCGCACCACGAACAACTAATTGCTTGTCCTTGACAACCATTCGACGTTTCTTGGGTACTTCAATTTTCTCGACGCCGCTGAGATAACGTCCTGTAATACTCTTGGGATTGTTTGCCACTTCATCTGGCGTGCCCGCAGCAACTACTTCTCCACCCGCAACTCCAGCACCAGGCCCAATATCAAGCAAATAATCGGCGTGGCGAATCGTATCCTCATCGTGTTCCACGACAAGAACGGTATTGCCTAAATCACGTAAACGCTTCAACGTGCTAATAAGACGGTCATTGTCACGCTGATGTAGTCCAATGGATGGTTCGTCCAAAACATAGAGCACGCCCTGAAGACCAGAGCCAATTTGAGTCGCGAGGCGAATACGCTGCGCTTCGCCACCACTAAGCGTATTAGCCGCACGTGACAGCTCTAGATAATTAAGGCCGACATTGCTCATAAACCCAAGCCGCGCTTTAATCTCTTTAAATATCTGCACGGCGATAAATTGCTCTTGGTCGGTCAGTTTAAGATTATTTTCGAATAGATCAAGCGCTGCATCAACACCCAGGTTACAGATGTCCATAATGTTAAGATCGTGGATAGTTACCGCTAGAACAACTGGTTTGAGGCGCGCTCCATGACAAGCATGACATTCACGTTCACGCATAAATCGTTCGATGTCCTTACGCATAAATTCACTATCGGTTTCTTTGTGTCGGCGCTCAAGATTAGGAATAACGCCTTCAAATGTTGACTGGTAGGTACGCCCAGCGCCAAGATTTATCGTGTATTTTTGCTCACCTGTTCCGTATAGTATTTTATCGAGGTCGCTAGCGGATAGTTCTGACACGGGAACCTGCACGCTAAAACCATGGGCATTTGCGACTTCGCTGAGTCGTTTCATGTACCATGCGTCACTATTGACGCGGTTATATGGTCGAATGGCGCCTTCGGCAATCGTCAGGTTTGGATTAAAGACAAGGTCAGGATCGACTTCGAGTCGACTACCAAGACCAGTACAAACGGGACAGGCACCTTGTGGTGCATTAAAGCTAAAGAGACGTGGCTCAAGCTCTGGAATATCTTCGTTTGGGTGATCGAGACATGCATAGCGCTGAGAATAGGTGGTCACAACACCGCTCTCGGCATCAAGGATTTCAACAATGCCGTCGGCAATTTCGAGTGCTTGTTCAATTGACTGAGTCACACGGCTACTCATATCAGGGGATAATGCTATACGGTCAACAACGATCTGAATTTCGTGTTTATATTTTTTATCAAGATCAGGAAATTCATCAAGTGCATACACAACGCCGTCGACCCGGGCACGAGCAAATCCGAGGCGACGATATTGCTCTGGGATATGTGCGAACTCACCCTTTTTATCTTTTACGATTGGAGCGAGGATCATTAGTTTTGTGCCTTCGGGCATTTTCATGACTTCGTCAATAATTGTTTCACTGGTACGCCTAAAAACTGGCTTGCCACATATAGGACAGTGTGGCACACCAATACGAGCGTAGAGAAGTCGCAAATAATCATAAATTTCAGTCACGGTCGCGACAGTCGAACGTGGATTGCGGCTCGTTGATTTTTGGTCAATGCTGATAGCTGGGCTGAGTCCGTCGATCTGATCAACATCCGGTTTTTCCATAAGTCCTAAGAACTGACGAGCGTAACTCGAAAGGCTTTCGACGTAACGCCTTTGGCCTTCGGCGTAAATAGTATCAAAAGCCAGCGACGATTTTCCAGAGCCTGATAAACCAGTAATGACCACTAATTTGTCACGCGGAATTTCAACGCTGATATTTTTTAGGTTGTGCTCACGAGCACCAACGACCCTAATGACCTCTGACATAACCGTTTGATTATACGCTCTTCTGCCGACTTTTTCCAGTCCCCTATCCTTTCTACTACCTAGCCCCTCCCCTACTTTGCTGCTGGTTTTCTTTAGCCACTCCTCTCCTTCTTACTTAGCTTAGTTTTACCTGAGCAAAGGAGAGACCTTTGCTCAGTTTATTCTCAGAATTGAGTGCCGAGCAGGGTAGTAATAGTGTAGGGTTTGCGAGTGAATTTGTTTATTCCGCTTATCGTTGCATGTTGACAGAGGTAGTGGTATATTGCTTAGAAAGTAAATAGTACGCGTGAGGTAATCTATGAAAAAGGCAATAACAATTCTCTGCACTATTGGCTCAGGTTTGATTATTCTGAGTAGTTTTGACTTTTCACACTCTCTTCTTTTATTTCTGTTTGCAGGAATTATTCCTGGTACAAATATCACACTACCAGCAATCGACGTTATGGCAGCCTGCGCGACAGCGTTTACAATCATTCTCATGCGTCTGACTATTTGGCCTACAGTCGCGAAGAGTTTCTTTTTGCAACCACCTGCTCGTAAAAAACGTGCGAGTCGTACTCGTCGCGCTTCGGTTTAGTTACTCAAAATCCGCCGGCACAATACTTTCTGCCCATAATTGAAGTTCTTGTAATACAAATTGCTTGTTGTCGTCGCTAACGGTTGTTGATAATCGTTGTAGTGATTTCAAAAAGCCGGGTAAAGCCCTATTGATTCTCTCAGCTCGCCAATTCTCCCATGCAACGGCCTCGTCTTCGGCGAGGCTCCGTGGAAAGTTACGCGCTTTGTAATGTAGGAGTAGGTCGGGCAGGCGATCATCATTAAATGTCGGGTGAAAATCAGCCAGAGTTTTCTCATCGGCATTTCTGACCGACTCGATTCGCAGTTTATCAACATCGGTGACGAACCCATCGTAAAGTTGCGCCTCAGGATCGCTGGACTTTTTATATTCCTGCTTGTTCTCAAACACACTGCGAACATTCTCAGCAAAACTCGGCACGCTGAGTAGCAGCGATTTGTGTTTTGTTATAATCTCTTCGCTAAGGCCGATAGCCTTCCAGCCATCTTGTCCCGACAAAACCCCGAGAGGCGCAACGGCTGGAGCACGATTGTACTGTAGCTCTTTGACGGGCAGTTTTTCAAAGTCGTCCTTGGAACGTTCTTCCCAGGTGGCGTAGACTTTTTTAGCAAGCTCCTTTGAGCTCATTTTAAGAAACGGCGTCGGATCATAACGAAGATCGTACACCACTACATTACCGTTACTGCTGGCCGTCAGTGGGAATGCCACGGTGGCTTTATTAAAGTCACTATCAAGCCGCCCGCTGACATATACGAAGGGTTGCTTAACGTCGAGATTAACAAGTTTTTTGACTTCGTTTTTATCACGTAGTTGCAGCAAGTATTCATACAGTTGTGGTTGTTTATCGCGAATTAATTTAGTGACGCCAATCAGCGCTTCAACATCACTCAGTGCATCATGGGCCTTGACATGGTCCAGGCCATTTGCACTCGCGAGTAGCTCCAACCGATTAGTCGGTTGCCCTTTGTCGTCAACCGGCCAATTAATACCTGCAGGCCGGAGAGCCCGAGTCATACGCACCACATCAAGCAGATCCCAACGTGACCGGCCGTCTTTCCATGACCATTCGTATGGGTCGTAAAAATTACGCCACAAGAGGTGCCTAATAAACTCATCGTCAAAACGAATGTTATTAAATCCAACTACGATCGTGTCGGGCGTAAAGACTTCATTGACAAGTATCTTGGCAAACTCGGCCTCGCTATAGCCATCGGCTACTGTCTGCTGAGGTGTAATACCCGTTACCATCAAAGCATCAGGACTCGGCAGCGTATCGTCGTTTAGTTTCACAAGCATGTTGACTGGCTCGCCTACTTGCTGCAAATCCATATCAGTACGAATACCAGCAAACTGCATAATTCGATCATCGCGACCGCTGAGTCCGCTGGTCTCCAGATCATAAAAGAAAAAGGTCTTTGGCATACAACTTATTATACCTGCTCGTTCGACTATTTTTCGCCAATTGAAAAGCGCCTCGTCCGAAGACCTAGGCGCTGATTTCAAGTTGAACACATGTGTCACATTTCCAAGAACAAACTACGTGCAAGGATCACGGAGGTGGCGAGCGCGGATGACTTGGGCATCAACACTCAAAGGCGGGTCCGGCTGAGAGCGGAACCTGAAACCTTTACTACCACCTCCGTGACCAACTCTTGCATCACGTGGGCAAAGCGTGATGTACTCTGTGTACTGCGGGCCGAAGCCCTACATATGGGACTTGTTCATGAAACTCCGATCTTTGTCGTCAGATCAGGCGGTGAGGCCGGCGAGCGCGACGAGCTGGATGCGAACCATCGACTTGGTGCTGGTGATGCGGAACTGCGGGGGCGCGTGCTTGCGCATGCGAATCTCCTTTGATAGAAGCCGAATGGGTGTTTCGTTGTCCCCTTCTCCCGAGTTCACTCATCCCTGGTGGATGTGCGATTGCTACGGGTTTTTATCGACATGACCTGTAAATAAAAATCCGTAGCAATCAGATGTGTTCAACTTGTTAATGTGCTCAACCAGGAAACAATGTCTCAACTGTTGAGGTTAAGACATATAGTATCACATATTTATGCTCATGTCAACTATTTTATTGTTCTTGGAAAGTAAATTCGCTGTCACCGATACGAATCAGGCTGTCGCCTTCGGCACCTTGTCGGCGAAGTTCATGACTGATGCCGAGTTTTTTCATAATGTCACGCAGACGATTAAGGCCTTCGAAGTTATCGTAATCGGTACGTCGAGCAAATTTCTCAATCTTGTCGCCAGTAACTATATACACGACGGCGCCTTCTTCTGCGCGTTTTTCAACCGTCCAACCTTCAGCGATTTGGTTTTCACCGAGCGTAATCTTGTCATACTCATCATCAACCTCGTCAACGTCATCTTCTTTAGCTACGAGACGTGCTGCTATGACCCTGGAACGAAGCGCCCTCAGGACTTCCTTGAGACCCTTGTGCGCGGTTGAAGAAATCGCAAATACGGGGACGTCTCCAGCCACCGCCTTGACCGCATCAATTTGCATCTGAATAATGTCGTTGTCAAGTCCGTCAATTTTAGTCAGCGCCACTACCTCAGGGCGATTAGTCAATTCCAGGTTGTAACTCGCAAGTTCATTTCGAATAGTCGTATACGCTCCCGCGATATCATCAGTGTAGGCGTCAATCAGATGAAGCAGCACTGCGGTACGTTCCACGTGGCGAAGGAATGCATCTCCAAGTCCCTTGCCTTCGCTGGCACCCTCGATAAGTCCAGGAATATCTGCAATCAGTAGGCTTCCGTCATCAATATCAGCGACCCCTAGATTCGGCGTAAGAGTCGTAAAGGCGTAGTCGGCAATTTCGGGACGAGCGTTACTGACGACACTTAAGAAGGTCGATTTACCCGCATTAGGAAAGCCCACCAGCCCTACATCCGCCAGAAGCTTCAGTTCAAGCTCAGCCTCAAACGTGTCGCCTGGCTCACCCTTTTCGGCAATTCGAGGCGTTTGACGGACCGAACTTTTAAAGTGAGCGTTGCCAAACCCACCGTCGCCGCCTTTGGCAATAATTACCTCTTGGCCATCATCGGTCAGATCAGCGATGATTTCGCCGTCGCGACGGACGATTGTGCCCATTGGAACTTTGACGTAGAGGGGTTCACCGGCACGGCCGTGACGATCACGCTTGGCACCATTCTGTCCATCAGTTGCCTTTAATTCTGGTTTGTAACGAAAATCAAGTAGCGTATTGACATTCTCGCTGGCGACTAGTATTACATCACCGCCTTTGCCACCGGCACCACCATCTGGACCACCCTTATCGACGTATATTTCATGACGAAAAGAAACGGCTCCGTCGCCGCCCTTACCTGCTGAAATAAATACTTTGGCGGTGTCGACAAACATATTGCCCTTAGTATAGCAAAATCGCCCCTGAATTAACAGGGGCGATCAGATGTAGCAGACCGAGGAACTACTGAATATAGTTATAAAGAGCTGCTTGACCGGCAGATATCGTACGCTGGTCAACTTGGAATGACCTATAGTCGTAGTTCATTTCTGTTACTGTCACACTGCCATCATCACCAATGCTTTCTACAACAGCAACGTGACCCGCACCACCGCCGTTCTGCATAATGGCCCCGACCGTAGGATTACCACGACTGACATTATAACCAAGTCGGCCAAGAGTATAGGCCCAGTCGGAAGCATTTCCAAGTACCGCGCCTGCTGGCATACGGAGTCCCATCTGAACGCGGCGCGCCCAGGCGTACCATGTACATTGACCTCTTGTACCAGTGTTACCATTGTCTGAACTACCATATGGAGGAAGCGTTAACGCACCGTAAGGCACACTATATAAATATTTTACATTTCCGCCAGAGTAATCGATATTTGCTGCGAAGTTTGAATATTGAATGGGCGCAACGTAGCCAGGACGTTCGGTAGTAGGTAGGACTCCACCAGGGAGGATAATCTTACTGCCGACGACAAGACCAGTCACATCAAGATCGTTATACAGTGAAATACGAGACTGATCAACGCCATATTTACTTGCAATTGACGCAAACGTGTCACCTGCCTTGACCGTATAAAGAACACCGTCGGTCGGAAGAATTGTAATTACTTTGCCGGCAGGAATTGCATCCGTTGTGAGGTTGTTAGCCCATTTAATCGTATCTTGGCTGAGACCATAGTGACTGGCAAGCGAGGTAACCGTATCACCCGCCTGCGTTGTGTAGGTGGTAATGGTACGACTCGTCGCGTCTGGCTGTAAAATCGAGGGTTTACTAATAACAGTATTGTCAGTCTGAGGTAGTTCGCTTTGAACCTGCGCTGAGACTGCGTAGTTTGCAACGTTAGGAGCAATGGACAGGTTAGTTGAGGCAGCGACCGTCGCTGCGATATCAGTCGCAAGTACCTGGTCAACGGACGTCTGACCACTAACGGTGGTGGTCAGCAGAGCGCTCGAATCGGCAGCCACAACATTGGTACGCTCTGGCGTCCTGTATCCAACGGAAACAATCGCCACAATGAGGGCGAAAATACTTGCGTAAATTGCTATCGTAGAGGCCTTCGGCGTACCCTTCGCACGTTTGCGGTGGTTCGCTTGTACCTGCTGTCTTGATGCGACAGTTGACCCAGAACCTAAGTTCTTAATGATCTGATTACGAATTATCGTTCTCCTGCCGCCTGTATTACTACAAGGGCGTCTACCGTACTATGTCTTTCTTCTCGCAGAGAACTGGGTACGTGTCGACCGATTTCATTAGTTATTATTGCTTTTGAATAGTTCTTTTTCGGTACCCGTGCGACATTTCTGGTAGGCTCATTTATGCTCCTTGGCTTCCCACCCAGCTGATTGCTTTTCGGCATAAATCAGTAGTAGAAGTCACAAATGTGCTTATATAAGTGTATCAAGTCTTGCTTTTTATGTCAATTTATTCTGTAAGATTATTATTGGCTGCATTTCACCTGACAATGGGCCGAAATATTAGCCTCGTGACCCGCTTCATTCGTCGAAAAGTATGTCTTTCCATCGTCACCACTGAGGAAATAGAGATAATCAGTACTTGCAGGATCTGCGGTAGCAATCAGCGCGCTCATACCCGGCGTTGCAATCGGTCCCGGCGGAAGCCCTGTATTAATTCGCGTGTTGTACGGTGAATCAAGGCTAGGACTCGGTGTGACCCCTAGGAGACCCGCCGCATAGATATAGGTAACATCCGAACCCAGCGCAATACCGATCGCAAGGCGTTTATAGAACACTTGAGCCACTATAGCCTGGTCAGTCGCGCTTTCAACCTCACGTTGAACGATAGAAGCTAGCGTAATACCTTGGTATAGTGTCAATCCTTGATGTGAAAAGCCCGCTACTAAGTTATTGTCCGTAATCACTTTCTCGTACTGAGCAAAAGCTCTGTTGAGGATATCTTCGACCGTCGTACCCGTATTAAAGTTGTACGTCTCACCATAGATATAGCCTTCCAGACTAGTACCTGCAGGCTTAGTGTCAAATAGAGGCGAGTCGTAAGTTTCGGCGAGTGCCTTATCAACATCGGTTGCCGAGTAGCCTGCGTCAATAAGCACCTGACGGTCCTGAGCTAGTGTGGCACCAGGCAAGAACCTGATACTAAACTGGTCAATCTTGCCATTTACGAGGTGCTCGACAATATCACTTACGGATTCTGCTGGTGACAGTCGATAGGTTCCCGCTTGTAGCTTATTTTGATTCCCCGACACGCGAACGTAAATATCAAACGCAACGGCGTTCTGGATCACTGCTTTGTCCTGAAGTAACTGACCTATCTGATTTGGAGTCGATCCTTGTTTTACCGTCACTAATACGAGTTGTTGTAGCGTACCACCCTTTGCACTAAGACTTTGCCTGTACCACAGTAACCCTGAAGCTACTATGATGACAATGAGTGTAGCGATAGAGATGATGATCCATTTTAGTTTTTTATGCGTTTTCTTGGGAGCAGACAGCAAGGCTACAGGCTCACTGATCGGTTGCGGCGCGGTCATCGGCGCTCCCTCTGGTGGTATCACAGGAGGTGTGGGTGCCACTGTTGGTGGTACTGGCCTAGGGATGGGACGACGAGGAGGTTTAATATCGTCCATACTAGCCTTCCAGGTAATCTTGTAAAATAATAGCCGCCGCCTGAGCATCAATATCGCCCTTGGTATAGGGTTTCTTGTAGCTTTTGAGGCGGTCTTCAGCCAGAACACTGGTGAGCGATTCATCTTGAAAAACAATGTTTTTGATGGTGTCTTTCAGGCCAGTGGCAAACTTTTCGACAAAACGAGTCTGTGCAGTCGGCTCGCCCGCTTGATTGCGTGGATAGCCAATTACAATTGTGTCAGCTCCTTCGCTCACGATGACTCGTGTAATCGCCTCTAGTTCGTTGCCGTCGACATCGATAGTGTCATATGCAACAGCAATCCGAATCGAGGTATCAGCAACCGCCACACCAATGCGTTTTTCTCCCACGTCGAGAGCGACAATTGACTGCGAGTTAGCCATTAGTCAACTTGAACTGAACGTCAACTTTATTAGGATCACTCGGTACTGTCGTTACCCAGAACGGAGAGAGGTTCACTTGGACGGTGTCGACGCCGGTAATAGCTGTAAGTTCGCCTTGAACTTCACCACCCTTTTTACCCTCAGCTTGTTTTAATACATCCGACGTACTAATGTTAGGACCAATTTGACCAGTTGCCGTAATGTTAACAGTGGCAGTAGTGTCAACGAGGTTATAGCCACCAAGCGTCACATTACCGATACCATCGTCATACATTCGTTGATCTTTTGTTCCGACAAGTTGTTTGTTGATTGAATCTTTGAGATAGAGTTCAATGTCAGGCTTGGCGATGCCAATAATTGTGTAGGTGACGGTACCAGTAAGAGTCGCCTGCCCGGTTGCTTTGGCGTTTAAAGCGGGGCTAGAGACAGGAGTCGCGCGCGTTGCAGTGAAACTACCGTCGATAACCACTTCATGATTTACGAACTGCGCAATTAAAGCTTTCTTGTCGGTATCAGTTGGAAGTGCGTCTAGAGCTGCAGTTGCTGTTGCAATGTCAGTATCGGAAACCACGGTTTCTACATCAGTTGTTCCACCACTAGTAGCCGTTCCCTTAGCTGTAATGTATGCACTCGAACTTATCCCGCCAATAGAATATGTTGTCGCAGCAATATTATAAGAAGGACCTGCGGCCGATGCGGTTATGTCGACATTTGCTACGCCGGCTCCAGCCCCTGTCTGGTTACATGCCGAGGCTGATCCTGTATATCCTGGTACCTGAACTGACTTTGGATTCACAAAAACTTCTCCGCTACTAGCAGTAAAGTTGGTATTCGCACCAATTGTGAACGCTGTTGTACTATCACAGTTTTTGATAGTAACTGTGCCTGTTGCTTTGGCACCTAAATCTTGCTGACCAGTCGGAGTAAATGTAACACTCACATCTTTTTTGAGTGTTTGGGTGACAGTTGCAATTGTACCTTTGCTGACGTCAGTTGGAGTGGTACCGCTGAGTGTTACGGCATCGCTTATCGGAGCGGGGTTGGTCTTTGTCGTGATGATAATCGTAGCATGAGGAGCATACACATTTGCCCAGATAATAAAGGCGATAATAACAAGAAGACCCGCGACACCGAGGAATAATCTTTTGCGGAAACTGTTAAAGTTAGGCACCTTGATGCCAGATTTCTTTGGACCTTTGGCTCTACGCACCGCTTCCGCCCCTAGCGCGTTAACAGGCACAGCCTTGTCATCGATGTCCATCGTATCAATTGCAGCATTGACCGATTTATCCTGCACACTCACAACCTCTTTATCAGCGGTTTTTTCAAGCTCACCGACGGGCAAATTAGATCCATCAATGATGTCTTCTTCATCATCAACACTAAGAGCAGCAATTTCGGCAATTTCAGGTTTAGTCTGCAAATTTTTAGCTGTAGGAATACCAGCACTTGCCGTCAGGCCCATCAGGGCAGCATTGTTTGTAATAATAACGAGCTTTTTATGGCTGGTGGTTGCCATACGATCAAGCAGGCGCAAATTTACAAGACTTTGAAGAACCCCCACTCTTTTTGGCGGAACCAGCGCGACGATCTTTTCACTGCTTGCCTTAATTTTGCCGATAATAGCAGTGATATCGTCTTCAACATCGATGTAAATAACGTCTTTATTCATAGCTAAATTCGCAGAATCCGATTAAGTTTTTCCTTAATCGTATCCTGATCTCCACTACCTACCATTGTATCATAGCCAACCCGTAGAAGACCCATGGCGGTAATGAAGGTATGGTCAGTCACCGCCCCTGTTGTATCGGTAATTCCAATGACTTCAGACGGCTGAATATAGTGCACACTTGGCTTCTTGGTAAAAGGTAAATCCTTGTGCCACTCGGACTTTTCGAGTGCTTCAACAAGTTTCGTAAGGCTTGCTCCGCCACCACAAAGAAGGATGCGGTTTGGTAAGTGGTCAACTGAATCAAATTCGCTTAAAGCCAGCTCTACACCCGCGACCCAGACCTCGAGTGTTTTATCGATTGCTGCGTTCACTTCCTTGGCAACGCTTGGTTTGATTTGGCTATGTTCAATATTAACCTTTAATTTTTCAGCATCGGTATACGATAGGTCCATTTCACTGGCAATAGTATTGGTGAAGCTGCGACCCCCAATACCAAACATCTTGGTGCCTTCGACACCACCGTCATTGACCACTGCAATATCTGTCGTACCACCACCGACGTCGGCGAGGATTGCCGTAAAGCTACTGCTCGCATCGTTACCAAGCACGCTACGACTAACTGCGAATGGTTCGGCGGCAACCGCCAGAAGTTCCAAAGATAATTCATCAGCCACACGTTCAAGCGCTCCGATATGAACCATTGGCGCAAATGCCGTATAAATTTGAACTGCCACATCACGGCCCTGAAAACCAATTGGGTTGCTAACTTTGTAGCCATCAATGTGAATGCTAACGAGCGCACTGTTCACCAGTTTTACTTCAACTTCATCGTTGCCTGTTTCAAGGGCGATTTCTTTTTGAGCTTTGGTCTGCGCTCGCTCTTGGACTTTCTCGATAATAAATTCCATTTCGGCTGTATCAAGTGGGCGGTCGGGTTGCGGCCGACGATAGCGAATTGTGTTCGTTACGCCCTTAACTAGTTCCCCCGCAATACCGATTACAACGCGTTTTGCTTGAAGTACCGCTTGGTCTTCGGCTTCGGACAAGGCGTCTTCACAGTTACGTACCACGCCTGCAATATCTGCGATTGCTCCTGAATGCATATCACTTAGTTCCTGACGAGCTCGGCCAACGCCGACAATATTAAGGGTCTCGCCGTCTAGTTTAGCGATTAGGGCTTTTACAAACTCAGTACCGATGTCGAGCGCAACAATGTAATCGTTATTGATGTTTCCTTTGCGACCCGCACGTAGTTTTTCGAATACCATAATTACCCTCCATTATATACTAAAGGCGCTTATGGTCATAAGGGTTGTATATTCATAACAATTATGCTATAATATAATAAATGAGCAATGTTGATCCATTTCCTAACGATCCCTTCTTAACACCAGAACAACGACCTAGTCGTAAACCGGTGGAAGTTGCCCATGTCCGAATTGTGACTGATATTATCACTGATTCAACAGATCTTGTTTCCATTTTAAGAAGTCGGGAAACGCCGACATTTAGTGACCATACTTTCGTATTTGAAGATATGCAGCTCTTAGGCGCCAGGTTACCCGAGTCGGTCAGAGACACACTTCAATCCCGTATGCTCACCGGCATCAATCTTATTATCAATGCTCAAGTCGGAGAACCGTCTAATCTTTCTATTCAATTTATTAACGATGACGACTCGATTGTACATATTTCTAGATCTGGCCTTGTTAATGACAGCCCTGCGCCAGATCATATAATTTTTACTGGCGATAAAGCATATAACGAACGTAATGAACCAGTTGCCCCTGTTACCTTTCCACGACTGTCTAATAGCGAAATTGTTGGACTTATTGTAAGCCTTGTTAATAGTGGTGCGCCTTCTCAGGACTACGAAGTAAATGCATCCCTACTTGAGAAACAAGATTTACTCGCACCTCAATTCTATGAATTGTTAGTAGCAGCTCTTGAAAATAGTACAGATACCTACCTATCTCAAGAATTTTATGAACTCAAAAACGCCGACGACAAACCTATAGGAAGTTTAGATTTTATGAGTGAAAATGGCCAACTGAGCAGTATGACACTAACACTTGATTCAATCTCAACTGCATTTAGCGTCATCGCAAAGATCGACTGCCAGCCGGGAACAAGAGCGCAAATTGCTTTTTATGCCGTTATGTCAGAGGACGGCAAGAAGACAGATTTTGAACCTACATCAGAGGAACTTCGTGAGCTGCATGACTTCATTGTTGAAAATATTCGCAGCTATCGACCTGAAATTGTTCAGTACATCAACCCAGACGAGCTTGCTGATCCTGATTCTCTCGAAATTGATGGCCCTTATTTAGACTAAGATGGCTTTAATACGGCGAATGCCGGCGCTGGACGACTCTTCTTTGGTGATTTTGAAGGTTTTACCGCCTTCGGCGAGTGCGCCAGTATGTGTCACATGTGGGCCGCCACAAATTTCAAGCGAAGCAATGTGATCACCCTCACCCATTCGATAGACTTTAACTGATTCGCCATATCTTTCACCGAATGGTCCAATTGCGCCCATATCATGAGCTGTTTGAGTGGGATAATCCATATAAGTAACAGGAAGATCTGCAGCGATCCAGCCGTTGACCAAATCCTCGGCTTTTTTAATCTCCTCGGGTGTCATTTTGGCGTCGTGATTAAAGTCAAAGCGCAGGCGTTCTTCGGTTATGTTACTGCCGTGTTGGCGAAGATCGGGACCAAATAATTCACGAAGTGCGGACTGCAAAAGGTGAGTCGCAGTGTGGTATTTTTTGTGAATATCTTTGTCACCTTCGAGGCCGCCTTTGAAGGTTCCTTTGGCAGCGGTCTGGCTGCGTTCACGCTGCTCTTTTAGGGCATCATTAAATTCTTCTTGCCAATTAGGTGACGGATAAGCATCGCCTCGAATTGCCATCATTTCGAGTGTGAGTTCTTTTGGATTTCCAAAAGTATCTTGTAGCTTAAATATATTACCACCGCTGATTTGTTTTCGACCTGACCGAGTTTTGGGAAATTCCCAGTCTTCTGAAAGGCGAATCATTTTATCTAGCTCTTTTTCTGCTTGTCGTAGTGTCTGGCGAAATGCCTTTTCTTCTTTCACAAGAGTTACAATTACTTCTTCTCGTTGAGCCTTAACCTCTGGATAATCCTCAACGTACATGTCAGCAATTACGGGCACGATTTCCTCGAGAAAATTCTGCTCAATCCCCAGATCAAACGCAAAACGAATCGCTCGACGAAGGAGACGTCGCATCACGTAACCTTGTTCTTTGTTAGCAGGTTTGACGCCGTCAACTGCAAGGAACGTCGCAGCTCGCAAATGATCGGCGATGACGCGCATACTCTCAGTGTGCGATTCGTATTTCTTGCCACTAAGTGTTTGGAGCTTTTCAACAATTGGCCAAAGTAGACTAATTTTAAACACATCCGAGCTATCGATCCGCGCAGCTGCAATTCGCTCTAGCCCGCCGCCAAAATCAACGTTTTGTTTCGCGAGTGGGCTAAAGCTGCCGTCGTCGTTGCGACGATATTGCATAAAGACTTGATTGCCGATTTCCATGAACTGCCCGCTGTCACTGGCTGGATGAGCTAGGCCAAAGCCTTCGGCGTGATTCGATGGTCCAAAATCATAAAACACTTCGCTATCAGGCCCACATGGATCACCGATTGGCGTCTTGTCCAGGCCCCCGCCACGTGACCACCAGTTCTCGCCGTCATCATAGTAGAAGATTCGCTCGCCAGGTTTGATACCACGTTTGTCACCATCTGCTTGGCTGCCAATTTCAGCGATTTCTGCTTCAATGCCTTTTTCTTTGAAGATTTTCTGCCAGATTTCCGCAGCTTCAGTGTCACGTGGAATACCGTGCGCTTCATCACCAATAAAAGCTGTCACGTAAATCTTGTGCGGATCAAGTCCGACCACGTCAACCAAAAACTCAAAGAACCAACGGATTTGCTCTTCCTTGAAATAATCGCCGAGACTCCAGTTACCGAGCATCTCAAAGAACGTCGTGTGACGATTGTCGCCTACGTCTTCAATATCCTGTGCCCGCAGAGCTGTCTGGCTATCAGTCAGTCGTACGCCATCAGG
>Ga0105240_10001679_pt1 | contig 37566 bp, 26 predicted proteins | sample KBSC54metaG_FD_80426 | JGI IMG/M metagenome (GOLD analysis project Ga0105240, IMG submission 80426) | Corn rhizosphere microbial communities from Kellogg Biological Station, Michigan, USA - KBS C5-4 metaG | ecosystem: Host-associated > Plants > Roots > Rhizosphere > Soil | place: Michigan, USA... | reverse complement strand
TGTGAGAACCACCGCGGGCCGTACAGAGAGCCTCCGATACACTTCCTCGCGATCTTCCCGAGCCAGAACCAGCAATACAGAGGAACTTAATGAGTCGTGGATTGTTTCAGCAGCGCTCTCGCCGATCCAGTCGAGGTTCGGCGATTTCGATTGTTGCAGGTTGAAAAACGGCAGCACCGCAATCGTATCGGCGGCAAGGCACGGCACTGAAAGCAAGCCAATGGTGAATAGTAAGCGAACGAACAAGACATCTTCAGGCTAACAGGAACTCGCGGACCCGGTCAGCCGCTTGTTGAACCAGAGCGGCGTCATCGCCAAATCCGTAAAGAAACTCAACCCCTTTATCCTGACGAAACCACGTCATCTGACGCTTCGCATAACGGCGAGTGTCGCGGCGCGCGTAAAAGAGGGCATCTTTCAACATCAGTTCACCTTTCACCACTTGCAAAGCCTGCTTATAGCCGATCGACTCGAACGGCTTCGCCTCGCAAGCGAAGCCCCGGGCCAATATCGATTCCACCTCTTCCAGGAGTCCGCCGGCGAACATCTCCTCCAGTCGGTTCTCCAGTCGCGAATAGAGCTGCTCACGCGGGGGGAACAAGCCCAGCTTCAGCACCCTGTAGCCTTCCAGCGCATCTCTCCCGGCGGCGAATACTTCCGTTGCGGATTTCCGCTCCGCCAGGCAGATTTCGAGAGCGCGAATCAGCTTCGGCAGATCGTTTGAATGGATGCGCGCGGCGGTCGGTGCATCGAGCCGCCGCAACAAGCGATGCAACGCGCCTGGCCGGCGCTTTTCCCTTTCGGCAAGTCCAATACGCAGTTCGGCATCCCGGGCGGGACCCGGCGCCAGACCTTCAATCAATGCCCGCAGGTAAAAACCTGTGCCTCCAGTTACAATCGGCGTATTTTGGCGCGAGGTAATTTCCTGTAAAATCCGGCGGCCCTCCCGAGAAAAGTCGCCGGCAGTGAATACCTGATCGGGGTCCCGCGCATCAATCAAATGATGAGGAATGCCGCGCCGCTCCGGTTCCGGGGTCTTTGCCGTGCCGATATCGAAGAAACGAAAGACCTGAAGCGAATCGCAATTCAGAATCTCTCCCCCAAATCCTTCCGCGAGCGTCAGCGCAAGGTGGCTCTTTCCGGAACCCGTTGGCCCCACAACGGCTACAAGGGGCGACAACTTCGAAGTATCGTGGGGTGGACTATTGTGGGGAAGACTATGGTGCAACGGTCAATCCTTTCCTTGCGTTATACAATGATGGTGAACGGCTCTAATTGGGCGATCGGCAAGGCAACCGCAGGAAGGCGAATCACATCATGAACGGTTACGCGCGCACGGCGTTAGTGTCCCTTGGGCTGGTTTGTTGCTCCACCACTCCTCTTGCTTTCGGTCAGACCAAGCCGCCGGTTTCATCCACTGCGGCGAAACCGGACGACCGCTCATCCGCTTATTACAACTTTGCCATGGCGCACCTCTACGGTGAACTGGCGAGCGCCTACGGGAACCGCGGTGAGTACGTCAACAAGGCAATCGAATTTTACAAACAGGCCATGAAGCTCGATCCCGCCGCCAGCGCGATCGGTGAAGAGCTCGCCGAACTTTACGTCCAAACCGGCCAAATGGAACGGGCTACGCAACAGGCAAGCGAACTGATCAAGGCCGACCCTTCAAACGCCAACGCGCACAAGATCATGGCGCGTATCTATTCGCGGCAGATTGGCGATCCGGATCAGGGCAAGATCGATCAGGCGATGCTCAAGTCCGCAGTCTCGGAATATCAAAAGATCATCGAGATCAGCCCGAAAGACACTGAAAGCCTCGGAATGCTCGCGCGGCTGTATCGTGTGTCCCGCGACGAGGCTGGCGCCGAGAAGGCCTATCGCGCCGTTTTGGCAATTGACCCCAATGACGACGATGCACTCACCGGTCTCGCCACGGTATACGCGGATCGGGGTGATTTTGCCAATGCCATCTCGATGCTGAAACCGGTGGTGGAAAAGAATCCGGATCCGCGCCTGGTTACCACGCTCGCCGAATTGTATGACCAGAACAAGGAATATTCCAAGGCGGCGGATGTGTGGAAGCAGGCGCTTCCGCTCACGAATGACAATGCCGAGGTTCGCAAGCGTTTTGCGGCAAGCCTTTATGCGGCGAACCGCGGGGACGAAGCCCTGAAAGTTCTGCAGGACATGGCGGCGGACGATCCGAAAAATTTCGATATCCAATTGCAAATTGCGGAATTGTTGGGTCGCAAGCGCGATTTTACGGGCGCGCATGCCGCGCTCGCCAAGGCGCAGGCAATTAACTACTCGCCCGGTGTGCGCGTGGCCGAAGCAGAACTCTTAAGCGCTGAAGGCAAGACATCTCAGGCCGTTGGAGTCGTTCAGGGGTTGGTGTCGGAAACCAGGAAGTCCACCTACACCGATCAGGAGCGGGGGCAGCGCATCCAGTTGCTCGACCTGCTGGGCCGTTTGCTTCGTGAGGACAACAAGACGCAGGAAGCAATTGCGGTATACCGGCAGATTTCCGAATTGAACCCTGGCGCGGCGTCGAAGGTGGAACTTCAAATCATCGATACCTACATGAACGGGCGCGACTACAAAATGGCCCGTCAAACCGCCGATTTGGCTGTAAAGAAGTTTCCGGGCGATCGGCTGATCCTGCTGGAGCACGCGATTGTTCTGAGCGAGACCAATCAAATCGATGGAGCGATCGCGGAACTTCGCGCCATGCCGGACGCGGGAAAAGATCGCGACATACTGCTGCAAATAGCGCAAATTCAGGAAAAGGGGAAGCGGTTTGCCGAAGAGCGCAAGACCCTGGACTCCGCCGAAGCCGTTTCAAACACGCCCGCCGAAAAACAGGCGATCATTTTCATGCGCGGTGCGATGTATGAGCACGAAAAGAACTTCGATGCCGCCGAGCAACAGTTCCGGAAAGTTCTCGCAGCGGAGCCAAATAATGCCGGCGCCTTGAACTACCTCGGTTATATGTTTGCCGATCGGAACGTGCGCCTCGAAGAAGCCCAGCAGATGATTTCAAAGGCCCTGGAGGGCGACCCCGGCAACGGTGCTTATCTCGACAGCCTGGGGTGGGTTCACTTCCGCCTGAATAAACTTGACCAGGCAGCGGTTGAACTGCAGGAGGCCTTGTCTAAGGACGCCAAAGACCCGACCGTCCACGATCACCTCGCTGAGGTTTACTTCAAGCAGGGCAAGATCAAGGAAGCGATCCAGCAATGGGAAGCGTCGGTCGCGGAAATGAAGACAGCCGCGCCCAGCCAGCAGGACCCGGAAGAACTCGTCAAAGTTACCAAGAAGCTGGAAAACGCCAAGGTTCTGGTCTCGCAAAAGAAGTAGTCTTTCGGCCCTCGATCGAAGTCTTCTCTTACTTCTGGGATGAATTTGCGGATCGGCCCCTTGCGGTCGCGTTTGCATGTTTGGGCGATTTGTTTGCACTGTGCCCCATCCGGTTTCGAACAGGCTCTGTCCGGTTCCGAACGAAGATGTTCAGGGAGGGCGCGGATAACTTATTGAAAAAGGGCACTCCCCGGATTGGATTCCGAAGTGCGATCTCCGCGCACCATGGGCAGCCTGTTGCGTGACCTTCGCCTCGCTTTGAGAATGCTGGGAAAGAATCCTGGCTTCGCCGTTGCGGCGGTGCTGGTGTTGGCGCTTGGAGTCGGCGCGAATACCGCGGTATTCAGCGCCGTGTACGCAGTCTTGCTGAAGCCGCTTCCGTATCGGGATCCGGAACGGCTCGTGGTAGCGCTGCAGGATGGCCGGTCGCCCGTGTCCCCGGCAAATTACCTTGACATCAAGGAGCAGGCGACTGTTTTTACAGACCTGGCCGCGGCTCAGGCATGGGGCGGGGCATTGTCATCCGGCAGCGAATCGGAAGTTGTTCCAGGCCTGCAAATTACGGCCAACATGCTGCCGCTGTTGGGCGTGCAACCGGCGCGGGGGCGGTTTTTCACCGAGAGCGAATCGGCGACGGACGTGGTTCTGCTGAGCGACGCGCTGTGGCGGGAACATTTTGCTTCGGACCCTGATATCGCGGGTAAGACGGTCTCGATTGACGGCAGACCTTATCGGGTCGCGGGCGTGATGCCTGCCGGATTTCAGTTCGCTCCATTCTGGCAAACGGAAGCGCAGATGTGGCGGCCATTGGATCTGACGAGTAGACGAACCGACCGGCGCGGATCGTCGCTGCGACTGTTCGGCCGGTTAAGCGATGGGGTTTCACAGGCACAGGCGCAAACGCAAATCAGTACGATCGCGGCGCGGCTTGCGGCTCGTTATCCGGAGAGCAACTCGGCGCTGTCACTTGAGGTCATTCCGCTGCATGAAAAGGTTGTCGGCCCGATTCGGCCCACCCTGCTGATCTTATTGGGCACTGTGGGATTGGTGCTGTTAATTGCGTGCGCGGATATTGCGAACCTGCTGTTGGCTCGCGCGGTGGGTCGCCGAAGAGAAATGGCGACCCGGATGGCCATCGGCGCTTCACGATTCCAGCTGATTCGGCAGCTCAGCACGGAAAGCCTGCTGCTTTCAACTCTGGGCGGAGGCGCGGGGGTATTGCTGGCGTACGTAGCGCTCGAAGCGCTGCGGAACGGATTGCCCGCGGCGGGGCTGCCCCGTCAGGGTGAGATTGCGCTGAACGGGGCCGTCCTGTGGTTCGCATCCGTGTTGTCACTGATCGCGGGACTTGTGTTCGGGGTTGTCCCCTCGCTTCAGGCATCCGGCATTAACGTGAATGAGTATTTAAAGGAATCGGGCCGAAGCGCCTCGGAAGGCAGGGGCACTCGAAGAACGCAGAATGCGCTGGTAATTGCTCAGGTGTCTTTGGCGGTTGTGCTTTTGGTGTGCGCGGGTCTGTTGGTGCGCAGTCTGCAAAATCTGAACGCAGTGGATGCGGGGTTCAATCCGCACAATGTGCTGACGTTTGAGGTAGCGCCTCCCAAGGCGCGTTTTGCCTCTGCCGACAAGCGAGTCGCGCTATTTAACCGTGTCGCTAACGGGCTGGCGGCGACGGCGGGCGTTGTCGCGGTGAGCGCGATCAACCATATTCCGATTGGCGGAGACGTGTGGACTTTCCAGTATGAAGTGGCCGGCAGGACTCCCCCGCCGCCCGGACATGAATTCGGCGCGGCGTATCGCGTTGTGCGGCCAAAGTATTTCCACACCATGCAAATTCGAATGATTGCGGGGCGTGACTTTACGGACCGCGACGATGCGCAGGCGCCCGCCGTGGTAATCGTCAATGAAGCGCTGGCGCATCGTCAGTGGCCGACGGAGAGCGCGGTTGGCCGCACGCTGGTACTGCCCGATCAGAAAACGCCCGTGCAGGTGACGATTGTGGGAGTTGTGCGGAACGTGAGGCAGTCTGACTGGACCTCTCCGGCTGACGATGAATTTTATTTCCCATATGCGCAGAAGGCGGATTCGTTCGGGTCGTCGTCGGAGACGTTTGTCGTGAGGACGTCGGAGCCGCCTGAAAACGTTGCCGCGCATCTGGATCGGGCGGCGCTCGGAATCGACCCCGATGTACCGCTGTCATCTTTGCGCACCATGGAGCGAGTGATTGCGGATAAGCTTTGGCGTTCGCGAGTTTCCACCCTGCTGCTTTCAGGGTTCGCGCTGATCGCTCTGCTGCTCTCAGCGGCGGGAATTTACAGCGTCATCGCTTATGCGGTTCGCTTGAGGATGCAGGAACTGGGGATTCGGATGGCGTTGGGCGCCACGGGCGGAACCATCCTGCGAACGGTTCTCAGGGACAGCCTGCCGCCGGTTGCGGCGGGGTTACTGATCGGGCTTACAGGCGCGGTCGCAGGCGTTCGGCTTTTGGCGACGTTGCTTTACGGAGTCAGCGCGACCGATCCGCTGACATTTGCCGGAGTGGTGGTTTGCCTTGTGCTCACGAGCGCGGCAGCCGCGTCGCTTCCAGCCTGGCGCGCAATCCGCGCCGACCCGCTCAGTGTATTAAGGAACTGAACGTTACAATACAAATATCATTCGAACTCACCTTAAGCGCGGCGCCGCCTGGTCGGCCATGGTCCTGGTGACGTTTGTGCTGGGATATCTCATCGCGCTTTCCGTGCGCATCGCCCGCGAAAGCACGATTGACGACGCGCATCCGGCGGACGTGATTCTGGTGATGGGGGCGGCGGAGTATCGCGGGCACCCTTCGCCGGTACTGAAACTGCGCCTCGATCACGCGGTGCAACTCTATAGCAAGCGCCTGGCTCCTTACATCATGACCACGGGCGGACCCGGGGGCGACCCCTCGTTCACTGAGGGCGGAGTCGGGCGTTCCTATCTGACGGATCGGGGCGTTCCCGCCGAATCGATCATCGTGGAAAACGAAGGCGGCAGTACGGCCTGGTCATTGACCGCGGCGGCTGAGATATTGCGCCGCATGGGACTCCGCTCGTGCATTATCGTAAGCGACGGATACCACATATTTCGGGCGAAGCGCATCATGCAGCACCAGGGCTTTACGGTCTACGGGTCGCCGCGCGAGGCAGGTGAAACTTCCTATCCAAAGCAATGGTGGCTGTTCTTTCGGCAGGCTACCGGTTACCTGCTATGGAAGATTGGGTTTCGTGTTTGATCCGCAGGTAAATACGCGGCCATAGTCGTTGGCCAGCAGAGGAGTTCGCTTCCAAACCCAACTGAGGGTGACCGGCCAAACGGGGTCATTCTTCTGAACTACCAGGACATCGATCGAAAGGGATCGGCATCTCTCGTCTATGGACGCGGGATCGATTGCAGGATTCCTGAAGAGTTCCGCGATTTGCTCAATTCTCGCTTTGCATTCCGCTTCGTCGCCTCCGAAAACGACGCCGCAACTCATGGTTTCAGCCGCGATCTGCCGATCGGCGTACATGCCATGGAAATTATCCTGCGGGTTGACATCGGGATTATGCTGCAACACGGCATTCACTGGCACGCGCCGGCGAAGTTGTTCATAGATTTGGCGCATCGCATAGGTCCGCTCACCAAGCCTGTCATCGGGCGAAAGCCACTCGAAGACACGCGCGGCGGGTGTCATATCCGAGAGGACCGGCAGGAATCGGATCTTCAGCACGTCGTAAGCAGTACCGGCTGCACCGAAGAGCAATGCCATGACCAGCAGGATTCGAACTTCTCCCTGGGATTTCAGGCCCTCGCTCAGGAGTTCCGCGCCCCACAGAAGTAAGATGAACTGAGCGATCATGAAGCCGCGCCAGCCGAGGTCGTTGGCGCCAATCACGCTGGATCTTACGAAGCTGCAGACCACGATGCTCGTGGCGGCCATGGCGAAGGCGCAGAGTTGGGATTCATCAGGACCGCGCCGTTTTCGCCAGAGGCGTCCACACCAAATTAGACCCGCAATAAAGAAGAAGCCGAGTTCCAGAAAGTAATTTAAGGGGAGTGAGACCAGGTTGACCAGACTGCTTTTCCAGCCCTCTGCCGGAATGCCAAGGATCGCAAGGAGCAGCGGGAACTTTCTGACGTGCAGTTCGAAGGGCAGTTGAGAAGTTCCGCCGGGGGCCGCTCCGGCTTTGCCAAGAAGTTCCAGCAGAAACGGGATGGAGAGCAGGACGGTGATGCAGCCGCTCACGCAGATGAGCGCGCCATGGGTCCACTGTTTCCGAATGAGCGCGATTACGAGCCAGACACCCAGGCAAATCGCGAATACGAATGTCACGTAGATGCTGAGACCGGTGGCGCTTGCGAACATGCATCCGGCTGCGAGGGCCAGCAGTAGCCGGTGTGGCAGGTTCGGTTTCCGCCGCGTGTCCCAAAGGAGCAGGAACCCGGTCAGGCAGGCGATCAGGCTCGCCAGGTGGTGAGGGACCCACAAGGCGACATTGGCCCACGCGGTTATCTGTTCATTCCACCATTCAATGCTGCCGATCAATTTCTTTGTGCTGAGTTCGACGAAGAGGACCGGGAAGATATCGAGGCCAGTGACGCAGAGAAGCGCGATTCCAATTAGGCCGCGGCGATCTATGTTGTGCTTCCCGGCGGGCTGGAAGAAGCGCAGGTACAGAGGTATAAGAGCCATGAGGCCGATACCGCACCAGATTGCTCCGGCGATGATGGAGACTCGCGCAGACAGTTGGTGGCCGCCTGCCTGGCTGACCAGGCTGCACAGGATGTACCAAAAATAGTGATAGCGAAGGGGGTACGGATGCCCGGGGAAGAATAGTGGATTCGGCGGAGGAATGCCGCTGCGCGTGATGGCCGAAGTGACGTCCGCCCGAAGCGCATAGTCGAACGTCACGACCGGGAAGTACAGGCGATGTCCCAACTGAAGATCGGAAAGCGTGAGCATGGCGAAAATCGCCCAGGCTGCCGCGAGGATGAAGAACATCGTCCTGCGCTTCGATATGGGGGGCCAGGCGCGGTGGCGTACGGCTGCGAAGAGGAGGATGAGGAACGCAATCACCGCGCTTCCGTAGAGCAGCCAGACTCCGGCGGGAAAACCGCGCGACATCAGGTACGTCAAGACAGGGCAGATTCCGATTGAGCTGGTTAGGGAGATCGCGAGGCGCGTGGGGATACTTCTGGTCCTAAACTCAAAGGCATTGATGAGCCACGCCAGGACGTATCCCGGTGCTATAAGGATGTTGGCGTAGAGGAGGACCGCCCCGGCGATGCGCAGCAGATCCAGCAGCATGAACTGGTTCCGCATCAGTGCGGGGAACTGCCTGGGCTTAGTGGCATTGATTAAATGACGACTAAATGATGATCGCAGATCCGGGGCGTGGGGTTAAACAGATTGCGTCCATGCCCGGCTGCTTTAAGACCGGCGAAACAAACTAATCCCCGCCACGCCCGCAGCGCCGGCGGCCAGACAAACCGCCGCGTTTTCTTGTGTGATTCCGCCGAGGGCGATCACCGGCACGCGCGCGCGGCGCGCAATTCGTTCAAACCCGGCGATTCCCAGCGGCTCGCGCGCATCCGCCTTCGACAAAGGCCGAAACACGGGCGCAAGCACGGCGTAATCCGCATCCTCCGCCGCCGCCACATCCTCTTCACTGTGGCAAGCCACGCTGACAATGAAACCCCGCGGAGCAATCTCCCGAATGAGAGACGCCTGCACGGACCATCCACGCAAATGCACCCCGGCGGCTCCGCAGGCAATCGCCACATCGGTACGGTCATTCACCAGCACGCGGACTCCCCGCGAACTAACCTGCCGCACCAATCGGCAAAGGTCGCGCACGGCCAGTCCTGCTTCCCGGATCTGAATAAAATCCACCTCGCGGTTCAGCTTCGCAAGCCATTGGGCCTCATCCAAATGGGCCGTGCCGTCAGTGATCTGATAGCGAATCACGAATCAAATGGTCGTGTAGTAGTTCCCGCCCGCGCAGCCGCGGCAAAGAATCTCTCCATCACGTTCCACAAAGCGCTCGAAGTTGATCCCCTCATGGCAGAGCGCGCAAACACGGCGGGCGCCTTTATATCCGGGAAACTCTTGTGGATCCAGCTTCACCCGCACCCACTGATACTGAAACAATTCTTCGACAGGAATTGCCCGGTAGGCCTTCATCTGCTGCAGGTTCTTATCCGCTATCTCAGGAAAAATCTCGCGCGCCCGCTGCTTAGACGATTCGAGCGCCACCACTCTAACGGCGCGATCCGTTTGCAAATCGCAAAACGTCGCCGCGACCTTGCCGAAATCGAGAAACTTCAATGCGCGTTTGCCGAGACGACACCCGGTCACCACCGTAATGGCATCCGTGGCGCACCGGTCAATCTCAACAAAGGTCACCAGCCGTTTACGATCCTTTCCGGTCGGATCTTCAATGCCCAGCAGGCTCAAGCCGTACACGGCCAGCCGCAGGCCAAGAACCTGCCCCGCGCAGATATGCCCATGCGCAATCGCAGCCAGTTCTTCGTATTCGGCCAGTCTCTTCAAGCCGACCCCCTCTTGGCCCGCTTGAGTTTCTGCGTGTTGTGAGCCTCATGCGCATGGCGGTGCAGATCGTTGAGATTGAATCCCGCGAACGTGATGGCGATAGCGCCTCCGAGGACGAGCGGGAGCGTCAGGAATCCGAACATGATCTGCGCCAGGATCTTCGCATCGGCCGGCTCGGTAAACAACCGCTCGAGCGCATAAACCGTAGTCGCCTGGTATGCTCCCACATTCGCCGGCGCGTTCGGAATCAGCGTACCCACAGTCTTCACCACCAGCAGAAAGGCCATTTCCGCGCCGCCAAAATAGAAAGAGTCCGCGCGTGCGATCGACCAAACCGCGAAAATCTGCGCCGCCCAATACAGTCCGCTGATTGCCATTGCGGTTCCAAGCTCTCGCCAGTTTCCCAACCGATGGATCTCGTCGAAGAGATGAACGAACTTCATTCCCAATTTGGTCTTGCTGAAAACGCCGTGCGCATGCTGCCGGTGAAAAAGAACCCAGAGCAGCACCAGTGCAATGAAGACGACCACTCCGCCGAAAAACCACATTACGCGGTTTACCGCGACGTGCGTGGAAATCTGCCAGGTGACCACGGCGTAGATGGCGACGATCCACATGCCATCCATGATTCTCTGGATGAAATCCGACGTCAGCGCCAGCGAAATGGGGACCTCGGTCTTGAATGACAACAGGAAGCAGCGAATCACTTCGCCGGCACGGGCGGGCAATACGTCATTCGCGAAAAGCCCCACAAACACGGCCTGCAAACAGCATCCGAACGAGGGCGCACCCACCGGGCGCAGCAAAACCATCCACCGCCACGCGTCGATGAAGTACACCCCAATTTCCACCCCGACCGCCACCCCGATCCACCACCAGTCCATGGTGCGCAAGTGGCGCCCAAGCTCGGCGAACGGGAAATGCGAGAAGACCCAAATGAGAGAGAGTGCGGCGATTCCGTACCCGATCACGGGCACAATCCACTTCGGAAATTTTCCGCCTTCGGTAGTGTCCATGCCGGTCCCCGCGACCGAGGACACCCACATGATAGCGCCCCCTGCGGTTATCGCTCACTCTTAACGGCGCTCTGGCATTCCGTCCACGCAGGTTCAGGGCTCTGACATGACTGAATTCGGGGAAGCGACCTCTTCGAAACGCAGTTTAGCGGATTGGCCGATGCGTCTTACGCCGGAGCCAGGTGTTCACCTTAAGGCCGCAAACACAACGCCCCGCGCTCGATGAACCTATAGCTTGAAGTTGCAGATATAGCCGACATCGTCGCAATACCAGAGGTATGCGTCGTGAACCGTAACTCCGTGGATTAGCGGGTCCTTTTCAGTCAACTGGATCTTCTCCACAATGTCGCCGGTCTTTCGATCGTACCGGAAAAACGCCCGCCAGTTGGTGTCTCCGATCCAGAGCGAATCTCCTTCCCAACCCACTCCGTGAGCGCGATTCCCAGGCAAACTCCACATCGCCTGCACGCGCCATGTTTTCGGATCGAGCACATACGCGCGGCGGGATGGCAGGCACGCGTAGTACAGCAATCCGTCGCGCCATTCCATCCCTTGTCCGCCTTCGCCCGAGAGTCCCGTAGCAGCGTCCCTTGCCAACTGTCCCGGAGCGCGCCCTGGTCCACGACCGCCGCCGGTGGCGACCGGCGCAACCGCCGGAGCGAGCGGACTCCGTGCCGCCGGAGGATCGCCTTCCAACTGATAAGCACGCCCCGCTCCCGGGCACCAGTATTTCGCCAGAACCTTTCCGTCGCGCACGTCGCACGTGACGATGAGACTGTTGTGCGTATCGTTGATCCACATGACGCCGTTCGGATCGACCGTTAAGCCGCTCGCGCCCGCGAGTCCAGGCACCTGAAACTCGCGGATCACCTTGCCGTCCGTGAAGTTCACCAGGGAGACAAAGTTCTCCTTGCCCTGATCCAGCACCCACAGGCCCTCGCTTGTCGCCTGCAGTCCGTTCGGCGTCGCGTGAGGGGACTTGTAGGCGATTTCGACTTTCCTCGGTCCGCGCGACTTGATCGATGCGGCTGCCGTGGCGTATAGAAATTCTCTGCGTCTCATCGGCAACCATTCTTCCACAGAAAGAAAGCACGACGGGGCAGGTCACGCCGCGGGTACACTTCACGTATATGGAACCAGACAGGAAAGTCATAGACAAATGGAACGCCTCGGCGGCGTTTTGGGAGAAGCACCGCGACGCCATTCGCGAGATGTTCGCGCCTGTGGCCCGGGCTCTTGTGGAGGATGCGCAAATAAGCAGCGGGAACGCAGTTCTGGATGTGGCCACCGGGCCCGGCGACCCGGCATTGAGCATAGCCGCGACGGTCGGTCCTGAAGGCACCGTTTCCGGGATCGATCCGGTTCCGGGGATGGTGGAAGCCGCTCGTCGTGCGGCAGTGCGCCAGGGCCTGGTCAACTCAAGGTTTGAAGTCGCCTTTGCGGACCGTTTGCCTTTTCCTTCGGAAACCTTCGATGCGGTGGTGAGCCGCTTCGGTGCGATGTTCTTCCCGTCTCCCGTAAATGCCGGCCGCGAGATGTTACGAGTGCTCAAGCCAGGCAAGACACTTGCCCTGGCCGTCTGGCATTTCGCGGAAGGGAATCCTTTTCTGACTACTCTGTCTCGCGCTCTTGAGCCCTATGTCAAATCGCCGCCGCCTGACACGGATGCTCCGGAGGTATTCCGCTTTGCGACATCCGGAAAGTTGCGGGACGTTCTTGCCGAAGCGGGCGCGGTGGAAACAAAAGAGCGTCTGCTGCGTTTCAGAATCGAAACCCCGCTCGCGATAGAAGAGTTCTGGACATTACGATGCGAGATATCGGACACGTATCGGGAGAAACTCGCCCTGCTTTCAAGCGAGCAATTGGCCGAAGTGAAGAGGAACGCGTTTGAAACGCTTCGCGCGTATGAAACTGGCAACGGACTGAGTTTCCCTGCCGAGGTTCTCATTGTGAGCGGAACCAGGAGCCGTTAACTGCAACAACCCGGAGCGCAGCAAGTTGCGGGCTTGACGGCGCGAATAAACGCGCTCATGAATTTGCCCTGAACCTGTGGTGCGATTGCATCTACATCCACGCCTTGTCCGGAGAGAAACGTTCGTGCGTCCTCAATGTCATAAACGCGGGTTGGCTCGATATCGATACCGTCGAAGCCGGCTTTCGCGAGCTTGGCTGCGTATTCAGAATCGTCCAGAGCGCCGGCGATGCAGCCAATCCAGAGCAACATGTTTTGGCGCACCTCCGCCGGCACCTCGCCGCGAGTCACAACGTCTGATACGGCAAGGCGTCCGCCGGGTTTTAAGGCGCGGAAGGCCTCGCGCAATACGGGATCTTTGTCGCCCGAAAGGTTGATTACGCAATTGCTGATTATCACGTCGACCGAATTGTCCGGCAGAGGAATATGCTCGATTTCTCCTTTAAGAAACTCGACGTTCTCCACTCCCGACCGCTTCTGATTCTCCCTTGCCAGGGCCAGCATCTCATCGGTCATGTCGAGCCCGTAAGCTTTGCCGGATGGGCCAACGCGCCGCGCGGATAAAAGCACATCTATCCCGCCGCCGGATCCAAGATCGAGTACGGTTTCGCCGGCGCAGAGTTCAGCCAGTGCCGTAGGGTTCCCGCATCCAAGAGACGCAAGGACGGCCTCTCGGGGCAACTCGCCGGTTTGCCCGGCTTCGTACAGGTTCGAGGTAATCGGGTCGCAGCATCCGTCGAGCGCAGCGGATGCGCCACAGCACGAACTGCCGCCGGCATCGACGCGAAGCGCCGCCTGCCCATACTTTTCTTTGACGACTTCTTTGAGTTCCATTCGTTCCCTTTCGTATTGTCAGCGGCAGATCGTCACAATTGCTTGCGGTTCCACTGCCTTGTTGCGCGTGCAGCATTCGGCGTATAAGAAGCCAAGAAGCTCTTGTAATACGTCGGCGTTTGCGGAATACCAGAGATACGTGCCTTCACGCCGGACCTTCACCAGGCGCTCATTCTTCAGCTTTTCGAGATGATGCGAGAGCGTGGAAGCCGGGATTCCAAGTTCATCCCCGATATCGCCGACGATCATTCCCTCGGGGTGCGCGGACAAAAGCGCCCGCATGATGCGCAGGCGCGGCCCCGTGCCCATCGCTGCGAACATATCCGCGAATTTTGTGATTTGGTCTTCAGTAGGTTTCTGTGCCACTATTCCATAATTCTACAACCATGGAAGTAAGGCGTGCGGGAATTATTCAGCGCGAATACGTCTTCCATCGCTGGATATCCGCACGAGACCACGTTGATCTGTACGATATACCGCGATGTGGGCTTCATCCAGCGCGCGAACGGTCAGCGGATGCGGATGACCGTAGCTGTTCTCGAATCCGTCTGAAATGATCGCGAATGCCGGATGCAGCGCGTTCAGAAGATCCGGAGTGGTCGAGGTCCGGCTGCCGTGATGTCCGACCTTCAGCACATCCGTGTGCTCCAGCAAGCCCGCGTAATAAAGCTGCTCCTCGATCTTCTTTTCCATGTCCCCCGTTAGCAGAAACGCGGTTGAACCGAACTGCACACGCATCACCAGGGAATCGTCATTCTTCGGTACCGGGCCGGCTTCGTAGTCGGGTCCCGGGACGAGTACCCGGATGACGGCGCCGCCAAACTGGAACGGCGCGCTCTGTTGCATCAGCCGGATGGGAATGCGCAGTTGCTGCGCGGTTTCCCGAACGCGCACCCATTCGGGGCTCTCCTGAACCGCGCCCGCCCACAGTTCCCGGGGTCTAAAATTGCGCAAAACCGCGGCCATCCCACCCATGTGATCTTCATGCGCATGGGTCATAACCATGACGTCCAGGCGCTGAATCGAGCGCGTCCAAAGATAGGGCGAAACCACATCTTCCCCGATATCGATGCCGCTTGCGCGTGTTCTCCCGAAGCTTGGAATACCTCCCGCATCCACCAGCATCAGCTTGCCATCGGGAAACGCCGCCAACAGGCTATCGCCCTGCCCGACGTCGATGGCGGTCAGTTCAAACCGGCCCGCTTCCGTACGCGGCGAGAATGGATGAATCGCGATGATTGCTAAAACCACCGCCACGGCTATCCACGATGCCGCGCGCGTAAGGCGTGTATTGGAACGGTGCGCCGCGGCTACCAGGGCCAGCACCAGCAATGCCGCAAGCCACCACGGTGGGGCAGGGATTCGCCAGTCCGGCTCCCACCGGGCATGCAGTGTGACGGCCCAGCGTGACACGGATAGGAGCCAGGCGCACAGACCCGCCAGCACCTGCGAATTCAAGCCGATCGCGAGAAACCCCAACGGGACAATTGCGCTCAGCACCGGCACTACGATCGCGTTCGCGGACAGGCCGGAAAACGAGATTCGGTGGAAGTAAAAGATCATTGGCAACGCCAGCCCGATTTGAATGAAGAACGACGTAACGAAGATTTCCCAAACGTATAGACACAACCTCGCCACAGTAATCACCGCGAGCCTTGCCAGCGCTTCAGGGACCCCGAGTACCTCGGTCAGCGTGGCCGATAACAGGCGCAATTCAACGCGGAACTGGGCTGACTTCGGCTCCATTCTGATGTCCTTCTTCAGCTCTGATAAATCCGCAACGGCGGACGACAGCGGCGCCGAACTCGATTCAAGGGCCGGTATCGCGAACGCGGCGATCAGTGCGACTGCCAGGAATGACAACTGAAAGCTGGGATCGAATAGCTGTTCGGAATCCGCCAGAACAAACGAGAGTGCCACTGCGGCAAGGATATTCAGCATCCTCCCCTTGCGAAAAAACAGGCTTCCAATGCCGTACAACGACATGCCGGCGGCGGAACGCAGAACCGGCGCCTGCCAACCCGTCACGCCCGAATAAAGCCATGCCACAAGAATAGTCGCCAGCAGCGCGACACCACGGGGCACTGCCAGTATCCGCAAAAAGAAAAGCAGCACTGCCGCCAGCACCGCCACATGGCTGCCGGAGATTACCAGTGCGTGGAACGTGCCAGTTGAACGGTAGTCCGTGGTCCACATCTTGTCCAGCTTTGCGGTGGCTCCAATCAGCACCGCCTGCATCATTCCATTGGTATAGGCATCGTGGGAGTAGAGCCGGTCGAGCCGTTCGAGCGCTGCTGTGCGAATTCCGAAAATTATGCGGGGCAATAACCATCCGCAGCGCCCCGGCAATATGCGGATACTCGCCGTATCCCCCGAAGCCGTCCAATAGACTTGTTGCCGGGCCAGGAAATGCACGGCATCGAACGACCCGCGGTTATTGAAGTTATGCGGACGCCGTACTTTTCCGGTGAATTCCATGCGGGTGCCGTACGCCAGGGCGGGGAACACGCCGTCTTTTGCGAACAGCGATACCTGCGCCCTGGCACCGGGTGTGAGTTCCAGGGTGAATCGTTCCCTGTCGGTCGCCAGGAGCGCGGGGTCTACCACGCAGCCTTCCAAAATGGCCGGGACATTGTCGGGGATGGACAAAACCGGGGGCGGTTGTAGCGGCTTCATCGCTACCGCTCCGATTCCCGCGAAAACCAGCGCAAGCGCTGCGCCGCAAACCGCGAGGAACGATGCGCTGCGTGTGGGGAAGCGCCATGCAAAGCCAGCGATTGCAGCCAAAGCAAGGCCAGCCGCGATTGCTTCCTGGACGGTGAATATTACCGCGCTCGTTCTTGAAAGGGTTGCGAGCCCAATGCCGGTCGCTACGGCGACGAACGGAATAATTAGAGGTTCGCGTACACGCACTAACCTCTAGTTGCGCGGGCGGAAGAAATTCTCACACAGTTTGTTCGATATTCCAGCCAGGCGAGGGCTACAAAGGTTTTGTGGGCGCGATCGTCTGAGTTGTGCCAGCGGTCTGAAGCGGCGGGATCGAAGAACTGAGGCAGCAGTCGGTAAGGCGAATGTTGAGTTTCGAAAAGACTATTTTCTAATGTGCAAGCGCCTTCAAAATCAGCGAGACACTCAAGCTCGTCGAGTGACAGGCCACGAAGAAAGTCGATAACGGAGCGTCTCTTTGACGGGATTACGGTGCGTAATAATGCACTGGCAAAAGAAGAGCGGGAGGCGACAACGGCCAAATTAAGCTCCAAAGGTAGTGCGACTCAGTACCTAACTCTAATTATCCCGGACCTGTTGCCCGAATGCAAGAGTTAGTGCGCAACTGAAGAAACCTGTCGGTGTTAAATCTTGCCGCCCTTTACCTGTTCTTTATTTAATAGCGATCGTGGTGGTAGCCGAAGCGTTGCTCGGATCGGTACTTTGGATACTATTCAGGAATACTTTGATCGCCACGGTGCCTGTGGGGGCATCAGTGGGTATCAAAATATTCAGCTGCCACACTCCGACCAGGTTCGGGTTAAGTCCGGAATACTGAATATTGGCATCCGGCAAAAACGTCTTGGAACTGCCGAGGAGTACCTGCGGAAGGTTCGGACCGGGAACCACGCCCGTGGGAGCTGAGCCATCGGGGGGAGCATTGGCCACTGGCCCCAATCCTGTGCCGTACAAGGTGATGTATTGTCCTCGTGCGACGGGGTTGCCCGCGCCATTGAGAGAATTATCGGTCACGTTCGCTGCAATGAGCTGGCCCGTGCCCGCCTGATTGAGCGTGAAGAAACCTGGTGAGGCCGAATTTAGCTGAATTTCCGCGCCGCCGTAGATCTGGCCTGTGGAAGGCCGAACAGCGAGCACGTCGGCTGTTCCACCAGAGGGAAGACTGTTGGAGAGCACCGCGTTGATCTGGCCCGGAGACACGAAGAAGAGGGGCGCGGCCACGCCGTTCACCAGAAACTGCGAATCCTTCAAAATCGAGGGAAGGGGCGACACTATTGCCGAATCCGATCCGTTCGCAATCACGTTCGGGACAGCCTGGCCGATGTTCGTATGCGGGAAAACGGCAACGATGGTTCCCGCCGCGAGAGGTCTTGTTGAAAACGAAGCGCCATGCACCACGTCCAATTGCGGGGCAAAGTAAAGAACCCGGTTATTTGCATCCGCAACCAGCAGATTGTTGTACGTATCCATGAACGCCGAAAGCGGACCCAGAGCAGGCAGAGAACTATCGGGCGCATTACCCCTGAGCGGCAGCTGATCCACAGTGGGGAAATGCAGCACCGCGTTCGCCGCCGAATCCGCAACCCAAAAACCGTTACCGTTGGCGGTAATGGAAACCGGCGAGTTGAACTGAGTGCTCAGGCTAATGGGAGGCGTGTCGTAGTTGTTGATGGATGCCGCCCGGTTAAATATCTGCACGCGATGGTTGCCGCTGTCGGCTATCATCACGCGGTCCTGCGGGTCGACCGCAACGCTGCGAGGGGAATTGAATCGAGCGGGGTCACTACTGGGCTGCGTGATGCCGCTGCTGAAGTTGAGCGCCCCCAGAATCTTGGTCGCGCTCTCCCCCGAACTGAACGGTTTCGCAAAGAACAGAACACGGTTGTGGGTGGCATCTGCCGCAATGAGCCAGCCGCTGCCCGTATTGGCAGCGTTCGCCGCATCGACTGTCAGGGTGATCGCGATGGGCGTATTCATCGTCCTGTCCGTTGGATCTGTCACTATGGAGGTGAAGCTGGTCTGTCCCAGAACAAGATCGGCGGTCTGCAGCGCGGTCTTTCCGGAGTTGAACGGTGCGGGAAACCGCAGGATGCGTGAGTTCCCGGTATCGGCAACGAAAACGTTACCAGCGGAATCGACAGCCAGCGATGTCGGAAAGTGTAGGCCCTGCGCGTTCGGCTGCGTCGCATCCCCGGAGGGATAGTTGACTACAATGCGCATCAGATCCGGCTGACCGATGACCAGATCGGCCTTCTGGCCGTTTTGCGCGGCGCGAAAATCCTTAAACCCAAGTATCCGGTTGTTCAGCGTATCCGCCACATACAGGTGAGCCGGCGTGGCGCTCTGGTCCAAAACCGCTGAACTGCCTTGGGTGAAATTGAATTCCTTGCCTTCGACGAGGTTCACGGCGTTGTACGGGAAATCCAGCTGGCCGATGACGCGAGTGGCCGCCACGCCTACGCCCAACGGCCCACCGGGATAAACTAGCACGCGATTGTTCTGGGCATCCGCAACGTATAGTTCGGTGCCTGAGAATGCCACGTCAGCGGGAGCGTTAAGGGTGGATGCCGAAGAATCGCCATTCCCCTGGTTCGCTTTGCGCACCGTAAAAGAACTCTGGCCAACAACAGTGGTCGCGGAAGGTGACAGCTGCGCGGATTCCGACGGCCAGCTATCCGCGGGTGGATAAACCATCACTCGGTTGTTGCCGGTGTCCGCCACGTAAACGCCTGAAGAGTTAGCTGTTACCCCCAGCGACAAGGCGAGTGAAACCTGAGTGGGCGTGCCTAAGCTGGCCGAATTCTGGTCAAGCCCCAGAATTCGGTTCGCCACTGCATTTGAAGCGATTCCGGCCGGGTAAACTACCACTCTGGGAACAGCATCGGTGACAAACAGTCTGCCGGTCGGGTCGAAAGCGATGCCCTGCGGTGAGATGAGGTTAGATTTACTGGTGGCTGAATTTGCGGCGACGCGCGACGTGAAGTCGCTTTGCCCCACCACGAGATCGGCTGCCGGGCCGTTTTGGTTCGCTTTCAGGGATGCCGAGGGGTATCGCAGGACCCGGTTGTTGGCCGTGTCCGCGACCCACAAATTCCCGGCCGAATCGAACGTCAGGCCGCTTCGCGAAACGCTGCCGATACTCAGCGCCAAAGAACTTGCACCAATGCCATTGGCGTTTGCCGACCTGCCGCTAAACGATGTCTGTCCCAAAACCAGATCGGGAAACTGCTGTCCCGGGGGTTGCGTGGCCGGCTTCGGGTATCGCACCACGCGGTTGTTCCCTGTGTCCGCTATATAGAGATTGCCCGAACTGTCAACCGCAAGCCCGGTTGGAAAGTTCAGCCCGGTGGTTGAGCGACCGTTTTGCGACGAAGCCAAATTGGCAAACCGATCCACCTGTCCAATCACCACGTCTGCTATTGAACCCGCCTTCGACTGCGATGCGAATTGAAAGCCGAGTACGCGATTGTTTCCGGCATCAGCAATATAGAGAATCGGCGGATTAACCGAAGTGTCAAGCGCCACCGCGATCGGAAAGCTAAGCTCCCGCCCTTCCACCACATTGGGCCCGTTATTGGTGAACTGAGTCGGGTTACTCGCCGTTCCGCTGAATTGCGGATCGCCAAAAACCTTCACCGGCTTGCGGTACAGAGCCTGACCGGGAAGAGTGCTGTTAAGCGTCAGAACGAGGCTGAGAAGCAGCAGGAATCTTGTATAAAGCAAGGCTTTTTAACCATAGCACGCAAAATAGATCACTCCTGACTCTTCATTCAGCCATTGGTATGGAATCAGGCGTTTTCGGGCTTGGGCCGAGGGGAAAGGATACTTAAACGGATCGGGTGAGCGTCCGTCGCCACTTTCATGATCTTGCACACCAGTCGCGCATGCTCGGCCGGGACAATGGCGCGCATGATGTTACCGTTCCCATCCTGGCCGGCGAGCACAAACAACTGGATGTTCGGCACAAAAATCTCCGTAACGCGCAAAGTCTCTCCGCCGGTGTGATAAAGGACATGCAGTTCCTGATCGTCTTTTAACGGGCGCTGCATGGCCTGAATCTGACCCAGAATCAGGCCTCCAATCGATTCGGGCACGGGCGGAGCGGCTGGTTTGTCCGAAGGCTTGGCAGGTTCGGGACCAACTACCGCGTCGATCATGTTCTTCTTCGTCGCTTCAAACGCCTGGCCGGCCAGCACCTTGCCGATATTTCCGAGAGACATGATCTAATCCTAAGCCGGGCCTGCGCTTCCCGCGAGAGCACAACGGCGTTGTCAAATGAATACCACGCACTATGCCGCTATCGGTTTGAAACCGCGATTGTCACCGCCGGGCTATTGACTCCGCCGATTTGCACAATCACAGGCACTGTCGTATCGTTCGGCAATCCGCCCGGTATTTCGACGTTCACCTGCATCGCGCCTGCCACCAGCGTCGGAGCGGCTCCGAAATAATCCACAACGGCAGTCAAACCGCCAATCGTGACGTTCACAGGCTGCAAAGGCGCGGGAAGATTGGTGAGCCCGGCGAGTTTGCCATCAATGCCTGCGGGCGAGGTCTGGCCTTCTCCGGTCGCGTAGAGGGTGATCACGCTGCCCACTGGCGCGGGGTTTGCGGGTCCATTCAAGGTGCCGTCCTGGTTCCGCACCGCCGCTTGACCCGAACCGCTCGCATTTGCCGTGAATACACCGGGAGCGCTGGGGGCGACGGGAAGCGTTATGGCGGCCGATGTCTTGTTCTGATAAACAACCGACACTTGCGTGGAGGTGAGGCCGTAAGCGGAGTACGGGACGATTGCGGCTACCGCGGTCGCCGAGGAATAAATGAGTGGCGCCGCTTTGCCGTTAATAATCACCTGCGTGCCGCCCACCGTGGTTGGGAAAAATCCGCCGGAAGGCGTCGCGACCGCCAAAGTATCCGGACCCAGCCCCGCGCCGAACACAACCACGATCTCGCCGGGTGAGATCGGATTCAGAGCACTGCCGGAGCCAGTGACGGGCGGTGAAAAACCCTGAAGATTGGCCGCATTTGCAACGGCGCCAATCGAAAACGGCACGGGAGCCAGGCGGCGGATCACGGCGTTCCCGGAATCGGCGACGTAAACGTTCCCGTTTGCGTCCACAGAAACGCCGTATGGCAGGTTAAAAGGAGCCGACGTCGCGGGCCCGCCATCGCCGTCCCATCCGGTTGTTCCGTTCCCGCCAATCCACAAACGGGTTCCGCCGGGAAGAATTTTGCGGACTGTGTTGGTTTTTTGATCGGTGTAATAGATACTGCCAGTCGGATCCATCGCGAAATTCTGCGCGAGGAAATTCGTCACATAAGTTGCGATCTTACCGTCGGACGATCCGACCCGGCGAATGGAACTGGTTCCGATATCACCGATGTAGAGGTTTCCCGATCCATCGAGCCCGACCGAGTAGGGCAATTCCAGGAACGCTTTCGTGGCCAGACTGCCATCGCCCGGCGCCGCGCCAAAAACAGAATACCCGACACCTGCAACAGTCGTGATTACGCCCGTGCTCTTCGTGACTTTGCGAACGCTGGCGTTGCCGTAGTCGGCGATATAGAGGTTTCCGGCAGAATCCACCGTGAGGCCCGAGGGGAAATATAGCTGGGCGTCTGTAGCGTTGCCACCGTCGCCCCCATATCCGCGCGTACCGTTCCCCGCATAGGTTGTGATGGTGCCTGAGGGGTCCACCCGGCGAACGCGGCTATTCAGGGAATCGGCAATATAAACGTTTCCCGTGTTGTCCACGACAACGTCGAGGATGTTTGAAAGCTGTGCGCCATCGCCGGAACTCCCGTCACCGGAAAAGCCGAGTGATCCGTTTCCCGCAATCGTGGTGACGATCCCTGTGTTCTTCGTAACCTTCCGGACGGAGTAATTGGAGTAATCCGTGATGTAAAGGTTGCCCTGCGAATCCACCGCGACCCTAAGCGGGTTGGTGAACTGAGCGCTGAGAGCAGGGCCGCCGTCGCCGGACCAGCCAGGAGAGGTGCCGGTGCCGGCCACCGTACTGACTATGTATTGCTGGGCGGAAGCAAGGCCGCAGGCGAACAGGGCGCAGAACAGAAGAGAGAATCTTTTCATGAAGTTCAGTTGTCAGTAGACGCCGGTTCAGGGCGGTGCGTTGCAGCGGAACATACCTGCACGAACCCGGACGAAATCCTGAGACGCCAATCTGCGATGATACCAATCGGCGTATGGCGCAATTATTTGCCGGTACTTCCGGCTTCTCTTATCCGGCCTGGAAGCCGGCTTTTTATCCTAAAGAGGTCCCCGCCAAAGGGTTTCTGGGACACTACGCTTCCCGGTTGAACAGCGTGGAGATCAACTACACGTTCCGGCAGTTGCCTTCCGGCAAAACTCTCGGTGCCTGGCTGGAGGCGACGCCCGGGGGGTTCGGCTTCTCATGCAAGGCGCACATGCGGCTCACCCACATTATGAAGCTGAAAGACGCCGAGAGCTTCACAGAACTCTTTCTGAAGACCCTGGAACCGCTGCGGGCGGCGCGCCGTCTTGGTCCAGTGTTGTTCCAGTTGGCTCCCACGTTCAAGGCCGATGTGCCCCGATTAGAGTCATACCTGGCACTTCTGCCGCGCGATATTCGGTTCGCGTTCGAATTCCGGCACGATTCCTGGCTGACGGATCCGATATACGAGAAATTGGGAGAGCACGGTGTGGCGCTCTGTCTGGCGGAATCGGACCGGCTACAGGTTCCGAAAGTCTTTACGGCGAACTTCGCCTACTTCCGGTTGCGCAAAGAAGATTACTCGCCGGATGCGCGGGCGGCCATCACGGATCAAGTCCGCGCCGTGCTGAGCGGCGGGCGCGATGCGTACGTTTACTTCAAGCACGAAGACGATCCGAACGGCGCATTGTGGGCGGAAGAGTTATTGAAGGATTGCGCATGAGAGTTTCCAGACGCGAGTTCCTTTTAACCCTGCTCGCGACTGAGGTGCTGCGGGCACAGGAAGGCACGGTCTTCTCGACGGACGTCAAGATCGTGAGCGTCCTCGCGACCGTGTTCGACAAACAACGGCGGATTATTCACGATCTGACGAAAGATGATTTCCAAATCACGGAGAACGGGCGCCCTCAAACAATTAAGTATTTCTCGCGCGACACGGATTTGCCTCTCACCATCGGCCTGATGGTGGACACGAGTATGAGCCAGGTTCGCGTAATCGGAGAGGAGCGCGCGGCGAGTTTTCGTTTCCTCGACCGGATTCTCCGCGAGGATAAGGATCAGGTCTTCGTTATGCAGTTCGATATGACCGTGCAGACGCCGCAGCCTCTGACCTCATCGCGGCAGAAACTTGAGAAATCGCTGGTGTTTGTCGATACGCCAACGCGCGCGGAACTGCGGACTCAGGCGGGCGGGGGAACGCTGCTTTTCGATGCCGTGGTGAACGCATCGAAGAATATCATGGCGAGCCGGCAGGGTCGGAAGGCGCTGGTGGTGATGTCGGATGGCGGGGAAAATGGCAGCGAGGCATCGCTTAATGACGCGATCGAGGCGGCTCAGCATGCCGATACCATGATTTACTCGATTCTGTTTGGCGGGACAGAGGGCAGGGGAATCCTGCAGAAGATGTCGCGGGAAACCGGCGGCGGATTTTTCGAAGTGACGAAGAAGCAGTCGATCGATCAAATTTACGAGGTGATCCAGGCGGAACTGAGAGGTCAGTACAGCTTGGGTTATACTTCCGACGTTCCGGTGCGAATTTCGGAATTCCGGAAGTTGGCATTGACGGTAAAGCAGAAGGGGCTCATAGTGCAGGCGCGCGACAGGTATTGGGCGCAGCGCTAAAACGGCCAAAGAGTTACCGCAACGCCTCCATCAACCCGGGAATCGGCAACGATTACCGTTAAGCCCGGCTTGATGGGATGTTCTCTATTCAAAAAATCAATTGGACCAGCCCGCCGGCGGACCCTAAACTACGGGTTAGCGAGGGGATTTCTAACTAACCGAAATGACACCAACTATGGCGGAAAACTCAGGAAGCCAGGTGGCTTTACTGCACCGTATCAGCAGTATTGTCAGTTCCGATCAGGATCTTGAATCGATTCTTCGTGAACTGGTTAGCTTAACCATGAACGTAACCCGTTCCGACGCGTGCCTTGTGTACCTCATCGATTACGGAACCAATGAAATTGTGCTGCGCGCCTCGCAATTGCCGCACGATGCGGAAATCGGGAAAGTCCGGCTCAAGATGGGGGAGGGAATTACGGGCTGGGTGGCGGCTCACAATTCAATTGTGGCATTGGCAAGAAATGCCGCGGCGGACGCTCGTTTCAAACGGTTCAGCTCCTTGCAGGAGGACACCCACGAGGCATTTCTCTCGGTGCCACTGGTCGCAAGTGGCGAACTGATCGGTGTCATCAACGTGCATCATCGCGATACCCACCAGCACTCTTCCGATGAAGTAGCCCTGGTCACGTTTATCGGCGAACAGATGGGTGGCCTGATCGGTCGGGCGCGGCTCGCGGAGCAATCGCAGAGCGCGGTTCGGCGCCTGGAAACGCTTGCAGCCGTAGCCCAGACGATTTCCGCGGAAGGTTATCTCGAACGTATTCTGCAGGCGATTTCCGAGATGGTTGCAGAGACGCTGGACTCCGCTGTGTGCTCGATTCTGCTGGTGGACGAGGAAAAGAAGGAATTGACGGTCAGCGCGGCCCGCTGCTCGTCTCCCGACTACATGCACAGAATGCCCATCCGAATGGAAGGCTCACTCATCGAGCACGTCATCCGCGAGGCGCAACCGGTGATCATTCCGAGTATTCACGAAGAGAAACTGTATCGCTATCCGGAACTGGCGCGGAAATCCGGGCTTACTTCCGTTCTCGCAGCTCCGTTGCTTTCGCAGGGCAAAGTCATCGGGTCGATCAACATTTACACGCGGGAGGCGCGCACGTTCGGGGACGAGGTGGTCGGGTTCCTCAAGGTGGTTGCGGGTCAGGCGGCGATCGCGATTCAAAATGCGCGCCTCATGTCCGAAACGTTGGATATGAAGAGAACTCTTGAAGCCCGCAAGATGGTGGAGCGCGCCAAAGGTATTCTGCAGTTCAAACACAATCTAACGGAAGAAGAAGCGTACTTAAGGTTACGTAACGAGAGCCGTCGTTTGCGGCGCTCCATGCGCGATCTCGCCGAAGCGGTGATCCTCGCCGACGACCTGAATCGGAAAGACGGCGGGTCTAAAGCGCCGGTTCGGGACGACAACGAAATCATGTAATTCGCGCTCCTCGCGGGCGGCCCGGGCGGACGTGTTTCGCCGTTCCGGGCTGTTTTGCGAGAATTAGGTTTGAACCTCAGTCGACAATTCGAGCCGCTCTCGCGCAATCCGCACGTTTTGACTATTCTCGGGAACTTCTGGCCGAGGAAGTATCCGCTGGGAAAATACCCTGCTGAGCGACATCTCGTTCAGACTGACCCGGAGACTCAGGTGCTGGTGCAAACTCAGTTTCCCGCCTGCCAGCCCCATGGAGAGGTGGTGCTTCTTCACGGTCTTGAGGGGAGCGGGGAAGCGGGTTACATGCGCAGTATGGCGTGGCATGCGCTCGAAAAGGGATTCATTGCGCATCGCTTCCACATGCGCACATGCGGCGGCACCGAACGGCTCTGTAAAACCCTTTATCACGCCGGCTTGACCTGCGATCTCCGGGCGTTCCTCGAACAGATCTCAGCACAGAACCGGAATCTGCCCGTGTTCGTGATTGGCTTTTCGCTGGGCGGAAACGTCGCGCTCAAGATGGCGGGCGAGTTGGGCGACACGGATCTGATGCACGGCGTTTGCGCGATTTCAACTCCCATAGATTTAGCGGCCTGCGCAAAGCGGATTGGCAAACCGGACAATGCGCTTTACGAAAACCGATTCGTGTCACGAATGCGGAGACGGCTGATCGGAACAGGCAGGTATTCTGCCGCGGATTTTCGGGGCCTGCGGTCAATCTATGACATTGATGACAAAATCACCGCTCCATCTTTTGGGTTCGGAACAGCCGATAACTACTACGCGACGCAATCGTCACTGCGGTTTCTGCACGGGATTCGAGTCCCCGGATTGATTGTGCAGGCGAAGGACGACACGTTCATTCCGTTCGGGATATTTCAGGATCCGGCCGTAACCGGCAATCCAAATATTGAGATCCTGGCGACAGAGCACGGCGGGCATCTGGGATTTCTTTCGAGAAGCGGCCAGCGATTTTGGGTGGATGATGCCGTGCTCGGGTTTGTACAACAAGTCGCGGCGTGCGTAATGATGAATTAGGATATGGCGGAGCAAATCGGGCGCTACAGAATTATCGGCGAACTGGGACGCGGCGCCATGGGCGTGGTGTACCGTGCGACCGACCCCTCTATCGGACGCTCGGTCGCTATCAAGACTATTCGGATTCGCGATTTCAGCGACACGCAGCAGCAGGAAAAACTGCGCGAGCGGCTGTTCCGTGAGGCGCGATCCGCGGGCGTGCTGTCTCATCCGCACATTGTCACCATTTACGACATGGATGAGGATGAAGGGCTTGCGTACATTGCGATGGCCTTCGTTAACGGGCCGACCCTCGAAAAGATTCTGTCAACCGAGGAACCTCTTTCGGGCGCCAGGATGTTGCGCATTCTGCGGCAGGCGGCGCTCGCGCTTGATTACGCGCATGGCAAAGGCATCGTACACCGCGACGTGAAGCCCGCCAATATCATGACGGACGAAGACGGGTCTGTGAAGATCACCGACTTTGGAATCGCGAAGATCGCGACTGCAAGCCGCTCTCTGAATGACACGAAGACGGTGGCGGGAACGCCGAATTACATGTCGCCGGAGCAGGTGCAGGGGCTCGCTCTCGATGGGCGCTCAGACCAGTTTTCGTTAGCGGTGATCGCGTATGAAATCCTCACCGGCGAGAGACCGTTTCAGGGCGAACACCTGAGCACCATTGTTTTCAAGATCGTCTCGGAAGAACCCCAACCCGCGCACAGGCTGAATGGCACGCTTACGCAAAGTATTGACGATGTGTTGCGCAAGGCATTGTCGAAGGACCCGGAAGCGCGTTTTCCGAACTGCTCGAACTTCGTAGGCGCACTGGAGTTGGCATGCGCGGAATCGAGGGGATGGAAAACCGTGCAGGCCGGGACAGCCGGGGAACTGCCGACCATCGCGGTAGACCGGCACGTGGAGCCCGTTCCCCCACGTTTGGCGGAGCCTGACCCGGCCGAACAGGCGGATCGCAGCGTCGGGAGTTCAAAGCTGATGCCGGTGCTGATGAGCTTGCTGATTGTGGCTGGGATGGCGGCGGTATTTCTCTACCAGGCAGGCTTGGCGGGCCACGCCCCGGAACCCGTCGTAGCCAAGACAGACGCGCCTGTAATACCGGTACCGCCGCCCCCCGCGGAGCCGCGGCCCGAACCGCAAACTCCTGAACTGAAAGCTTCCGATCCGCAACCTGAACCCGCGAAAACCGACACTTTGGCAGCCGAGCCGGAAAAATCGCTCGCGCCGATTACAAGACCTGTCCGCGCTGAGACTACGATGCCCGAACCGCGACATTCCATTTCGCCGTTTCCCGATACCCGGCCTGCCTTCCGGCTCCAGGACATCTGGATTTCGACGAACCCCGCCGGAGCGAAAGTAGTGCTCGACGAGAACGCGGGCTTGTCGTGCCTGACCCCGTGCCAGCTACACGGCGCTCCGGGGAAGCACAGGATTTCGGTCTCGGAACCTGGATATCTTAACGAATTCCGCGAAGTAATTATCGACGACAGCTCGGTGGAAGTGCCGACGATAACCCTGCGTCAGCCAACGGGGACTCTGATGCTGGCCAGCAGCCCCCCTGGCGCAAGTATCCGGATAAACGGAGAACTGATTCAGCGCGTGACGCCCGCTGAACTAGCCTTGAAGCCGGGTTCCTATTCCGTGACTGTGGAAAAAGACGGGGCGACCCGGACGGAGCAGATTCAGTTGAAAGAAAGTCCGTTCTATTTGCGGATTCCCTTGAACCGTTAACCAACCGCGAAAAGTGTGGCCTTAACTTCTTTCCTCTCGGAAATGACACAATAAACCAAACATGGCGCGCCCACTCCGATCCCTGCGCATTCTGCGCAGACACTGGAAATTAACCGCCATCGCCGTCTTTTCGCTTTCCGTCGCCATGGCTCTGGGCGTAGTCAGTCTCAGCATCCTGAACACCTTCCTGATCCTGCCCCCGTCCGGTCCGGAGCCCGACCGCCTTGTTAACGTCTACAGCCGCACCCCTTCCACCGCCATCGATCAAATCTCGTTTCCCGACTACCAGTTCTATCGGCAAAATAACCACATCTTCACCGACCTTGCCGGCGCTCCCAATTCTCTGTCGCTGCTGGTCGATCAGAGCGGCGGCCGCGAAATCAAGCTTTCAGCCAGACCCGTTTCCGGCAACTATCTCGCCGTCCTCGGCATTAAACCGCTTCTCGGCCGCTTTCTTTCGCAGGCCGATGACGAAAGCAATTCGCCGGTGGCCGTGATGACCTGGTCCTGCTGGAAACGCCTCGGCAGCGATCCAAAAATAATCGGCAGAGCGATAGCTGGCTACACCATCATCGGTATCGCGCCGAAGGACTTTACCGGATCGTTCTTCGGAGCGAACGGCGACATCCTGGTCTCGCTCGGCCGCGATAACTTCACGCCGGCCTCGCGCGCCAACCGCGACGAGCGGCGCCTTTTTCTTATCGGACGTCTCAAGCCCGGAATCACCCGGCGCCAGGCGCAGGCGGAGATGGCGGCGCTAAGCGCAAGGCTGGCCAACGCGTACCCCAAAGCAGACAAGAATCGGACGGCCGTGGTCGCCCGCGCCACGCTTCTGCCGCCCGACGCCATGCCAGACGCCCAACTGATCGCCGGCATCCTCATGGCGGTCATCATTCTCGTTCTTCTCATCGCCTGTGGCAATGTCGCGAACCTTCTTCTTGCCGTGGCCGTAGGGCGCCGGCAGGAGGCTTCCATCAAACTGGCCCTCGGTGCTCCGCGCGGCCGTCTGATTCGCGAGTTCATCGGCGAAAGTGCGCTTCTGTGCGTGGTCAGCGGTCTCATCGGATATGCGGTGGCTGCGGTCGTGATCGCGCGATATTCCAATCTGGAGGTCAATCTTCCAACATTCGGAGCGTTTTCCGTCGCGCTGAATCTGCGGCTCGATCTCACTGTCGCCGGCTTCACTCTGGCGCTGATGATACTTGCCACCCTGGCCACTGGCGTATCTCCCGCGCTTTACGCATCCTCGCCCAATCTGGCCCAGATTCTGAGCGGTGAAATCGTCGTAGGCGGAAGACGCAAAGTAGCCCGCCGAAACGCACTGCTGATCGTGCAGGTGGCAATTTGTACCCTCGTGCTGATCGGGACCGGGCTTTGCGAGCAAAGTCTTTACAACCTGCGCCGGGTCGACCCCGGCTTCTCAGCGCGGAATCTTATCGCCATACAGGTATATCCCTCCCGCGTCAATGGGTATTCGGAAAAGCGTGGGAAAGAATTCTACGAAACAGTCCGGCAGAAGGTTGCCGCCCTGCCCGGTGTGGAGGCCGTTTCGCTCGTTGCCGGCCTGCCACTGCTTGGCTCCATCCCTGAACCCGTGCAGGTTCCCGACTCCTCCAACAAGATCACCGTGAGCCATTCCGTCGTAGATGCGGATTTCTTCTCCACGTTCGGAATTCGTTTGTTGAGCGGTCGGGTATTCAGTTCCATCGATCGTGAGGGCAGCCCTCTCACCGTTGTGGCTAACCAGAAGCTGGCGAATACCTTCTGGCCCGGTCAGAGCGCCCTGGGCAAAACTCTCATGATTGGAGAGCCCGCGCGAAAAGCCACTGTGATAGGAACGGTAGCAGACGGGAAATACGATGAGCTCGATGAACCGCCCACCCCGTTCCTGTACTACGCCCTGAGCCAGCATTATCAGGAATCCCTCAATCTGGTGGCGAGAACGGCGCGCGACCCGCATATGTGGGAACAGCCGCTGACCAGGGTGTTGCGCGAAATGGACCATCCAGCTCCGCTGCCTCCGTATACATTCGATTCCTGGTTGAATCTCACTCTGTTAACGGAGCGTATCGCCGCCGCATGCATAGCGGCATTAAGCGCCCTGGGATTGCTGTTGGCCGTGATTGGGCTCTTCGGGGCCGTTGCGTGGTCGGTCAGTGAACGAAAGAAGGAACTTGGAATCCGAGCCGCCCTTGGCGCGCGTCCGGCGCATCTGCTGCGCATGGTTCTGCGCCAGACTCTCTCGGTCGCCTCGGTGGGTGTGGGCGCCGGCGTCGTACTTGGCATAGCCGCAACTGCATTACTGAGATCGCAATTGTACGGAATCGGTGCGATCGAGTGGCCGGTACTCCTGGGGGTGGGCGCCACAATGCTGAGCATCTCGGCACTGGTCGCATGGCTCTCCGCAAGACCATGGATCCGGATCAGCCCAATGGAAGCCGTGCGGCACGCTTAGACTAACGTTACCCGTTGTAGCCGCGGCCCAGCCCGCCAGTTGCTTCGAGGTGATCTTGGTGAAGCCGTCGGCGCAGGGGCGCGCTTCGGGCGTTGCCCTCGACGCTTCTCACTGTATCTGCACGGCGGTAACTCTGCGCAGCGTGGCTCGACACGGGTCTCTGGGACATATATATCCGCAACCCTGCCGCCCAACATGCCAACGGACCGGCAAGACCTCACGGGCCGGGGCAGGACACCTCGCCCTTCGTCACATTTATTCACCGCCCTTGAAGAGCAGGCCGGACTCAAGTTCGTGCCTCATAAGTCTCCGAAGACTAATGGCCCTCAAGCACTCACCCTTGTTCAGGCCTGCCCATCCTCGCAACGTTCAGAAAAACCGCACCCCGTAATACGCCTTTTATTACGCCTTATTACGCCGCTGAACACGGCCCCCAAGCACCAGAATCGCGATAATTCCCGATCCCAACATCAACAAAGTGCTGGGTTCCGGAGTTGACGACACGGCTCCGACAACAATGTGATCGGTCTCGGTCGCCACCGATCTGCCGTCCACAAGCCCCGCCACGCCGAAATCGTAGGTGCCTGCGGTGGTGCCGGTGAAGGTTGCGCTCAGGTTGAACGTCCGGGTAGTGGAGCGGTCGAAAGAACCTGTAATGGGCGCGGAGAACGTCGCCGTCACACCGGCCGGCAGACCGACAGCGCCGAGCGAAACCGACGTGTAAGTCGTGATCGCAGCTACTATGTCAGCCTGAATCGCGGCCGAAAGCGTGGTGGGATTGAAGACCCCCAAATCGGATCCGGAGGTTGCCGTCGCAATACGCAGGGCCTGATTGGCGGTGCATCCGAACGTTGGAGAACCAGGCGCCGACCCGCATGATGCATCGAGGCCGGGGCCGGTTGTTGCGCTGGCTGCAAACACGTTGATTCCGTTCGCGATTAAAGCGGCGGTCGCCTGCGCTTCTGTAATAGCGGTCGGCCCGGCGGGGTCGTGACTTGGTGCGTCCCCAACCCACACTACAAACCGTTGTGATCCCGTGCGCCATGCCGTGGTGGTCGCCGCCTGCTGCAGGCCGTATAACCCGGCTTCAGGCAAATCGCCCCCGCCCGCGGCCGACAGACCGCTTAGAGCCGCTTGATCTTGCGCAAATGTGGCGCCGATGTTGGTATCAAGACGATAAGTAAATGGATCTCCCATACCGAAATCTTTGTACTCAGCCACGCCGAAAGACGCATTCGGAGCGACTCCCAGGACACTGCTCGCGATGGAGCTGAAGCCAGCCGACACCCCGGCGAGGGATGCTGACATGCTCCCGGTTGTGTCAACCAGAAACAAAATGTCGAGCGGGTTGGTAAGTTGCTGAGTCACTGTAACTACCTTGTTGACGGTTACGGATCCGCCTGCGTTTGCAATCGTCGCTGAAAACGTGCTTGGGCTGATCGTGTCGGCAATGGTTGGCGTTACGAAGGCGCATAGCAATGCCGCGCCTGCGAATATGCGATTGAATACGTTTGTTGCAGTCATGTTTGTTAGTCCCCCGACTGACTCGTCGGGCTTGAAAATATCACGGCTGAAGTAAGCTGAATAGGGCCACGACTGCGGTTATTGTTAGTCCACCTACAGTTTTGGGATTCGTTCAGATTCTTCCCGGGTGAAAGTATACGAAAGGCCCGGACAGGCAGCCTGAGCGAGTTACTTGGCTCGGGCAATTCTTTTGAAAAGAGGGCGCAATCGCACGCCGGAAACGTGCGAACAAGACCGGTCGATTGTTAGTTTATGTCCGCGTTTCTGCAGTAACCCGGGAGGGTTAACTTGTGACGCGGATACCCTTCGGCACCGCATTCATCTGCTGCTTATTTCAGGCACAATGACTCACGCGCGCCAAAATTTCTAAACGAGTCGTATACCTTGGTAGCCATGAACCGCGCTCTGATTTTTATGCTTATGGTCGCCTGCGCCGTCCCGGCGCCCGCGCAGCTTGCAGCCCCGAACGCCGCCGGTGTTTCCATGGGACACATCCACCTGACCGTGCGCGACGTTGATGCCGGCAAAGGTTTTTTTGCGCTCCTCGGCGGGACGCCGGTATCCAACGGACCCTTGCAATTGATTGAATTTCCAAACGCATTTCTGATGCTTCGAAAGGGTGAACCATCCGGTGGCTCGGTGGGCTCGAATGTCAATCACATTGGCTTTCAGGTCCGCAGCATGAACGACTGGCTTCCGAAATGGAAGGCGGCCGGTCTCAAAATGGAGCCCATGACCCGACCCACGCAGGTTTATCTGTTAACTCCCGATGGTCTTCGCATCGAGATTCTTGAGGAACCATCGCTTTCCACCCCAATCGCCGCTCATCACATTCACTTCGCGACGCAGGATATCCCGGGAATGCAGGCCTGGTACGCCAGGACCTTTGGCGCGGTCCCTGGCAAACGCGCTCAGTTTGACGCTGCCGATCTCCCCGGAGTCAATCTCACTTTCACCTCCACCGAGACCGCCCCCGTTACGACCAAAGGCCGGGCATTGGATCACATCGGATTCGAGGTCAGGAATCTGCCGGCATTTCTCGCAAAGCTCGAAGCCGCGGGGATTAAGATCGATCGACCCTATACGAAGATTCCAAACTCATCCGTTGCTATTGCGTTTTTCACGGACCCGTGGGGGACTTATATCGAACTGACGGAAGGCCTCGCGCCTCCCAAATAAATTTGCCCAACGTACAACACTCATTTCCACTCAAGCGCGCGATTGCGCTTGACGGATTTGCTCAATTGCCCGAACCCGTGGGAGTTCCGAGGCTCAGACTCGTTTCATCCCGCGCATTGGGCTTGACTCTCTTAGCAAATCTGTTGTTTAATCAGATGACTACCCTAGCAGACGAGGGTATATGCCTTCTTCTAACTCCGTCCAAACCGCGCTCGACATGCTCGTCCTCACAGTCCTGAGTCGTCGCGGACCGTCGCACGGCTACGGCATAGCAAATGCCATTCAGGAGTGGTCACAGGAAGCGCTCCGCGTGGATGAAGGCTCGTTGTATCCGGCTCTGCACCGAATGGAAGAGGCTGGCTGGATTACCGCCGAATGGGCGGTTACCGAGAATAAACGCCGGGCGCGAATCTACCGCATCAATGCCTCGGGTACCAAACATCTGAAGCTTGAAACGGACCGCTGGAGTGATTTCTGCGGCGGTGTCGCGCGCGTGCTTCGCCACGCCTGACGCGGAAAGGACGGCAAAACCATGTCATGGATCACACGTCTTAAGAACGCATTCTACTCCCGCAGCCTGGATCGTGATTTGGCTGACGAACATCGCGATCATCTGGAGCGCCGCGCAAATCATTTGTGCGGCCAGGGAATGACCGCCGAGGAAGCGCAGCGCCGGGCCGCCGCAATGTTCGGTAATACCGCGGCGTTGCGCGAGAGAAGCCGCGATGTCAGGCTTTGCGTCACACTCGAGGCCACTCTCCAGGATACTCGCTATGCCATGCGCGGACTTCTGCGCAAACCCGTATTCGCCTTCACTGCCGTAATCTCTCTCAGTCTCGCTATTGGCGCCAACACAGCGATTTATTCAATTGTGGACGCGGTCCTTCTCAGGCCGCTGCCGGTCCCACAGCCGGACAGGCTGATTGCCCTGTCGACAACCCACCATCCGCAGTCCGCCGTGAATTCGGCATCGGATGAAGGCGCCACATTCAGCTATCCCCTCTATGAGCAATTAAGCGCGGCCGCGGGCGCCTCGGCGCGACTGGCACTCCTTGGTTCACCGAACCGCGTGGAAGCCCAGACCAGCGACTCCGGTGCTCCGCGTGAGGAAGTCGTCGGTCAATACCTGTCGCCGAATGCATTCGACGTTCTCAGCGTCACTCCCGCCCTCGGCCGCCTCTTTTCGCCTGCCGAAGACCGCTTCCCCTCGCCTCGCGAGGTCGTAGTGCTCAGTCACGATTACTGGCAGCGTCGATTCGGCGCCGATCCCTCGATCATCGGACGAAATCTGGTCATTAGCGGCAGAACTTATTCCATCGTCGGCGTGGCGCGTGCCGGTTTTTCCGGCGATGAGCCCGGTAAATTCGTTGACGTTTGGTTTCCCATCACACTCTTTGATCCCTCCATCTTCATTAACCCCGATATCCGGATCTTCCATTTGCTGGGTCGCCTGGAACCGGCGGTTACGCGCCAACAACTCGCGGCACGTCTTCAGCCCGCCTTCCACAATCACCTACTCGCCAGGATGGGTGAAGGAACTCCCACGCCGACCGCCAGTCAAACGCAATTCCGCGACACGAAGCTTCTGGTCAATTCCGGTTTCAGTGGCAACTCCAGTCTTCGGCGTGTATTTTCACGCCCTCTTTGGATTCTTGCGGGGGTAGCCGCGTGCATCCTGCTGATCGCCTGCGCCAATCTGGCGAGCCTGCTTCTTGCCCGGTCCACCGCGGGTTCCAGTGAGATGGCTCTGCGCATTTCACTCGGAACCGGTCGTATGCGTTTGATGCGCCAATTGCTCACCGAAAGCCTGCTGATTTCGCTGCTCGCCGGAGTGGGCGGATGGTTCTTGTCACGCGCCGTTGCTCCAGCACTGGTGACCTTGGTTTCCCGCCAGCTCGATCCCATACGCCTCGATCTTGCGAATGACGCGCGGGTTCTCATCTTCTGCATCCTGATATGCGCCTTCTCCGCGCTGTTCTTCGGTGCGCTCCCTGCGTGGGAAGCTTCGAACCCGCGTCCAATGCTTGCTCTGCGCCACGCCCCGGGACATTCGGGACGCCTGCGCACGGGTCGTTTCTTCGTCGGGATACAGGTCGCCTTCGCATTCTGCCTGGTCATCGGCGGCGCGGGCTTTCTACTCAGTCTTCACAAGCTCGACGCGATCGATACAGGTTTCGACCCGAAGGGCGTAACGGTACTGACCCTCACAGACGACGCTATCCAAAGGGACCGCCAATTTGCCCTCATGCAGCAGATTCAGATACGCGCCGCGGCTCTGCCCAACATTCAGGGCGCCTCGGCTGCCTGGTTACCGCTCTTCTCGGGAAGCCGGCGCGCCCAGCGAGTGATTGTGCCGGGGAAACAAATGTCCGCGCGCGAGGAAACCTTCTATCGCGTTGCGCCCGGCTACTTCGCGACGCTCCGCACCCCATTGCTCAGCGGACGCGACCTGTCTTTTCAGGACAATGACAACGAGCCGGTGGCATCCGTGGTCAATCGCGCTTTCGCCAGGCGATACTTTGGCACCGAATCCGTGCTCGGACTGCAGTTCCAGCGCGATGACGGAGTGCGTCACCAAATAGTCGGCATAGCGGCCGATTCGCGCTACACCGATCTCCGTAGTGGAGCGGAAGCAATCGTCTACATGCCGATGAAGCCGCCCCGCGCATTTACTTTGTACGTGAGGTCATCTCTCAACGCCGCGTCAGTGTTGAAGATGGTGCAGCGGGAAGCCAATGCGCTCGGCTCGGGATTGAGGGTCCGGGACACCATCACGCTCGATGCCCTTATAGGCAATACGATCTTAATGGAGAGATTCCTGGGCGCCGTAAGCGGCGCCTTCGCTCTGCTGGGCCTGGTACTCGCGGGCGTGGGCCTCTTCGGACTTCTTAACTACTCGGTCGAGCGCCGCACGAAAGAAATCGGAGTCCGAACCGCCTTAGGCGCACGCCGGTCTTCCATCTATTCACTGGTGCTGAAGGACCTGACGGGGATGGTCGTAGCGGGAGCTATCGTTGGCCTTGCAGGTTCAGTCGTTCTGTTGCGGGTGGCCCAAGCGCTGCTGTTCGACGTCCAGCCTGCCGACCCGATTGTGATCGGCGCGGCGACAGTTGTCCTGATGCTGGTGACCCTGATTGCCGGAGGACTGCCAGCGCGTCGCGCGGCCGCAATCGACCCAATAGTTTCACTGCGCCAGGAATAAACCATGTACACGCGCGGTTCCTGCCGAAATCCAAACGAAGCCAACGCGCACTCGTGCTCCGCAAACTTCACGGCCTGGACACCGTCGGAGATCTCCTCAACGGAGCGGAATTCAGACAGAACAGACGGGCGAAATTCCCCAATTGCCCGAACCCGCACACGCTCTTACAAAACGAACTAAAACCAAACGTCTGAAAACAAACCACATCCCGAAAACGGCACTCATCTCCGCGATCCTTCGGCAACCCACGCCCAAGAACCGGCCCCACCTGGTATCATGGATTCGCATAAGGATCGACTCCTTGGAGAGACGTGGCCTAACCGGGCGGTAACCCGTTCAGCCGTAACAGTTCTCCTCAGGCGTCCGTCAAACAAACATCTATGATTAAAGTCGAAGGTCTGACCAAGCGATACGCGCGTCACGTCGCCGTCAACAACATCTCCTTCGAAGTGGGCAAGGGCGAAATCGTGGGCTTTCTCGGCAAGAACGGCGCCGGGAAAACCACCACCATGCGCGTCCTTACCTGCTTTCTCCCGCCGACCGCGGGCAAGGCCACAGTAGCCGGATTTGACGTCCTCGAGCAGCCTCATGAGGTCAAGAAAAACATCGGCTATTTACCGGAAACGCCGCCGGTTTATCCGGAGATGGAAATTGCCGATTACCTGACATTCGTCGCCAAACTCAAGGGCATCCCCTCCGCCGAAATTCCCAGGCGCGTCGATGAAGTCTGTGAGCGCACCGCCA
>Ga0105240_10001676_pt1 | contig 37586 bp, 32 predicted proteins | sample KBSC54metaG_FD_80426 | JGI IMG/M metagenome (GOLD analysis project Ga0105240, IMG submission 80426) | Corn rhizosphere microbial communities from Kellogg Biological Station, Michigan, USA - KBS C5-4 metaG | ecosystem: Host-associated > Plants > Roots > Rhizosphere > Soil | place: Michigan, USA... | reverse complement strand
CACCATTCGCGGCACCGAAGCACATGGAACGGTTGGCCCGGACCTCACGCATCTGGCCAGCCGTCAGGGAATCGCCGCCAACATGCTGCCGAACAATGAGGCGAATCTGGCGGCGTGGGTCACACACGCGCAGGCGTTAAAACCGGCCGAACGTCACGCAATTTAGCGGCGATCAACTGCAGTCGCTGACGGCGTATTTGCAATCGCTCTACTGACTGATGGATGAATTTGAAGGAGGAAGTGAGATGTCATCGAGTCCGTTCCGCTACGTCGCCTTGGGAGTTCTAATTGCCGGCACGCCCCTGCTTGCAGCGGACTGTTCCCAATTGCCCGACGTTAACCAATTGAAACAACTGCTGGCGAAAGCGCCCAGCGCCGGGGGCGATGAAGGCGGGTTATTCCACGGTAAACAGGAGTGGGCAGTGAGTGTGAATCGGGACGGGCAAGTCTGCGCGTTCGCGGCGTCGCAGAGTGATCCCGGAAAGCTGTGGCCGGCAGCCTGTCGATCGCCAAGGCCAAGGCGTACACTGCGAATGCCTTCAGCACGGACGATACGCCGCTTTCCACCGCGCGATTGTATACTCTCACGCAACCTGGCCACTCATTGTGGGGAATCGCGGCGTCGAACCCGTTTGCGGCGTCGGACGTGCAGGGGATAACACAGGCTCTGGCTTCCGGGCCGCAAAAGATCGAAGGTGGGTTGATCGCCTTCGGCGGCGGAGTCCCGCTTTATAAAGGTGGCAAAATTCTCGGTGGTTTGGGAGTAAGCGGCGATACGGCGTGCACGGATCATGAAACGGCCAAACGGATGCGCCACCTCGGGGGCCTAGAACCGGCAGGAGGCGCAAAAGCGGATGACATCACTTATCCATCCGCCGATGGACCGAGCGTATTTTCCCACCCGCTATGCCAGAACACCTACCGCGACGGTCGGTTCCTCGGCAATGAAGCGCCGGCGAACTTTGACCACAATGTTGATCTCTCTAGCGACAGCCAGATGAAGAAGAAGTAGGCGTGCGAATACGCCACGATGTAGAGCTCACCGAGCCTCGAATTACGGCGCTCATGGCCGTGACCACTGCGGTCGAAATCAGAACACAACTACCTGGCATTATCCTCGTCGGTTCGTCAATCCGGTAGCCCTAGCGTAATTAGCCCTCAGTGCAGCCAGCCGATGGACCAGCGATGGGGGCGGGAGATGGGGAAGCTGACGTGCTCGCGAAGATTGCAGGTAGTAGGCTATGGAGCATGAACGAGAATCGAGTCTTCGAGCTACGCGTGCATACCGCTGACGTGATCCCATTCTCCGCCCATTCAGCTATACAAGTTCACAACGCTCCGTCGCCGTCGTAATGGATTTCTTGGGCGCGGCAGCGGTGCAGGGTCAAGGCCGCCGCAGGTGCCCGCAGGGCTTGGCCTTGAGACCGGGCCTAGCGATTATATGAGTGGAAACTTGTCTCTCGGCATCACAGAACCTCGGCAAAAAACTCAACCGTTGGCAGTCTGGTAAATTCGGAAGCGTCGTGTTTCGAAACACAAACTAAAAAAGGGCATTGAGTCGACCACAAAAGCAGATTCCGGTTTTATCATGACTACAACGATATGGCGGGGATGCTGGTCGATCGATTCTTTTAGGTTTGTAAGTACTTTCTTCAATATTTCAGGACCAAAAGGATTATGAAAACAGAGAACCAAGTTCCTATCGGGGAAGCGGTACTCCGACGCATCTAAATTGATCGATTCGAGATGCCAACAGCGCTGTGTCGCATGACGATAGCAAAAAATATTGTACTCAGCTTCGCGATGAAGTTCCCGAGCGAGTTCGACCCCTTGAATCTTCCGAAAGGGATACTCCGCCGCGATCAGAAGCATACGTCCTTTACCGGAACCGAAGTCCACGAATACGTATTCCGAAGGATTCCGCATTGGCAGTCGCGCCAGCGCCTGTCTTGCCACCGAGGGACGAATCGGTAGGTAGTCGGCGGCTGACTGACCCGTACCCGCAAGCGTCAGCCCCTTCAGAAAAACATAGCCCGAGGTATGCACATGTCGCGTTGTATCAAACCACCAACCCTCTGCTTGGGTTCCTGCAGCTCTGACAAACAGCGGAATAGTGACGCGCTTCACAACTTAACCCTGTCTCTGAACTCCGGCTGGGCACGGGCGAGGCTCGCATCCTCCTGTATTTTCTACGGAAGGAGCGGGTCCTGCAAGCCCCTGCCCGGGAATATTCCGCAACAGCCCGATTTGCCCGCCACCCCTAGACAAGTTCACGTCTCCTCGCCGGTAGCTGGAGGCTGCGCCTTTTCTCGAATGATGTCAAGCGGCGGTAGCGGTCGAGCCTCTCGTGTTTCCGTTCTAAGGTGTATCATTGGCGCACGAAGCCCGCGCGGACAGGAGGACTCGAAAGTGATACTCACCGATGCCGCGATCACAAACGCTTTGAATCAAACGGTGCAATAGATTAGAGAGAGATACTTAGAACAGGCGCAGGCTGGCCTCGCGGTCCTCGAATCTCATCGGCTTATGCGTCCAATGAAGGACTTCAGAGAATTCGGACCCGAACGGGTGCATGAGACCGGAGACCACCATCTCACAGTGCATCGCCGCCTTTGGGGCTCGGAGATGCCGAAAACGCCTTGGCTGAATTGGCTGAAGCGGAAGCTGCGGCTCCGCGATGGCGGAAGGAAGGCGGGGAAGTTCGGACGCCGAAAATTCAGGGGTTCAGGTGGTTCAGGCTTAGCTGCAGATCATACATGAATTAGATCGCTCTCAAACGCCAGGTGTGGCGGCCTCTTTCACGTCTCCGCCTTGGATTTCGACTGCGTCTGCCACTGAGTGATGCTTGCCAGAAAAGAATTGGGGCAACACGCATCAAATAAATTCCTCGAATCGCGGGATTATCCCTTCGAATCACCTCTTTTCAAACTTTTCCAGTTCGAAGCCGCGGAGTGGCCATTTCACCCAAGGAGAACAAGAGTATGCTTTGGACAATCTTCCTATATCCTACTGGTCTTGTGGTTTTTGGGGCTGGTCACATCGTATGCGTTTGGCGGATTTATTCACATCCTGCTTGTCCTCGCAGTAATCGTGCTGGTGATCCAACTGATTCAGGGACGCAGGGTCGTTTGACGAGAGCTGGGCTTTATCATCGCAGGCGTGATTGCGGTACTGTGCCGACAGCCGATGGGTAATCCGCGACGGAGAAAGTAATGCGTATTGGCATCGTTAGTTTGCTATTCTTCCGAGGGCTATAACCAAGGTGGAAAAGGAATACGATCCGGTTCTGTTCTATACGGAAGACCGCGCCGGCATTCTGAAATACCCGGATGACAGATCGGCAGCGATCTGTACATGAGCAGATAGGCTGATATGCGGCCGGTGTGCCCCCAAGGAACAAGGCGACGAGGGCACATCGTAGGGTCTGTTTAATGATCGTATGCAGTGATGTCGGGCGTCGGTAGGCACCGATCGCGGACAATATGGGGAGGAAATAAGGCCATCTCCGATCCGCAGCGGTCAAGCAACCTCTTAGTGAGGCAACCGGGCATGCACTGGATGGCCTGGGCGTGAACCTGAACCTTACCTCGGCCGCAGGCCGCCCTGCAAGAGCGGGTCAAAAGTTGTAGCCGACAATCAGACGAAGAGTAGGGGATGGGCGCGCGTAGACCGAAGTTTTCAGCTCCGTGAAGACGCCGCTTCTGTACCGAATACCGCCCAGAATGTTCAGCCCGACGTCGCTATGGAAATCACTGAAATCAACTCTTTGTCCAGTACCTGAAGGTGCCGAAAAATCTTGGTGAACGAAATTGAACCCCGGCCCTACTCCTATATAAGACGACCAGCGGCCTCGCCGGGATGAAATTGGCAGCCGATAAATGATTTCCGGATTCAATGCAAAAAGCGCAGTCACCTCGCCGTATGCAAATTCGACATTGGGTCGGAAGAAAAGATCACTATTGAAGAACGGACCGATCTGCATTTGGGCCCCTATAAGCACCAGCTCGGGATCGAGCGCGACTCCTGCCCGCACGCCGAGCTGAAAGCGTTTTGCCTCCCGTTCGATGTCCCGCTCAATATTACGAACCTCGGGGGGGACTGCTGGCTCACTGGCGGCGGTCGGGCTGGGTGCGGCATTCGTTAATGTGATATCGCTTGCCACGCGAACTCCAGGTTCATCCCCCGGGGTTGAAATCACTTGCACCGGCGAGCCCACATTGAGTGTCGCGGGTTTTCGTGTAGTCCGTTCGATGACGAAAAGTTCGTAACGCCCGGAACTTGTTCGCACTGTCAAAGTGTAACGTGAGGACGAGGCAATCGTGCCTGTGGTCGTTTCGTCTTGAGCTTTTGCGAGTGGGCACATGATCGCAATAACCATGAAGCCACAAATTAGACGGCCGGAAATGGTGTTCATTTAGAAATCTCCCCCGTCTCATCGAAGCATGCACATGGCCAAAACAGATGGTCTACATTCGTACACAAAAAAACATGGCTCCTGTGTACACGATTGGCATCAAATCCGGCAAAAATTGCCGGAGCCGAACCGCCGCGCGATACTGAGCCTCCTGGTTTCATCACAACAGTCGGTTGGAGAGATCCAGCGTCAGCCTCGTATGCCGCAGCCGACTGTGTCAAAGCACCTGCGGGTGCTGCGGGAGGCCGGTTTCGTCGAATCATCGGTGAATGCACAGCGCCGTTTCTACCGGCTAACGCCTAAACCCCTTCAGGAGGTCGATGCCTGGCTGGCTCCGTTCCGTCGGTTCTGGTCCGCGCACGTAGATGCTCTCGAACGCCACCTCGACCATATGGATCAATCAACATCAACGAAAAGGAAGACAAGGAGCAGAAGATGACCGATCGCGAACAGTACACACCGGGTCCGGCCAGCGGGGGACGGGTACTAAAGGACGGAGAAAAGTGGACGCTCATCCTCGTCAGAGAACTGCGCCACTCGCCGGAAAAAGTCTGGCAGGCGCTTACTGACCCAGCGCATCTGCGCGAGTGGGCTCCCTTTGAAGCCGATGGAAGCCTGGGCACGGCTGGAACCACGGTGAAGCTCACGACGGTGGGAGCGCCGACGCCGCAGGTTTCCGAAACCACAGTGACGCGAGCCGACGCTCCCAAGGTGCTGGAGTACGACTGGGGTGGCCACGATATCCGGTGGGAACTCGAAGCCTTTGCTGGCGGCACGCGCCTGACGCTGTGGCACAACATCGATCGCCGCTTCATCTCGATGGGTGCTGCCGGGTGGCACATTTGTTTCGATGTTCTGGATCACCTTCTCAGCGGAACTGCCATCGGCCGAATCGTCGGGGGCGAGGCGATGAAGTTCGGTTGGCCTCGGCTCAACTCGGAGTACGCTCAGCAATTCGGCATCGAAGTGCCGAGTTGGCAGCCCAAAGCCGCCGGATCCTGAGGTTAGCGCAAAGGAGCTGGATATGCTGCAAGCCCTGTCAAAACTGTTTTAACTATAGAACATGGCAGAGAAAGCTAAGAAACCAGCAAGAAAGAGGAGTTCCAGAGGGAAGCAAGCACTCGTCATGAAAAAGAGTGGTTCCCAGAGAGTCGAATCTGCATCCCGGTTGATAGACGCGAGAATCCAGGAGCTAGGCGACTGGCGCGGGAAGATGCTTTCCCGCCTCCGCGCTTTAATCCAGCAAGCCGACCCTAAAGTCGTCGAAGAGTGGAAGTGGAGAGGGACGCCTGTATGGTCCCACGACGGGTTGATCTGCACCGGCGAGACCTACAAGAATGTCGTAAAGATGACATTCTCAAAGGGCGCCTCGTTGGATGACCCCTCAGGTCTCTTCAATTCTAGTCTTGAGGGAAAGGCGCGGCGTGCCATCGACTTTCGCGAAGGCGATGAGGTTAACGAGAAGGCTCTGAAAGCTCTTATTCGCGCCGCCGTGGCGCTGAACACGTCCTCGGCCTCAGATGGCTGAGGGAAGTCTACCTCGGCAGGAATGGAAGTTGGAACTCAGGTAGGTGGCGCGCAGCACCTGGTCATCTATTATCACTTGCCGATCGAGGGCTCGACATTTGTCCAGCTCGAAAATAGCCGGGCCCATTGGTCAATGTCCGCGTTTTTGGGCAAGGATCGCCGCAGCACCTTCCGACGCCGCCTTTACGAGGGCTCCCATCTTGGGATGCAGAGGCACGATTTCGACAGGGAGGGCCGCGGCCTCCAGGGATGCGGTCATGACGGGCCCGACCGAGGCGATCGCTGTGTATTCGCGCAAGGCGCTGGAAACCTGAAGTTCAAGTCCGAGAGCCTTCGCGACCATCATAAGGTGGTCGAGTTGGATGGAAGACGTGAACAACACGACATCAAATCGGCGCTGAGCCAAACCGCGGGCCGCCATTTGAAGAGGCTCGACATCCGTGGGGAGTTCCCAACGGTAAAGAACAATGGGGGTAACGGAAGCCCCGAGTTGTTGGAGCGCGTTATTCATTTCCAAATTCGGGCGCCCATACTCCTGCACAGCGATGCGACGCTCTGGACGCGCGGCCACAGCCTCCACAATTTCCTTCCAGGTGTTGGGCTCCGGAACCACAATTTGCGCGCGAATGCCCAACTCGCGCAACAGGGGCAATGGCTTGGGGCCGCGCGAGACGATGGTGACGCGACCCAGCGCGGCACCGAGCCGCGCAGCGGAGGCATGCGCGACGACCTGAACCCGCAAGAACGCGAGTCCCGCTCCGGTCATACAGATGACCATGTCGAATTCGCCGGCTTCCAGCCGTTCTACGAAGCGAAGGGCCTCACTAGAGTCATCGAGAGCGCGTTCCTGCACCGATGGCGCGACAAATGAATCGCCGCCTTCCTTGCGGATGAGGGCTTCCATTTCTTTAGCGCGGCGGCTTTCTAGGCTGAGTACGCGGAGTCCTGCAAAGGGCATGTATCAAAATACGAACAGGTCTGGTTTCAGTGTGGCGCAACGAGGCGCGGAGAAAGACGTTCCTCTAAAACCTGAACAGCGCCTCCACATAGCCGAATTCCCCGTCCTTTCCATGCGGATAGATTTGCGTCAGGGCGGCCAGACCCTGGGTATAGCCGAAGTAACCGGTGAAAGTCGTGCGGCGCGCGAGGCGGTACTCGACGCTGGTGTCGTAGAGATCGCCCAAGGAACGGCGTCCGGAGGTTGAGCGGCCGGTATAGCCGAACGTCCACGGTTGAAATACGCCGCCGCCGCTATACCAGAGATCGTTAGCATTGCTAAGGCGCAGCGAATGGAATTCGCTCGAAATAGTGACCTTGGCATGCGGCCGTAAGATCAAGGCGCCGAAAGCATCTTCTGTATTCATCATATTGAAGAACGGGAAACGCGCAAAGGGCCGCGGGGTCGGGAGCACCTGAAAGAAAGTTCCGTGCTTAGAGCCCGTCGGATTACCGTCCCCGGAACCAAGCGTGAAACCGGCGCGCAGCCAGGGCTTCAATTTGGCAAACGGCCTAGCCCGTTCCGAGATCGTGGGCTGAAAGCCGCCTTCGAAGTCTATCGCGTAAGCCAGTTGCGTCTGCGTTCCCCAGCGGCCGGTTTGAAACGCGCCCCACGCGAGCGCATCGACGATCCCAGCACCGGTTGTGAACGCGTGCAGACTGTGCGCACCGAAGGTCTGGATATGGATGTTTTCCGTATCTCCGCTGCGAACGGCCAGGGGGCGATTGTCAGTTTTCAGAATGTGACGCCAATCGTCGTAATCCAGCACGAAGACGCGCGTATCGGCAGCGTGAGTTCCACGACCCCATTCGCGGGTGAACGACGCATAGCCGAAGCCCACGCGATTCCATCCCCAGCCGTCGGTCTGGTAAACGCCTCGCGTGGGGACTGCGGCCACGAAGGTGAAGTCGTTTGCCGGTTTCGAGTAGGAGTAACGAATCCCGTCGAAACTGCGCCCTACGTCCGACCATCCGAACGTGCCTATCAGTCGTTGGCTCACGCGGTCGCGTTTCACGGTCGCGAGCGTCGAGTTCTTGGGGGCGAGTTCCGTGCCCTCGTTAAATTCGAAACGTCCGACCTGCAATGTATTCGCTTCGCTGCCGCCTACTGCTTTGAAGCGCATATAAAGCTGTTTCGCAAACAGCGTCCCGCTGTATTGACTGTTCCCATTTGCCGAGTAATAGTTCGAGCCGAGTCCGAGCGCGCCCTGCGGAGCCGCCGCGTTTGCATTGTCCGGCATCCCGAGCAGGAGCGGAGCCGCCAGTTCGGCGTCCCAATCCCAGCCTTTGTGCTTTTCCACGAAGTTCAGCCGCAGCAAATTGCCGGAATACGCATAGTTATTGTTGCCGGTGGCCGGAGTAAACCAATCCCAAGCGTAGGCGCGGAGGCGCAGGGTCCCGGTGACGGTAATATCGCCGAGCTTCATCGGTGCGGAATCGGATTGCCCGTAGGCCGCGGGCGGATTCGAAGCCAAAACTGCGGACAGCAAGGGAAGGAAGAACGTATAACGCATTTCAGTCCCCCATGGCTTCGGTGGTTGCAAGTTCGCCTGACGATCGCGCGTCGATCTCGGCCTGGGCCGAACGCTCCTCACTCTCCGAAAAGCGGACCGTGAAGGCCAGCAGAGAAACCACACATATGATGATTCCCAGAACCAACAGCGCTTGGGTCCACGGCATTGCACCTTTGAAGAGGAAACTGGCCAGTACCGAGCCTACATTGCCACCGGCGCCGACAATGCCGGCAACAGCGCCAAGCGCTCGTTTATTGACAAACGGAACCAGCGAGTAAGTCGCGCCATTCGACATCTTGATGAACAGACCAGTCAACATCATGGAGACGATGGCCAGCGGCAGGATTCGCATCTGCGAGAAGAGCATGAGAGCGAGCCCTTCGGCGCCGATCGTGGCTCCTAGGAGGATAGCGCGGCCGCGGAGCCCCCAGAGTTTGTGGAGACGGTCACTCACCAAGCCGCCCAAGGCACGGGCAAACAGGTTCATCATCCCAAACGATCCGGCCACGAGCCCGGCGGCGGCCAATGCAAGGTGAAAAGTGTCGGTGAAATACAGCGCGGCGATATTGTCGATGGTCAACTCCATCCCAAAGCAAGCACCGTAGATCACAAACAGAGCCCATACCCGGGGATCGCGACAGGCTGCCGCGAATGCGCCGGCAGCTCCAGAATGTTTCGCCAGTTCGCCTTTGGCGCGCAGGTCTGCGAAGTCGCCGTCGGCAGTGTCCTGCGTGAACTTGTAGTAGGCGATTCCGGTCAGGAGCATCAAGGCGCCGGGAACCATCATCGCCATGCGCCAACTCCACCAGGAGCCCGCGCCTAAAGCGACGAACGCGGCGAATAACACTGGCATGACCATCTGGGTGACGCCTCCGCCGAGGTTGCCCCAACCGGCGGCGGTTGCATTTGCGGTGCCTACCACATTGGGCGCGAACATAACCGAGGTGTGGTACTGCGTGATGACGAAAGAGGCGCCAATCGCGCCAATCGCTAAGCGGAACAGCAGGAACGTGGTGTAGTCGTGCGCCAGGCCGACTGCCATTACGGGCAGCGAGCCCAGGATCAGCAGCCACGTATACGCGCGGCGCGGACCAATGTGATCACACAACCAACCGATGAAGAGACGCACCAGCACGGTGATCGCGACCGAGGCAATGGTGAGGTTTCCGATTTGCGCCTTGCTTAAGTGGAGCTCCTGGCGGATGACGGGCATCAGAGGTGCGATGCCGAACCATCCAAAGAAGCACAGAAAGAACGCAAGCCATGACATATGGAACGCTCGCATCGGAGCGCTGGAGAAGTCAGCTAATCGGATGCGGGTAGCCTTACGGCGCAGGATCATTTTGAGTCGGTTCTCCTTGATTTTGAGGATTCAATCCAAATCGGCTCGTACGGGGAGATTCATCGAGCATTTCGGGACACCAGTTCGCATCCGCCCGGCTGAATGATGGGTCCTCAAAACGTGGAGGGAACTACCGGAACAGCAAAACTATGTGGCGGCTACTTCCCGGCTTTTGTAGCCGCTCATATTGACAAAAATGATTCCGTCTTCGACGCGGGTGGCGAACGTGGCGACGCCGGAGGGTTCGGATGCACGCACCGGCATTCCGGTTTCGAGGTCGAAGCGCCGCCCATGGAGCGGGCAAACGACGGTAGCGCCGGAGACAATCCCGTCACACAAGGGGCCGCCCTTATGCGGGCACTTGTTCTCAATCGTCAAGTAGCGATCCTCCAAACGGAAAATTGCAATCTCCGCGCCCCCCACGGTTACGGCTCGCCCTTCGCGGAGCGGAATGTCCCCTACTTTGGTAACGGCTGTCCAGTCGCGTGCGTTCATTTTGCGGGTTGAACCTCCATGGGCTGAATTTGGACGAACTGAGTCGGGCTCACAGGAGTCCGGCCTTCGAGCCAGGCATCTTTCGCCAGTGCTTTAGATCGGGCCAGACGGTCGAGCAATTTCCTCTTCTCCGCTTCCGGCGCGTACACTGTCTCCTTGCGAATCTTCTCGATTCCCAGGCGCTCGACGAAATCGTAGCTACGCTCCAGGTAGTTCGCGTTTTCGCGGTAATACTGAAAGAAGAGATCGCTTGCTTGCATCGCCTGCTCGGTGGTCTCCACGGTGATCAGCAGGTCCGCCTTGCGAACGGATTTACCGGCCGCTCCCCCCACCACCACTTGCCAGCTTCCATCCTGCCCGACAAGCCCCAAGTCCTTAACCGTGGCTTCAGCGCAGTTTCGCGGGCAGCCCACCACGCCCATCTTGAACTTGTGGGGCGTGAATAGATTTTCCAGACGCCGTTCCAGTTCGATCCCGGCGCGCGTCGAGTCCTGCACTCCGAAGCGGCAGAAGTCCGAGCCCACACAAGTCTTTACCATACGAACGCCTTTGGTATAGGCTTGTCCGGAGGGCATGCCCAGGTCAGCCCATACTTGGGGCAAATCGGCTTTCTTGATGCCGAGGAGATCGATACGCTGGCTGCCGGTCACCTTTACCATCGGCACGTTGTACTTATCGGCGACATCTGCGATGCGCCGCAATTCATCGGGTGTTGTGACACCGCCGCGCATCCGCGGGACAACTGAAAACGTGCCGTCCTTCTGAATATTCGCGTGGACGCGGTCATTGATGAAACGGGCCGAGCGGTCTTCCTCGTGTTCTCCGCACCACACCATATCGAGCAGATAGCTCAGCGCCGGCTTACATACTTCGCAGCCCTTCCGGTTGCCATAAATGTTCAGAACTTCCTCGACGGATTTGAGTTTCTGGCCGCGAATCATATCGCGCAACTGCTCGTAGGAAAACGGCACACACGAGCACAGCGTGGTCCGCGTTTCGTCCTGAAAATCCGGCGTCACCGCGCGCAGGAGTTTTTCACAAAGGCCGGTGCAGGTTCCACAGCTAGTGGACGCCCGGGTGCGTTCCTTTAGGCCTGCGAGGGTAGTGATGCCGTGGGCGTGAATCGCGCGAATGATGTCGCCCTTGCGGACCCCATTGCAGCCGCAGATGGTTTCGCTGTCCGGCATGTCGGCAACGGCACGGCCCGGATCCGCATCGCGCGGCGGGAACAAAATCTGACGGCGGTGCGGAGTCAGGTCAGTTCCGCTACGCAGCCAATCCATATATATGGGCTCGTCTTCGATGTCGCCCACCAGGATCATGCCAAGAAGCTGATTGTCCTTGAGAAGCAATTTCTTGTATATCCCGAGCGAAGGGTCTTCGTAACGCACGGTTTCGACGCCCAGCCCGGACTCATCGATGGAGCCTGCCGAGAAAATGTCGACGCCCATAATTTTAAGCTTGGCCGCGGGCGAGGTTCCTCCGAAAACCGGTCCACGCTTCCCGGTGAGAGTAGACGCCAGTACGCGACCCTGCTCAAATAGAGGGGCTATCAGCCCGAAGGTCTGTCCGCGATGTTCCGTACACTCGCCCACAGCGAAGATGTGCGGATCGGACGTCTCCATGTAGTCATTGACGACGATGCCGCGGCCTACTTTCAGTCCTGCCTTGCGGCCCAGTTCGGCGTTCGGCCGGATGCCGGCGGCGATGACCACTAAATCGGCTTCGAGTTCTTCGCCGGAGGCAAAGCGCAGGCCGTCCACGCGCCCGTTGCCGAACAACGCCGCCGTCTGTTGCGGAAGCATTACGCGAATGCCCAGGCTCTCGATCTTGCGCTTCAAGTAATCGCCGCCCGTCGCGTCCAACTGGCGCTCCATCAGGGTTTCCATCAAGTGCACCACGGTTACTTCGCAGCCCCGCATTTGCAGCCCGCGGGCGGCTTCCAGGCCGAGAAGGCCGCCACCGATTACGGCTGCTTTCAGCCCCGGCCGCGCTTTGTCGAGCAGTGCACGGGTATCATCCAAAGTACGGAAAAAATGTACATTTTTCTTATCAACGCCGGGGATCTGCGGGATGAAGGCGCTGCTCCCGGTAGCCAGGATCAGCTTGTCATATTCAGTGGCGCCTCCATCTTCATCGATCACAACTCTTTTCTCGCGGTCAATCGCCGCAATTTTTACGCCTAACCGCGCACGGATTCCGTTGGTTTGATACCAAGCGATATCGTTGATGACGATTTCCTCCGCGGACTTTTCGCCCGCCAGTACCAGCGATAAGAGAATACGGTTGTAGTTAACGTGAGTCTCATCGCCAAAGATTGTGATATCGAAGCTGTGCGGCTGCTTGAGAATCTGCTCCACGCAGGAGACTCCCGCCATGCCGTTACCGACCACCACCAGTTGTTGTTTCATGCGTTGGCTCCCGAGCGTTCCACCCGTACCGCGCATTGTTTGTAGTTGGGCTCACGCGAGATAGGGTCGAAGGCGTCTTGCGTCACTTCGTTCACATTGGTTTCAGCGAAATGGAACGGCATGAACACCTGGCCCGGTGCCGTGATCTCAGTAAGCCGCAATTCAACCGCGCGCACGCGGCCGCGCCGCGAAACGATGTCCACTGCATCATGACTGCGCAAGCCAAGCAGTTTCGCATCGCGGGGGTTCATTTCGAGCCAGGCCCGAGGCGATAGCCTTTCTAGAATCGGCACCTCGCGGGTCTTCGTTCGTGTATGCCAATGCTCTACGGTCCGACCGGTATTGAGGACGAGGGGGTATGGTGCAGTCGGCTGCTCGGGAAAGGGAGTCCAGTCAGCGCACACCAGTTTGGCCCGGCCGTCGGGCGTTTGGAACTGGCCGTCGGAGTATAGTCTCGATGTGCCTGCCGGCTTGGCTCCTTCCGTCAGCGGCCATTGAATTGCTCCGTGTTCGGCCAGCAACGCGTAGGTGATACCCGAATAGTCGCAGAGCCGCCCTTGCGAGACGCGGCGCCATTCGTTGAAGGCGTCTTCTACTGTGGTCCATCCCGGGTACAGCTCATCGCGGCACCCCAGTTTTTCCGCGAGCAATAAAAAGATGTCAAAATCCGAGCGAGCCTCACACTGTGGCTCTACGGCCTGGTTCACTTTGCTCACGCGGCGCTCGGAGTTCGTATAGGTGCCTTCCTTCTCGCCCCAAATCGCTGCGGGGAGCATCAGGTCGGCGAGTTCAGTCGTCGGCGTAGGATGGTAGCCATCCTGCACTACCAGGAAGTCAAGATTAGACAGCGCGTGACGCAAAACGTCCTGATTTGGGTAGGAGACTAAGGGATTCGTCGCGATGATCCATAGCGCTCGAATCTTTTTTGCGACTGCTGCCTCGATAATGTCCGGGTAAGCGAGTCCGCGCTTGGTAGGTATTCTGGTTTCTTCGACGCCCCAGATCGAGGCCAACTCCGCACGGTCCTGAGAGCTGTCGAACTTACGATAGCCCGGGAGACTGGAAGCGAAACCGGCCTCTCGCGTCCCCATCGCGTTGCACTGGCCGGTGATCGAGAACGGGGAGGCGCCTGCGCGGCCGATATGCCCGGTTAGCAGGGCCAGGTTGCAGATCGCATTCACCGTCGCGGTGCCGAGGGTGCTGTGATTCACGCCCATAGTCCAGCCGATGAAGCCGGCTTTAGCGCGTCCATACAACAACGCAGTCTTGAAGATGATCTCCTCGCTCAAACCGGTGATTTCAGCGACGCGGTCCGGCGTGTAGGCTTCGAGGAAGTGCTCGAGCTGCGCGAAGCCGGCAGTGTGCTTATTTACATACTCACGGTCGATCAAGTTGTAGCGAATAAGAACATGAGCGATCCCATTGAGCAACGCCAAGTCCGAGCGCGGCTGGAGCGGCAAGTGGATGTCGGCCATCATGGCGGTCTTTGAAACCCGCGGATCGGCGACGATCAGCGTCTTATGGCGGTTCGATTCCAGGTACTGGCATAGAATTGGATGGTTATCTGCCAGATTCGCTCCGATCAGCAGAACCACATCGGCGCGCTCCATATCTTCATAAGCGCCCGGAGGGCCATCGCTGCCGAAAGAGAGCTTGTAACCGGATACAGCGCTAGCCATGCACAAGGTGGTGTTGCCATCGTAATTGCTGGTGCCGAAGCCGAGCTGCACCAGCTTGCCGAGCGTATAAAATTCTTCGGTGACAAGCTGGCCGGTACTCAGCACGCCCAACGATTCCGCCCCATACGCGTTCTGCGTCGCGCGAAAGCGTTCGACCATCACAGAAAGAGCTTCGTCCCAACTGACGCGCACCAGCTTGCCGTTTTGCCGTAACAGCGGATATTTGGCGCGGTTTTCCGCTTGAATAATGTAGTGCTCGGAGAGGCCCTTGGGACACAGCTTGCCGCGATTTACGGGATGCGCGGCGAAGGGCCGGGAGGCAACCGCGCGGCCATCCTTTACGCCGATCTCGATACCACAACCGACCGAACAGTAGCCACACGTAGTCGGCACCCAGTGGTCTGGAATCTTTTTGGCGGAAGTATAGCCGGTGGATTCATCACGCGCGAACGCGTACTCTTCACTCAGATTGTCCAGGCCCAGTGTGCGCTTCCAGTTCATGCGACGGTCCTTTCTCCCGATGTGAATGCCGCTGCAATGTTCTTGGGTACTACGCTCACGAAGAACAAGTAGCGCCCCAGCCATTCGCCCGCCAGCGCCGCAGCGAAAGCTATCGCGGTCGTCCACCCGCGTGTGCCTAGCAACGGCAGCAGAACTCCTGCAACCACCAGCACGGCCAACCGGGTCAGGAACAAATGCTGCAGGCTGCCCGAAAGCAGCAGCGACGAAGCTCGTAGTTCAAACACATCCGAACGCGAAAGCCAAAGGAACTTGAGCAGTTGCGCGATCAGCTGCACCGAAGCACCTACAACTGCTGAGAATCGGACCCACGGCGGAATGGGTCCGCCAAGAATTTGAACTAGTAATACCTCCACAAATAGCGGACCCAATAGCAGCGCACTCGAATAGAATTCGACCAGCGTATAACCGCTGAACCATGCTGGGCGCGCGCGAACCACATATATCCGCGCGGAGCTAGTGATTCCCGCGAATCCTGCCAGCGCCGTCGATAACCCCACCACGCTCCGGCCCGGCACGTCGAACATTAGCATTCCGGCAAACGCGGAAGCAGCACCGGCAAACAGTGACAGTGTGAGTACTTCGCGACTCAACCACGATCGCCGCAGACCTTTGAGCGCGCGCCATGCATAAATTGGCCGACCTAAGTGAAGGGTTGAGGCTCCCAAACTCACACCGGCGAGCGCCAGCGAAGCCAGTGCGGTAATCGTCAGTCCGGAGCCGCGCCCCAGAAGATCGAGCAGCCATAGCACAACAAATGCACCCACGGAAAGTTGCGTCAGCACCAGCATGAATACCAGCGGCCAGTGCGGATGCTCGAGTTCAAGGCGCTGCGTGTCGACGCGGCCTGTGTCGGGGATCAAATTCCCCGGTAGCGTTATACGTGTTGTCGAAATGCTATCGTCCGCCGAAGGGAGACCGGGCGCATTCGCGGAGAGATAATCGCGGCGCCACTCGGCGATATTCACGATTTCGATCGCTATAGCGCCTTCCGGGCAGGCCGCTACGCACGCCGGAGCCGTGTCGTCGCTCAACCTGTTGTGGCACATATCACACTTGCCTACAACTCCGCGCTCAGAGTTATACTGCGGCACTCCGTATGAACAATTCCATACGCAGTATTGGCAGCCGATGCAGGTGTCGGCACTATGCAAGACCACACCCGTTGCCGGGTCCTTGGTATAAGCCTCCACCGGACACCCGATCAGGCAGGAAGGCTCCAGGCAGTGATTGCAGCCCATCGACAGGTGGTGGCGCTGCGTATGCGGGTAATGCCCGCCCTCCACTTCACCCACTCGCCGCCAGTTAATCGCGGCCGGATTGCCGTTCTGTTCGTTGCAAGCCACCACGCAACACTTGCAGCCGATGCACTTCGTCATATCGAAGTGAAAACGATACTGTTCGCCGGTTTCGAGCGCGCGTTCCGGGATCAGCGGTGGGGGCTCACTATCGATTTGTACCGACGATCGGACTTCGATCGAGAGCAGCGCGCTCTCCATCAACGGAAGAGTTATCACACGCCAGCCCCATTTCGATACACGTATCCTGTTTCCGCCACGAAGGCTCCTTTGTCGGACTAAGGATCGACACCAGTCGCGCAAGACGAAGGTCGAACTCTCGAATCAACTTTGGAATCGCTCCGCTTGGAGCTTAAAGGCGGGAGACGGACAAGGGTCCCGGAAGGCCCCCGAAAACCCGTTTGTTTCGCTGGGAACTGATATCAGTTTAACAGGAATACTTCGTTTTGCAAGAATTTGGTCCCAAGAAAATTTTTATGATCTCGATCACCCGCGCCTGATTGATATATAAAACAGGCTCCTCCTCGGGTGGAAATCAAACAAGCCGCTCAACTGGGGAAAAAGCATCGAACGCATCTCCCTTCCACTGAGCGGCCTGCTCAAATTTGTCAACTGCGCGTTCCGCGTCGCCAGCTACTTGCTTTGACGTGGAGGAGCTTTTTGCGCACCATCCCAATGCTCGACAATCTTGCCGTTTTTGATGCGGAAGGCATCGAAGGAATTATAGTGATAGGTCTTCGACGCGTCAGTGGGATCCTTGGCCTCATGATCGAACACGATCATGACGATATCCCCCTGAGAAAGCTCCAACGCTGGAGCCGGGGTGATAGTGGCCGGGATCTCCGTGGGGGGACGGTTGCCGAAGATCTTGCGCAAAGGCTCCAGGCCATTGGGGGCATTCGGATTGTGCTGGATCATGTTTTCATCGGCGAATTTCGTCATCTGATCGAGGTGGTGAGCCACCAGAACGGTTTTCCACCAATCTTCAACCAGCTTCAGATTTGCTGCTTCCTGCTTGGTCATCTTAGCTTTGGTTTGGGCCACGAGAGGCATGGAAACCATTGCTGCCAGGGCCAAAAATCCTGCCATCAGTTTCAGTCGCGAATATGTCATATCTTGTGGATCTCCTTTGGGATGCGTTTGACCATCATTAGTGCGGAACTGCTGCGATTTAGCTATTCAGCTATTTGACGAACGTAGCCTATCACGGAAGGCGGCATACTATCAAGGACTGGCGATGCGGTTCCTGGCCCGCTCTCGATTGCGATAAAATACGCAACCATGATGACGAATTCCGAACCCGATCGGCTGCGCGATCGTCGCTCCTTCCTTAAGTTTCTCGCCGGCAGCCCGTATATCGCGGCTCTGGGCGGAGTGCCCGCCGTTGCCTTCGACACGCAGCAAACCTCCGCTGTAATCGGCGATGTCATTGCGAGCCCCCAAGACGCGCTAGACGTGATGGACTTCGAAGAGGCCGCGCACCGCAAAGTCAACCCGGGCCACTGGGCCTACATGACAAGCGGGGTCGACGACGACTTCACCATAAAAGCCAATCGCGAGGGCTTCCGGCACGTTCAATTGCGGCCGCGGCGCCTGTTCGACGCGACCAAAGTGGACATGCGCACGGAACTATGGGGAACTACATACAATAGTCCGATCTTCACCTGTCCCACGGGTGGCGAGAAATCGTTCCATCCGGACGGCGAGTTGGCCGTAGCACGCGCGGACAAAGCTCGCGGCACGTTGCAGGTGCTTTCAACCGCGACCTCCACCGGCGTCGAAGACGTGTGCAAAGAGCTAGGCCGGCCGGTCTGGTATCAGCTTTACGCAACTTCGGCCTGGGCGGCGACTGAAAAGATTGTGCGTCGCGCCGAGGCCGCCGGCTGTCCGGTGATCGCGCTCACTGTCGACAACACCACCGGCAGAAATAGCGAGACCTACAAGCGCACACGGCCGAAAGATCTGAGCCAATGCGCGGTGTGCCATGGCCCCGGCGAGCCTCCCGGCAGTGGAGGGCGGCCGATGTACGACGGCATCGATATGACCGGAGTCAGCGGGCAGAATCCTGCAATGGACTGGGCCTTTGTCGACCGGCTGCGCAAGCTGGTTTCGGTGAAACTGATGATCAAGGGTATCGATGGCCGTGAAGACGCGCGCCTGGCTCTCGAGCACGGTCTCGACGGCGTGTGGGTTTCAAACCACGGCGGACGCTCAACTGAAACCGGCCGCGCCACTATAGAAGCCTTGCCCGAGGTAGTAGCCGAAGTGGGCGGACGCATCCCGGTGTTTGTCGACGGAGGCTTTCGCCGCGGGACCGACGTATTCAAAGCGCTGGCACTCGGCGCCACCGCCGTCGGCATTGGCCGGCCGTTCCTATGGGGCTTAGGAGCGTTCGGGCAAGCGGGGGTGGATCGCGTGCTTGAAATCATGCAGGGCGAGCTCAAGCTGGTAATGGGCAACTGCGGCACGCAAACGGTGGCGAAGATCACACGTGATCGGGTGGCGACTCCGGACTGGCATATCTAGCGCCAGCACCAGGGACGGAGACGGAGTTCTCAGCGTTCGACAAGGGTCTTCAAGCGATTCAGTGCTTTGTCCCACTGCGCAGAAAATCAAGACAAACACGGGCGTCATCTAACGGTTTGGGTTTGAATTCCCAGACCGTCTCGCGGCCCGCGCACGAACCGAAGAAGCGCAACCAAATAGTTACGGTTAGCGGTCAGGCGCCTTATACTCCGTTAACCCGGGGCTTGACGTCCCGCAGGAATTCTGCGACGAACGCATTGACGGGGTGGCGATAAACATCGTCGGGCGTGCCGACCTGCTCAATGTTTCCTTCGCTCAAAATCGCTACGCGGTCTGCTACTTCGAGCGCTTCTTCCTGATCGTGCGTGACAAATACGCTGGCGATGTGCAAATCGTCGTGCAGGCGACGCAGCCACTGCCGCAATTCGCGACGGACTTTGGCGTCGAGCGCGCCGAAGGGCTCATCTAAGAGCAAGACGCGGGGTTCGACAGCCAGGGCGCGCGCCAATGCCACGCGCTGGCGCTGACCACCCGATAATTGGCTGGGATAGCGGTCTCCCAGCCACTCCAGCTGAATAAGTTTCAGGAGATCGTGCACGCGAACGCGAATATCCCGCTCGGTCGGACGTATGGACTTAGGGCGCACGCGCAAACCGAAGGCGATGTTTTCAAACACCGTCATGTGGCGAAAGAGGGCGTAATGCTGAAATACGAAACCCACCTGGCGGTCGCGCGCAGTCGAGCGCGTGGCATCTTCGTCATGCAGATGAATGATCCCGCTGTCGGGTAATTCGAGGCCCGCGATGATGCGCAGCAGCGTGGTCTTGCCCGAACCGGAAGGACCCAACAGCGCCATCAATTCGCCGGTTTCGATGCGCAGGCTCACGCCCTTGAGCGCTTCGTAAGTTCCGAAGACTTTGCGAACCTGCTGGACTTCGATACTCATGCTTGGATGGTCATCCTCGCTGCTCGCTGGTCTTCCCTTCCAGCGCTTTCTTGAGAGCCAGCGTGATCACGGTCAGCACACTCAACAGCGAGGCTACGGCGAATGCGCCGGCATAGTTATATTCGTTGTAAAGAATTTCCACATGCAGAGGCAGCGTGTTGGTCTGGCCGCGGATATGTCCGGAGACCACCGATACCGCGCCAAACTCACCCAGGGCGCGGGCGGTACAGAGCACCACTCCGTAAAGCAATCCCCATTTTATGTTGGGTAAGGTGACGCGGAAAAACATCTGCCAGCCACTGGCTCCGAGCGATAAAGCGGCTTCTTCCTCTTCGGTTCCCTGCGATTCCATCAGCGCAATCAATTCGCGCGCTACAAACGGAAAGGTGACGAAGGTGGTCGCCAGGATGATTCCCGGCACCGCGAAAATGATACTGATGTCGTGTTCCACCAGCCACGGGCCGAACCAGCCTTGCGCGCCAAACACCAGCACCCATACTAATCCGGAGATCACGGGTGAAACGCCGAACGGAATGTCAATTAGAGCGGTCAACACGTTCTTTCCCTGGAATTGGAATTTCGTGATGGCCCATGCCGCAGCCAAGCCGAACAGCAGATTTAGCGGTACGGAGATCCCCACGGCCAGCAAGGACAGTTCGATGGCCGACACAGTTTCCGGCTGTACGACGGTGTCGCGATAGGCCTGCCATCCTTTTTCCAACGCTTGCACGAACACGACGGCGAGCGGCAGCACGATAAATAAAACCAAGGCAGTCAAAGCCATGCCGGTTAAGATCCAGCGCACCAGTACGGGGTCTTGGGCGTGCGAATTGGTCATGCGCGTTCCGCAAACTGGCGCGAGCGGCGCTGCAGCACGTTGATGCCGAGCAGGAGCAGGAACGAAGTCACTAGCATCACTACGGCGAGCGCGGTGGCGCCCGCATAGTCGTACTGTTCGAGCTTGGTGACGATTAACAGCGGAACAATTTCAGTTTTCAGGGGCAAGTTGCCAGCAATGAATATGACCGATCCGTACTCGCCCAGAGCGCGGGCGAAGGCGAGTGCAAACCCGGTCAACAGTGCCGGACGAACCAGCGGGAAAATTACCCGGCCGAAAATCTGCCAGCGGCTAGCACCCAGGCTCGATGCCGCTTCTTCGAGTTCGGGTTCTAAGTCGGCCAGCACCGGCTGCACGCTGCGGATCACGAAGGGTAGCCCGGTGAAGGTCAGCGCGATCGTAACCCCCAGCGGCGTAAACGCAACTTTAACGCCGATTGGAATCAGATAACGTCCCAGCCATCCATTCTCGGTGTAGAGACTGGTCAGCGCGATTCCCGCGACAGCCGTGGGGAGCGCGAACGGGAGGTCCACCAAGGCGTCCGCCAGTGCCTTGCCTGGAAAGTGGTAGCGCACCAGCACCCATGCAATCAAAAAACCGACAGCGACGCTAAGCGATCCGGCAGCAAGCGACGCTCCGAAACTCAAGCGATAGGCCGCCATCACGCTGGGAGATTGAATGGATTTCCAAAAGTGCGCCCAACCGGACGTCGCCGATTTAAGAAACACCGCGCTCAACGGGATGAGCACAATCAGGCTCAGATACAGCACGGTGTAGCTGAAGGCGGGCCAGAATCCCGGCAGAATGCTTTGACGTGTAAAGCTGCGGAGGCTCACTTGCGTCGACACTAAATACCGGGCGTGTAGATCTTATCGAACACGCCACCGTCATCGAAATATTTTTTCTGGGTCTTCTGCCATCCACCGAAGACCTCATCGATGGTGAAGAGAGTCACCTTGGGGAACTGACTGGCATATTTTGCCAATGCCTGCGGCGAATGGGGCCGGTAGTAGTTCTTCGCACCGATCTCTTGGCCTTCTTCGGAATAGAGGAATTGCAGATAGGCTTTGGCGACCTCGGTGGTGCCATGCTTGGCGGTTACTTTGTCGACAATACTTACCGGCGGCTCGGCCAGGATGCTGATCGATGGTGTCACGATTTCGAACTTGTCCTTGCCTAGCTGGTTCAAGGCCAGGTAAGCCTCGTTCTCCCACGACAGGAGCACGTCGCCAATGCCGCGCTGCACGAAGGTGGTAGTGGAACCACGCGCTCCCGAGTCAAGCACCGGAACATTTTTGTAGAGCCGCCTTACAAACTCCTGCGCCTGTTTTTCGTCGCCATGGTTTTTCTTGAGCGCATAGCCCCAGGCCGCCAGGTAACTCCAGCGCGCTCCGCCGGAAGTTTTGGGATTGGGAGTGATCACGCTAGTCCCAGGTTGGATCAGATCTTCCCAGTCCTTGATGTGTTTGGGATTGCCCTTGCGAACCAGGAACACGATGGTCGAGGTGTAGGGAGTACTGTTGTCGGGCAACCGCGACTGCCAGTTCTTCGGAACTAAATTCGCTTTTTCAGAGAGGACATCGATGTCATAGGCGAGCGCCAACGTAACGACATCAGCCTGCAAGCCGTCGATCACGGAACGCGCCTGCTTGCCGGAACCGCCGTGAGACTGACTAATCTGGACGTCTACCCCGGTTTTGACCTTCCACTGCTTGGCGAAGGCAATGTTGATCTCCTGATACAACTCGCGCGTGGGGTCGTAGGAGACGTTAAGAAGTTTCACAGGCCGCGCCGCGAACAGGACCGAGACGGCCAGGGCTGAAATCGCAAAGGCTTTGAGTTTCATAAAAAGGTTTTTTCCTAGAAGTTGACTTGAAAGCGATTGATGAAAACCCGCTCGGTGGGTCGATTCCCGCCGTTTGCCACAGTGGCACCGCCCGCAAAATTGGTGTTCGCGTAGTCGGCTGAGATGCGCAGCATGCGATTGAGATACCAGTTCACCCCGCCCACCCACTCACGAGCACGCCACGGGGAGGTGGTTGCGCTTGCGAAGCCGTAGTTGAACATCCCCGGTTCGACGCTGAAATCTCCTGCGCGCACCGCGATCTCAAACGCTCCCCAGCCGTGGTGGTGAGGATTGAATGCTTTTTTGGGAATCAGCGTATCGAATACTTTCTTTTCACCGGTCAGCAGGTAGGATGCTTGCACCTGCCAGGAGCGGAGCGCAATGTCCCGCCGCACAGTACCCTTCTGGAACCCTTCTTCGGAGAGAGTGTATTCGGTCAGTAATCCGAAAGGTCCCACATAGTAATAAGCCTGCGGAGCCAAGCGCGTTCTATGGCCGGTTGAAGTGACGCCGGGCGCGAAAGTGAAGAATGTATTCTGCCCGAAAGTCTTATAGGCGGGGAGCGTGAGGCCGTCCACGTTGCCGCTGGTGGCGGCGATTCCCACGCCTAAGCCGCTCAGTGGGTTCTTCGCGGCCGGCCGGAACGGAGTGAGAAACATTCGCGCGGCGTAGTCCCGATGATCGCTGACGGAGGCGTCGCTAAGGCTGTTATCGGGCACGCCATTGAAGACGCCCACGGCGTAGCTTACCCGCTTCTTGACGATATCGCCCGAGAGTTGGTAGCCGATATCGCGACTGGGAACCAACAGGGTCGGTAGGCCGCGCTCGACAAAGCTGGTGTCATCATCCGATTGCAGGCGTTCGAGACCCACCGGCGGCTTGAATTTTCCGGCGCGAAGGTTGAATCGCGAAAAGTAATTGAGCTGGGCGTAGGATTCATAGAGGACCACTTGGCCTTGGCCAAAATCCGGCCGCACATAAAAATCGACGTACTTATATACCGTGCCGGAGATGGTCGGCCGGGCGCGTCGAACCAGACTCTGGTCAGTTAGCGGCAGCAGGCTGAGGCCGGGGAAGGTGCGGTTGTCAATCTGAAAGTCCGCTCCAATGCGCAGCACAAAATCCCCGTCGCCGGAGCGTATCGTGAAGGGACCGCCATTGGCGGTGACTGACGCGGCGGACTTGGCCCTACCGGCCTCCTCCTCTGCCTTGATTTCCTGGCGTCTCTCGGCAATTTTCAGGCGTTGATCGAGATCACCGATTTTTTGTTCCAGTTGCTGGATTTTGTCGTCTGGGGACTGGCCCTGGGCAGTGGCAAATCCAGTAAAAAGAGTGACAAAAAGACGGACCAGCATTATCTCTACTAATTTCATATACTATAGTAGTATAGTATGTAGATAGAGATAGTCAAGTTTAATTATAACTCTTAATTACTTAAGCTTAGAGGCTTCCTCCACTTTTTCGCAAACCATGGCCAAGGTAGTTTCATCTAGAATCGCGGCCATGGCGTCCCGAACCTGGCGCATCACAATCCGGGTGCCGCAGGTTTGGACGTCGATACACTCCTCGCACTTTCGAAAGCGGGTTTCGCTGGCGCAGGGCAGCGGCGCGATGGGTCCTTCGATGGCCCGGATAACGGAGCCAATGGTAATGTTTTCGGGTGGTTGAGCGAGCGCATACCCCCCTCCTTTACCCTTCTTGCTGGCTACGAACCCGGCGCTTTTGAGCGACACCAAAATCTGCTCCAGAAACTTTTTGGGTATAGTTTCTTCCTGCGCCAGATTGGTAATGAGAACCGGGCCAGCCCCATATTTGCGTGTCAGCGCATAGAGGGCGCGGAGGCTGTATTGAGTGCGCTTGGAGAGCTGGCGCACTACGCTATGCTTCCCCTACCGGCGGCTTGCGCTTGTGCCAGTCCGTCTGCGCCTGGAAGGTGCGTCCGACGCCGATCAGGTGGTTTTCAAACCAGGGTCGCCCAATCAGCGAAATGCCCAGCGGCAAACCACCGGCAAATCCGCAGGGCAACGAGATCGCCGGGAGTCCGGCCAAATTTCCCGCGGGGATAATGCCGGCAAGACCGCGCCCGCCAGCGACAGAGCGCCCGTCGGCGCCGCCAAGCCCTTCGCTGATACGGGGGGCGGGGGCCGGCCGCGAGGGCGTCAACAGCATGTCGATGTCATAATACATTTCGCGGAAAGCGCCGCGAACCAGCGAGCGGATGCGCATGGCTTTCAAATAATCGATGGCGGATATCTCCACGGCCGCCTTGAGTGTCGCGGCTTGAGAACGATCCATCATCAGATCGATCCTGCCACCGCGGATCAGATCTTCAAAGATGGAGGCAGCTTCGGCTCCAATCACGGTTTGGACCAGCGCTCCATACGGGAAGTCGGGAATCTCCACTTCCTTGAACTTCGCGCCGAGGCTCTTCATCACTCCGAGCGCGGCTTGAAACGCCGCTTGCGCCTCGGGCGCCGTCCGCTCGAAATCCACCGGCGCGTAGCCGATCGTAAAATCGGCGATTTTGCGGTCGAACTGCGGTACGTAGGCGAAGCCCTTGCGCGCCGAACCAGGGTCCTCCGCGTCGGCTCCAGCAATGGTGTGCAGCACCAGGCCGCAGTCTTCGGCCGAGCGGCACATGGGGCCAATCTTATCTAAGGTCCAGGCGAGCGACATGGCGCCGCGGCGGCTTACCAATCCGTAGGTAGGCCGCAGTCCGGTCACGCCACAGAAGGCGCTGGGGGTGATGATGGAGCCGGAAGTTTCAGAACCGAGCGCAAAAGTCACCAAACCCGCCGCGGTGGCCACGCCCGGGCCGCTCGAAGACCCGCCCGCCCAGCGGGTCCGGTCCCACGGATTCATCGCGGCCCCGGTGGATGAAGCGGCCGCGGTCTGGTAGCCTACGCCGCCTGCTAGTTCGATCATTGCGAGCTTGCCGATCAGAATGGCGCCGGCGGAGTTGAGCTTTTTGATCACGAAGGCATCTTCGTCGAACTTCTGGCCGGCGAAGGCGCGCGAGCCCCATTCGGTAGGTTGGTTCTTCACTGCCAGCAAATCTTTGACGCCGTACGGGATGCCTTGGAGCGGGCCTCGAGTACGGTCGCGCTTGAGATCGTCATCGACATCCTTGGCCTTCTTAATCGCGCTACGGCGAAGGGAAAGAGCCAGCGCGTTGTGCGCGGCACCGATTTTTTCCAGGCGATCGCAGAAAGCTTTCGTCAGTTCGACGGCTGAAAATTCCTTGGCACGAAGGCGAGTGGAAAGCTCGCCGATGCCGGCAAAGAAGACATCGTTGGGGGGAGCTTTGGCCATGGGCTAGGGCTCAAAGCGGGTGGCGGGCTCGGTGTTGCGCGGTAGTTTAACGCTCGCCAATTGCCGGGCGATGTTTTGTAATCGCCCTCCCGGGGCGGCGACCGCCGGTTCACTGGGAGCCTGCGCTTGGGCCGTTGCTCCGAGGAGCACCGGCGCCGCATAGCGAGCGAGCGCGCGACGGGTTAAACCGGAAGGTTTCATAACGTCATTATAAGATCGGCTGGAGGTGAGTGGGTGTATACTTACGGGCAATCGTCATCGAATGAACACTGCGCTCGGGATCGATCGCTTCCAATTCGCCTTCACCATCACTTTCCACTACATTTTTCCGCAGCTCACGATGGGCCTGGCACTTCTCCTGGTAGTTCTGAAGACTATGGCGCTGCGCACCGGCAATGAACACTACTATCGCTGCGCGCGATTCTGGACCAACATCTTCGCTATCAACTTCGCTATGGGCGTGGTCACCGGCATCCCGATGGAGTTTCAGTTCGGCACCAACTGGGCGAAATTTTCAAAACTTGCCGGTGGCGTTATCGGCCAGACGCTCGCAATGGAGGGCGTCTTCTCATTCTTTCTTGAATCGACATTCCTCGGCCTGCTGATCTTCGGCGAAAAGCGCCTGGGAGCGTGGTTGCACTGGCTGACTGCGGTTCTAGTGTTTGCGGGCTCCTGGCTTTCAGGGTTTTTTATCATTGCAACGGACGCCTGGATGCAGAACCCGGTGGGTTATCGCGCGGGCCCGGGTGGTCAATTCCAGCTAAGCAGCCTGGGGCAGATAATTTTCAATCCCTGGATCCTCTGGCAGTATCTCCACAATATGACCGGCGCGGTGGTAACTGCCAGCTTCGTCATGGCCGCCGTGGGCGCGTTCTACCTACTGAAGGACCAGCACGACGCGTATGGCCGCACGTTCGTTCGCGTGGGGGTGCTAGCCGGCTTCGCGAGCACCGTGCTGATGCTCTTTCCCACCGGCGATGGACAGGGCAAGATGGTTGCCGAACACCAACCCGTGACGCTGGCCGCGATGGAAGGTCTGTTTGATACCACCAACGGGGCTCCACTCGCGCTCATCGGGCAGCCGGATACCGACAACCGCAAGCTGGATAATCCGCTGTTGATCCCGCGAGCCTTAAGTTTTCTGACGTACCGCCGCTGGAGCGGTCAAATCAAGGGTCTCAACGATTTTCCGCAAGACCTTTGGCCCGACAACATCGCGCTGCTGTACTTCAGCTATCACATCATGGTGGGGCTGGGTACGATATCGATCGTGGTGATGACGCTCGCGTTGATTCAGCTGGTGCGCTGGAAACTTTTTGACACAGACTGGCTGCTATGGATTCTCATGCTGATGTTCCCGTTTCCGTATATCGCTACCACGGCCGGCTGGATCACGGCCGAAGTGGGTCGCCAGCCGTGGCTGATTTACGGATTGCTCCGCACGGCCGACGGGCCTTCCCCGCTGGTTTCGGCGGGGAACGGGATGTTCACGACGCTGGGCTTCATGGGCATGTACATGCTGCTCGGAATCCTCTTCCTGTTCCTGATTTATCGGGAGATCGAACGCGGGCCGGAATCCGCCCACGGGGCGGCGGGGTCCTGAGGAAAAGCTGTCATGCTCGAAACTTTTTGGTTTTGTGTGGTGGCGGTAATGTTGGCCGCCTATGTGGTTTTGGACGGCTACGATCTGGGCGCTGGCATCGTTCATTTGTTGGTGGCACGATCCGCTGACGAGCGGCGCCAGGTGGTCGAGTCCATCGGGCCTTTTTGGGATGGCAACGAAGTTTGGCTGCTGGCCAGCGGCGGCACGCTGTACTTCGCATTTCCGGCCCTTTATGCCGCCAGCTTCAGCGGCTTTTATCTGCCGCTGATGATGGTGCTATGGCTACTGATGCTGCGCGGCATCTCCATCGAATTTCGCAGTCACGTCGAGAGCCCGGTGTGGGGGCCGCTGTGGGATGTGGTATTCAGCGGCTCCAGCGCCTTGCTGGCGATATTCTTGGGAGCAGCGCTGGGGAATGTCGTCCGCGGCGTGCCGCTCACGGCTTCCGGCTTTTTCTTCCTGCCGCTGTGGGGCAATTTCGGGGTGAACGGCGCACTGGGCGTATTGGACTGGTATACGGTGATGATCGGGATCACGGCCTTTGCAACGTTGATGCTACACGGAGCCCTTTGGGTCGCCTGGAAAACCGAAGGGCCACTGGCAGAGCGCTGCCGGCAAGTGGCGGCGCGCACATGGTGGGCGGTCGCGATTTTGGTGGTGGCGATCACCGGGTTGAGTTTTTGGATCCAACCGCAGCTCGCAGCCAGCTTTTCGGCACGGCCGTGGGGCTACGCCTTTCCGGCAGCGGCGTTGCTGGCGCTGGCGTTGGTGCGTCTGTGGGCCCCGCGGCGGACGACCGCTCCCTTTCTGGCTTCGTCGGCGTTTATCGTAGCCATGTTGGTGAGCGCGGCTTTTGGGCTTTACCCTTACCTGCTGGTGTCGCGTGGCGATCCGCAGTTCGGGCTCACGATTGGGAACGCCGCCGCGGCAGGCTACGGACTACGCGCGGGATTGTGGTGGTTTATTCCCGGCATCGCACTAGTGATCGGTTATTTTGTTTTTATATATCGCCGGTTTTCCGGAAAAGTACGTCCATCCCAACCAGGCTAGAGCTGTACACAGCAGCGAAAGGCTAACGGGCTACGGCGGAGTTCAGCGCTTTCCCGTTTTGGTGCTCATGCATTTGCGCGAGGGCCTCAACCGCCGCGCGTTCCATCACGGCGCGCGGGGCAGTGTCGCCGGTGAAAATTTCAAACTGGTGAACGGCCTGCTCGATAAACATCTCCAGGCCGTTGACGCACTCAGCGCCCTGACTCTTGGCTCTGCGCAAGAGCACAGTTTCGAGCGGGTTATAGACCATGTCGAAGACCAGCTTGGCGGGTATGCGCCCGTTGAAGAAACACTCGCCCTGGCGCGGCATCATACCCAGGGGTGTGGCGTGCACCAGGACGTCAAACATCCGGGTATCCGCTTGTTCGCGCGTGAGCAGTTCAGCTCCCACCGCTCGCGCCAGGACCCGCACTCGATCCAGATTGCGTCCGGTAATGGCCAGCTTCACTCCCGCTTCAGCCAGCGCGTAAAGCGCACCGCGGGCCGCTCCCCCGTTGCCGACAATTAACGCCGTGGCTTTGCCCAGACGCAAACGCTTGGCCAGCGGACGCGTCACGCCGTCGGTGTCGGTGTTGGTTCCGCGCCATTTTCCGGACTTGCGCCACACTGTATTGACGGCGCCAATGCGGCGCGCCAGAGGCTCCACCACATCCAAATAGCGAAGGATCTTCTGCTTGTGCGGAATCGTCACGCTGAAACCGGAGAGCGGCAGCTTAGCCGCCAGATGGAAGAAATCCTTGAGCTGCACGGGGTGGACCAGAAACGGCAGATACACCGCATCGGCGCGACGCGCTTGGAACGCGCGGTTATGTACCGCCGGCGAAATCGAGTGACGCACGGGATCGGCGAGCACTCCGAATATTTTGGCGTTCCGCGAAATTTTTTCCACGCGGTACAGATTTCGCAGCTGGCTTGCCGATACCTGCCCCGACGCCGTTCCCGCCGTCGCATTGGGGGCGGCGTAGGTATAGATACCGCCAAAACCGGGGGACAGCACTCGCGTGGGAAACCCGGTCTCGCCCATGGCCAGCAGCACGGTATCGATCTTGGGATAAGACTTCGCGATTTCGAGCACCTTATAGTTGTCCGATGGTTTCTTGGCGGTGGTGACCACCTTGTAACCGTCGGCGGGAACGCGCTGCATGCGGCGCATTACGGCGTCAAGAGGCGGCGTGCCTCCGTAGTTGTGATAGGAGAGCAGCACGTAAACGTGCGAGCGCAAGGCTTCGATGCGCGGGCCGCAATCCTCGGCGCTCTCGATCTCGATGTCGATGGCTTTGGCTCCAGCGGCGATGGCGGCTTCAAGGATACGCAATTGCTCTTCGATGCTGCCGTTGAAGCGGCCCATATTCTGGTGGCGGCGGCAGGTGGCAAGGATTGTGCAGTCCGCATGGCGCGCCAGAAACCTGCGAATGGCGGCGATGCCCTGCTCGGGTTTCGGAAGATAATCCAGACGGAACTCGAAGAAGCGCTCGCCGGCATCGTATTCGGCGCGGGCATGCGCCAGCAGCACCTCGGAGTCGGAAAAACCGAGGGCAATGCAGATTCGCGGAAATGGAGACCTGGGCGGCATCGAAGACAGAACAGCATATCATGTCGCTGGGGTCGCTTAGCGCGGGGCTCTTCCGGCGCCACGCGGCGGCACCAGACGAACCGTCTTTAGCGATACATCTGAAGGATAATTAGGCAGGGTAGATTATGGCGCATACCAGAAATCCTCGACCGTTTATTATTGGCCGCGCCGCTGTGGGCGCCGCATTGCACGATTTCTCCCCCGGCCGAAGCTTTTCCCAATACTCATCTACTTCCTGCTGAGTCTCCCCGAGTCCGGCGTCACCATAGCGTATAACCGCCCCGACTTTGGAATTCTTGAAAATAGAGATATAAAAATGCGATCGCCTCTTCAGCTTGGTGATCGAACCACAAGAAAGGAGTGATCTTCTGTTACCCGCCGCGCTCGTGCCGCGTCTGGATACTGCAACATATCGATCAGCACTGTAGGCACCACCTCCTGGCTGAAAGACAAATATGGAGTGGCGCGGCCTCTAGACGGGCGATGTCCAGCTGCTTCCTGGCAATGAGCGGCCCCCGGGCGCGGCTCAGTCGCGCAATCCCCTAGCGAAAGGTCTCGCACTCAGGCAGCAATGGGCCTTGCGGTCCCTTGCACAACTGGCGGGTGGTCTCCACTTTCGTCTCGATGCTCTGGAGCACCTCTTTCCACGGCATGACAACACCGTGGACCGGGACATCCTTGTCGACATCCAGTTTCCTCAGCTTGACGTTGTCGGGATAATTCGTGGTCCAGGGGTAATTCTGCCAGGTGTAATCGAACAAATCGCCTTCGATCAGCAGGTGGTCGCGCGGCACCCAGGCCATGAGAGCTTCGGCCATGTGCTCGTTGCCGATGATGTGGTAGATCTCGATCTCCATGGTCCCGTCTTTGAGCGTCATATGGTCATCGACGGCTATGAATTTCAGCGGCTTGGGATTGCGGGCTAGCTCATCCGGCTCGAGCGTGGACTTGCGGGCGGCGACCTCGCGGAACAGGTCTTCAGTGCCGCGGTGCGCGATGATGCTGATCCCTTCGGCGATGGCGGTGCGGACACCTCCGGAGTGATCGAAGTGATGATGCGACACGATAGCTTGGGTTATCGGCTTACCGGGGACGGTGGCGCGGGCTTTGTCGATCAAGGCCTTGGTCCAGGCTTCGTTGAGCGGGACTTCGAACATGGTCAGGTGGTCGGCGAACTCGATCAGGATCGAGTTGTGGCCCGTATTGCCGTGAAGCAGCCAGATCCCTTTGGTCACGGGCGTCGCTTCGACTACGAACGCCGGCGGCGTGGGGGGTGCGGCTGATTTCACCGTTTGCGGCGCGGCTAGATCGTCGATCTGGCCGTCGACGGCATTATGGGTTACGTAGATTTGGCTTTGGACTACGTTTCTGAAATCGATCACGGTCCTGAAACCCGTGGGCATCAGTACGCCGTTGATGGGCTCGAAACCGGTGAACCACTTTTGAAGAGTCAGATCACGCAGCGTCGCTTCGTTTTCCGTCCAGCGGACCCATAGCGGGAGTCCGGTTTTTGTGTCGATGGCCAGGGTGAAGTGCGGACCTTGCTTCGGGGCAATGTCGACCAATTGCGCTTTGCCTTCGGTGCGTGGGTTGCTGACTACTGTCGCGGGATCGAGCGCCAGGCGCACGAGCACTACCGGGTGCGTTTGCATTTCGGTTCGCAGGTTGGCGGCGGTGCGGGGATTGGCGCGGCGCGCGGTCCCTTGCTGGTTCACGTTATAGGGAACGTCGCCATCGAGGATCGAGGTGGTCACGACATTTCCGATCACGCGGCTGAGCGTGGCGGCGGGCAACCAGGCTTGGGCGCGCTGGCGGATGCGGATTCGCTGGTTGGCGAGGTCGATGGTCTCTTCCCACGAAAGCGCGTTGTTCCAGCGCTGCGGCGCTTCGGCTGACGCGGAGGTATTGCCGCCGCCGTTTTGCAGCGCTTCCTGGCCGTAGCCTTCGAGGCGGAGCGAATGGGCTGCCCTGATACGGTCGATACCGCCGAGCGCGTCCGCCGCTTTGCGGATCACACTCGCCGCCGGGGTTTGTGCCGAGGCGTGTCCGGACATGACTGACACGAATAACACAGCAACCACGATCCTTTTTTGCATGGTTTCCAGAATATCAGTGTGGTGATACGCTAGTCAGTGCTTATGAAGAACCTAGCGATTGGCCTCCTGCTACTGTCACTGAGGGTGTACGCACAACCCTCACCTGCGGTATTGCTATTTCGCATGCCGCTCGAAAACACTACGCGGCTGCCCGTGGTGGCGGGAGTGGTGACCGATCCGAATCTGGAGCTGCAGACGTACGGGGACGGCAAGAACATCGTGGTCTCGATCGGCAAGGCTGCGACCGATCCGCATACCTTCGACGGGTTGTGCGAGAGGCCGTGCGGGATGACCTTTCGCGACAAGCGCAATTATTTCGATCTACGCGGGAGAGCCAAGATTAAATGGACCACTATTGTTTCCGGGTTCCATCGCGCGCAGCCGTTAATTAAGTTAGCGGATGGGACGCTGCTGGTGGGGGATCAGGCAGAGGGGTCGGTGGCGGATTGGCAGCAATCGGAAGTTTCGTTCCGAGAGGTTCGGTGGCTCAAGCTGGATGCGGTTCGCGGGGTCACGCTCGGGACGTGGGTGGAACATCCCGACCTGAGCAAGGTTGACGAAGTTGGGTACTTCGATGTGATTCCGGGGAGCGGGGTGCATGTGGAGGGGGTGCCGGTGGAGAAGCTGCCGAATCCTCCGGTAGGGGGATGGGTGGCGATGGCGTCGTTTGAGTTGTGGGGGAAGCCGGTGAGCCGGGAAGCGAAGTAGCGCAAAGCTTGGTTCGCGCGGCGATCTGGTTCGGTTCTTATCATTTTCGAACGGGAGCACTGGGGGGGTAAGAACGTTCTATGCTTCGTTCGATAATCGCCTGACTATCACTTCATGTGCTTGAGGGACTGCTCGTTCTCTAAGCAGATCTCGTCAATCAGCTCTGCGTCGACAACGATGCGCTCCTTTAAGGTGACGGTCCAGGGCTTGGTATAAGCCTTGGGATCATCGACAGTTACCTGAATGTCGAGGTGTCCGAAGTCCGGGCGCCGCATCTGCTCGCGCACTTTGGCTGCCTGAGTCACCACACTTCCAATCCAATCGATCCAAGTATCGTCACGCAGTCCAATGGTATCGATCACCAGGGTGTCGCCAGTCCATTTTGCGGACGAATAGCCTTGCCAGGTGGGGGTAGGATCCTGGGGCAAGGGCCGAGCATCGGTGAATACCTGCCGGTATCCGGCGTTCATTTCATTGAGCACCACCAAAAGATTGGGCGTGTGAACGAACTTCAGCAAATGCGGGAGGCCGTAGGCTCGAAGAAAGTTATCCGGTAAGCACTTAATGTGCGGATCGTCTTTCGCCAAGTTGTCGGTGCGCTCCTTGACGATGGGCACAAGCCAGGGTTGATACGGCAGTCCTCCCGGAATATCGATACCGATATTCGCCATTTGGCGCGAAGCACTGGCGTCACTCGGGCTCTCCTCGTCGATGGGAGTCTGCGGTTCCCTGGGAGCCGCAAGCTGCTTGGGACTCGACAGGCCTCCGGTTCGGCGAACATTGGGCTCTGCCGTGGTCCAAATCCCGGAGAAATCGGGTTTGCCATCCGCCATCCGCGGAGAGGGGGCCGACATATTCACCTTGCCATCGGCCTTTCGAGGTACTCCCGCGGTGGGATACTTTATCCACTGAGCGGCCAAATGAGTGGACGCCAAGGGCGTTCCCAGAATGAAAACAGCTACCGTGACCAACGCTTCGTAACGTCGACGTATCCGACGCTCCGGGTGTGAGCATCGAGGAAACAGATATGGCATTGGGCTAAGAATACACCAATACATGCGGTGTGTCACACGGATGTATCCTGACACGGCAGAGGAGGCCGAGCGGGTATAGAATAACCGGGATGGGTGCGTTCTACCTGGCAACCAGGAATTGATAAGGGGAGAAGCTGTGTTCAAAAACAATTTTGTAGTCGCCATCTGCGTCGCGTTCCTGGGTGGGAACGCCGTGGCGCAGGATGCAAAGACCGTGATCGCCAATGCGCAAAAGGCCTTGGGCGATTTAAAATCCATCACGTATTCGGGGGCGGCGAAGGATGTTGCATTCCAGCAGTGTGGATCGAACGCCGCCGATATGATCTGTAGGGGAACGCATGATCCCATGCGGCCCATCAACAACTATGTCCGCGTGATCGATCTCATGACTCCAGCGTCGCGTCACAGCGGGGCGACCAACAATCCCTCAGGGGGCGGCGCAACCATACCCATGCCCGGGACATTTTTCCAGGAGGTCACGGCGAAACAGGCGGATGTCTCGCAACCCTGGGCTAACTCCCTGGAGTTTTACATCACGCCCTGGGGTTTCCTCAAAGGCGCGGCTGAGAATAACGCTACCGCGAGCCGGCGCAAGGTCGATGGCAAGAACTATACCATCCTGACTTGGAGTCCAACGGTCAAGGCGCCTTCAGGCAAGAGCTACGTCATCAACGGATATGTGAACGGACAGAATATCGTCGAGCGAGTGGAAACGTGGCTCGGTGAAAACATTATGGGCGACATGCATATCCTCGCCACCTACACGGGGTGGAAGGACTTCGGCGGAGTGATGGCTCCTGCGAAGATTGTGCAGACGCGCGGTGGGTGGCCTTACTTTGAGGTCGATGTGACGGCGGCGAAGGCGAATCCTGCCGATGCCGCGACCCTGGTTCCAGCACCAGCCGGCCGTGGTAGTGCTCCTGGTGGCGCGCCGGCTCTCAACGTCACTTCGGAAAAGCTTGGCGACGGGCTCTACCGGCTCACCACCGGACCCGGCAGTTACGATTCGGTGATTGTGGAGTTCAAGGACTACGTCATGATGCTGGAGGCCGGACAATCCGAGGCGCGTGGTCTCGCGTACATCGAGGAAACGAAGAAGCTCATCCCCAACAAGCCGATCCGTTACGTGATGAACACGCATCCTCACTCCGATCACACCGGAGGGCTGCCGCCGTTGGTGGCGGAAGGCGCCATCATCATCACACAGAAGAACAATGTGGAGTTTTTGGAGAAGGCGCTGAATACTCCCCGAACGCTGCTGAACGATACGCTCGCCAAGAATCCGAAAAAAGTCAAAATCGAAGCGGTTGCGGAAAAGAAAGTCTACTCGGATGGAACGCGGACGGTGGAGATGTACCACGTGTCTCCGGTTCCTCACTCAAACGGCTTACTGATCGCGTACATCCCCAAGGAGAAGGTCCTCTTCCAGGGCGATTTTTCGGTGACTCCTGGACAACCGGCAAACGATCACGTGAAAGCCCTGGTTCCCATTCTCGAGAAGCTCAATCTCGACTTCGATCGGTATATAAACGTGCATACCTCCGCTGCCCCGCAGACCAAGGCGGACGTGTGGAAAGCGGTGGGGAAATAGAGAAGTAGTCCTCGTGCCAACCACGGCAGTCATGAAGGCCCATGCACGAATCGCGCCTCAGGATGATTGTTTGATGCAAGCGATCAGGCGTTGTACTGCTCGTCGCTGACTGGTTCCATCCACTCCACGGCTTTGCCATCGAGTTGTTCCTGAATGGCGATGTGGGTCATGGCGGTAGTGGGAGCAGCACCGTGCCAATGCTTCTCCCCTGGCGGAATCCACACGACATCGCCAGGCCGGATTTCCTCGATCGGGCTTCCCAAGCGTTGCACGCGGCCGCATCCGGCGGTCACGATCAGAGTCTGTCCCAGCGGGTGAGTGTGCCATGCCGTCCGAGCACCGGGCTCGAAGGTGACGCTGGCGCCCAAAACCCGCGCGGGTGGGGGCGGATTTAAGAGGGGATCGATACGGACTGTACCGGTGAACCACTCTGGCGGACCTTTTCCGGAAGGTTGTGAACCACTGCGTTTAATTTCCATAGCTTTCACCTAGCGACCGGTCATCTGCTCCAGCTTTTCGGGGTAGCGAGCGCCTTGCACGGTAATCCTGGATGCGGCGGCATTGATGTTTCGCAGGTCATCCGGCGTGAGTTCTACTGAGACCGCCCCAATGTTCTCGTCCAAACGATGCAGCTTGGTGGTGCCTGGGATCGGTACCATCCACGGCTTCTGGGCCAACAGCCACGCGAGCGCAATCTGAGCCGCTGTCGCCTTCTTCTGTTCCGCGATGCTGCCGAGCAGATTAATGAGGGCCTGATTCGCCTTGAGAGCCTCGGGCGTGAAGCGTGGCAGGGTGCTGCGGAAGTCGGAGCTGTCGAACTTCGCGTTTTCGTCGATCTTGCCGGTGAGAAAGCCCTTGCCTAGGGGGCTGTAGGGGACAAAGCCGATGCCGAGTTCCTCAACGGTGGGGATCACTTCCTTTTCAGGGGTCCTGGTCCAAAGGGAATATTCGCTTTGCAGCGCGGTGACCGGTTGGACGGCGTGGGCGCGACGGATGGTTTTGACGCCGGCTTCGGAGAGACCGAAGTGCTTTACCTTGCCTGCCTGAATGAGATCCTTCACGGCGCCGGCGACGTCTTCGATGGGCACGTTGGGGTCGACGCGATGCTGATAGAGCAAGTCGATCACATCCACCTTGAGCCGTTTGAGCGAGCCCTCAACCGCTTCCTTTATGTGATCCGGCTGGCTGTTCACGCCGGGCGCACCTTTCATTCCGCGGGGATCGGAATTAGGACTGATGTCGAACCCGAATTTGGTGGCGATCACCACTTGCTTGCGGAAGGGTGCGAGGGCTTCGCCCACCAGTTCTTCGTTCAAGAACGGCCCGTAGACCTCGGCGGTGTCGAAGAAGGTGATGCCGCGTTCGACGGCGGCGTGGAGAAGCGCAGTCATCTCGCGCTTGTCTTTGGGCGGCCCGTAGGAAAAGCTCATTCCCATGCAGCCGAGTCCGAGGGCTGAAACTTCTAAGTTACTTTTTCCAAGTCTGCGCTTTTGCATTGTTTCTCCTTCGGAAGTGTTGCTCTTCTCTCCAGGTTAAGTCGGGCTTGCTACAATTGCAGGCGGAGCTCACGAGAAAACTAATGATTACCATAATTGACACAACGAGCCGGAAAAGCACTCCGATCCCGGAAGGGACCGTCCGGCCTATTCTTACGCCGTCCAACGACAAGACCAGGGTTGAAGTCGCCAAGTATGAAGTGGCTTCGGGCAAGACGCACCGCATCCCGTCGAGCGATCGGACGCAGGTGGTTTATATATTGGAAGGGCAAGGCGCAGAAGTTACCTTCTCTAAGGCTGGCAAGGCCACCGTTCATACGGGCCAGAGAGGCAGTGGGGTGTATCTGGAACCAAGCGAGGAAGCTGCTATCAAAGCTTCCGGAACACCTTTGGTTTTGCTGCTGGTCACGGTACCCAAACACACGGGCAAGCCCGTAGAGTCCAATGGTGGGGCACCCAGCGGCTACTTCTTCGACGAATCGAGACTGCAGGCGCTAGTGGACGAGAAGCGGATACGGACACGGACGTTCTGGGTCAACAAAGAAACCGGCCTTTCCGGCTCCTGGGACCTTCAGCTCGGCCGCATGCTGTATGGACCGAAAGCGCATTCGCCGCGCCACGTTCACAACGCTTCGAAAACCAGTTCCATCAGACCGGAACACTTCTACTTGATCGAAACCGGCACGGGCGAGGTGAAGTACGATGGCGGCAGCCTTCCGGTCGGTCCGGGAAGCCTGGTGTTCATCCCGGAGGGGGAATGGCACCAGTTAAT
>Ga0105240_10001675_pt1 | contig 37595 bp, 28 predicted proteins | sample KBSC54metaG_FD_80426 | JGI IMG/M metagenome (GOLD analysis project Ga0105240, IMG submission 80426) | Corn rhizosphere microbial communities from Kellogg Biological Station, Michigan, USA - KBS C5-4 metaG | ecosystem: Host-associated > Plants > Roots > Rhizosphere > Soil | place: Michigan, USA... | reverse complement strand
GGATCACCAGGGTAAAGCTTAACCCCAATGCCAGAAAAGCCCCGAATGCAAACGGGCATCTCCTGAAGATCCGGATGCTCCTAAGCAAAAAGATCAGGTAGATGAACACGATAAACGCCCCGCCCACCAGACCATACTCCTCTATGATGATAGCGTATATAAAGTCCGAATAGGGATGGGGCAGAAAATTACGTTGCTGGCTATTGCCCGGTCCAAGTCCCAGGACACCGCCTTTTGCAATAGCGATCTTGGCCTGGTTGACCTGGTAGTTGTTGTCGTCATTATCCTCTTTCCCGCCGTATATAAATGTCTCCACCCGGCTGACCCAGGTGCCTACACGAGCCGTGAGACGGCTGCGTTCCCCTGGCCGGGGCTTCTCCGCAACACCATCATCCGTCTTGTGCCGGATGACCGCCGCCATTACCAGGATCACCACAGGTATCAGTGCGACGCCGATGGTCAGCACCAGGTGTTTGGCGCTTACCCTGCCGATGAACAGGAGCATCAGGCTGGTGGCGCCGATAAGCAGGGCCGTGGACAAATTCGCCGGGGCGATCAGCACGCATACCACCGCCACAGGCGCTATCACCGGAAGAAACCCCTTCTTAAAGTCCTTGATCGTATCCTGCTTTTTGCTTAACAGCCGGCTGAGATACATAAAAAGGGACAGCTTGGCCAGGTCAGAGGTCTGGAAGGTCATGTTGATGATCGGCAGGCGTATCCAGCGGCTGCCCTCATTCAGCTTGACGCCAAAGAACAAGGTATATATCAGCAGTGGTATGGATAGCAGGAACAGTATCCTGGCCACTTTCGAGTACACCGTATAATTCACCTGGTGGGCAAAATAGATCACCATGACACCCACCAGTATAAAAGCAAACTGCTTGAAGAGGTATATCTCCGTATTGCCTTTATACATCTTATAGGCCAGCAAGCCGGTGGAACTGTACACGACGAGGAGAGACACTACTGCCAGCAGCACCACCATAGTCCAGATGACCTTGTCACCCCTGGTCCTGGACCCCAGACTCCCAAAGGGAGTTTTTTCTATCGTCGTCGTCTTACTCATTCATTTCGTTTAGTCATAGATCTCTCACCGCCTCTTTGAATTGCCGGCCTCTGTCCTCATAATTCTTGAACAGGTCGAAGCTGGCGCAAGCCGGGCTCAATAACACTACATCTCCTTTCGTGGCAAAATGGAAAGCCGCTTTTACAGCCTCTTCGGCGCTGGCCGTGTTGACCATCAGGGCGACGTCATTCTGAAAAGCTTCGTGTATCTTCCGGTTATCCACCCCCATACAGACAATGGCCTTCACCTTCTCCTTTACCAGGTCCCTGATAAGGGAGTAGTCGTTGCCTTTATCCACACCTCCTAATATCAGTATAGTGGGCTTTTCCATGCTCTCTAACGCATACCAGGTACTGTTTACATTGGTAGCTTTGGAGTCATTGATGAACTCCACCCCTCTTACCGTGCTGACATACTCCATGCGATGTTCCAGCGCCTCAAAGCTCTGTATCGCCTCACGGATCTTTTGCTTGCGGATGCCGACGGTGGCCGACGCGATGCCTGCTGCCATAGTGTTGTATTGATTGTGAATACCTTTCAACGCAAAATCATAAATACTCATCTGCCATTTTTCGTTACCTGTCTCGATGTTCATTTGTCCCTTGTTGATAAATCCTCCTTTGTTGGTTTCGTGTTGCATAGTAAATGGTAATGGGTTAGAATGAATGGGATAGTGGCCTAAATTTTCTTTGATCACAGGGTCGTCATCATTGTAAATAAAATAATCGTCCTTCGTTTGGTTCATCGTGATACGGAACTTGCTGCGGATGTAGTTTTCGAATTTGTATTCGTACCGGTCCAGGTGGTCTTCAGTGATATTGGTAAGGATGGCAACGTCCGGCCGGAAAGTGACGATATCATCCAATTGAAAGCTGCTGATCTCCGCCACATACCATGGCTTGGGGTCCTCAGCCACCTGCCGGGCGAAAGAATAACCGATGTTGCCCACCAGGGCGCAATCCAATTCTCCGTGACGGCAGATGTGGTAGGTCAGCGCAGTTGTGGTAGTCTTACCATTGCTGCCCGTTATACCAATGATCCGGCTGTCGCCTTTGTGCCGGTAAGCCAGCTCTATCTCACTGATCACCGGTATGCCCCTGGCCCTTATCTTCTTTACCAGCTCATTATTATCGGGTATCCCTGGGCTCTTCATGACCTCATCGGCGTTCAGGATCTTATCCATCGTATGACCGCCTTCCTCGAAATCGATGCCCAGCTGCTGCAGGTCCTGCCGGTAGTTGTCCTTTAAGGCGCCGCCGTCGGAAAGGAATACCTCATAGCCTTTCTGTGTCGCCAGCACAGCCGCGCCGACACCACTTTCACCGCCGCCCAGTATGACTAAACGTTGTTGCATGGATCCTCCGATTCTACTCGATTGTTCGCTCAGGGCGGATTTGGGGTTCTTCAAAAGTATAGACGTTTACTGCACCACAATTTCTTTCTGTCTCTCATAGGTTAGCAAGACCGCCTTTCGGCGACAGTTTACGGGTGGTTTTTCATACTCAGTTACCTGATCTTCAACGTAGCTATGGCAAATGCCACGCACAGTATCGTCACGATCCAAAATCTGGTTACGATCTTGCTTTCATGATAGCCCAGTTTCTGGTAATGATGGTGTAGCGGGCTCATTAAAAAAACCCTCCTTCCTTCTCCGTATTTCTTTTTCGTGTATTTGAAGTAAGTTACCTGTATCATCACGCTGAGGCTTTCCACCAGGAATACAGCGCAGAATATAGGTATCAGCCATTCTTTTCTCACGATGATAGCCAGTGCCGCAATGATGCCTCCCAATGTCAGGCTGCCCGTGTCGCCCATGAATACCTGCGCCGGAAAAGCATTGTACCAGAGAAATCCGATACAGGCGCCGATGAGGGCTCCGATAAAGATGGACAGCTCCCCCAGATTGGGGATATACATGATATTCAGGTACTCGGCAAACCGGATATTACCGCTGGCATAGGCAAAGACGCCCAGACCGATACCGATGATAGCGCTGACGCCCGTGGCCAGTCCATCCAATCCATCCGTGAGGTTGGCCCCATTGGATACAGCCGTTACGATAAAGATGACGATGACGATATAGAGCAGCCAGGTCAATCCTCTTATCGCCGGCGGCAACAGCTTAGAATAATTGAACTCATGGTTCTTTACAAAGGGGATCGTGGTAATAGGCTCTTTAGCCAGTGCAAACACTTTCTTTTCTTTTCCCAACTGTACCGTTTTCCAGCCAGTCGTGTCCGCCGGAAGGGTCTGCCCTACGTACTCGCGATACACCGGCGTATTGCTGTTGAAGTAGAGGGTAGAGCCTACCACGATACCCAGCACCACTTGTCCCAATATCTTGAACCATCCTGCCAGACCATCCTTGTCGCCTTTCTTATAGGCAATACCCTGCTCCTTGGCAATGCGTTTGGCCCTGAGCTTTAAATAATCGTCTATAAAACCAATCAGGCATAGCCAGACAGTGCTGAAAAGCATCAGCCGTATATAAGCCTTATGCAGGTCGGCCAGCAGGAGGGTAGGGATCAGGATGGCCAGGATGATGATAAACCCGCCCATGGTAGGTGTACCCGCCTTTTTCTGCTGCCCTTCCAGTCCCAGGTCGCGCACCGTCTCACCCACTTGCATCTTAAGCAGGTAATTGATCAGGCGCTTGCCGAAGAGCATGCTGATGACCAGGGAGAACAGGACGGCCAGCAACACCCGGAACGTGATGAACTGGAACAGGGCGCTCCCCGGCACCTTGATGCCGGCACTTTTAAGCCATTCGAACAAATGATACAGCATGTTGGTCTATCTTACTTGTATATTCTGCGCCGGATCTATTTCTCCAGCAGCTCGAACATCTCTAATAAAATTTGTTTATCATCGAAGGGATATTTCACCCCTTTGATCTCCTGGTATTTCTCGTGGCCTTTGCCCGCGATGAGGATGATATCCTCCGGTCTTGCCAGGTTAATGGCCATACGGATCGCCTCTTTCCTGTCCGTGATCTTGCTGTATTTCCTCTTTGCCGCCGTATTGAGCCCGGCCTCCATGTCAAGCAATATCTGCTCGGGATCCTCACTCCTTGGATTATCCGAAGTAAAGATGGCTTTATCACTGTACTCACAGGCCGCTGCCGCCATGATGGGCCGTTTCGTCTTATCGCGATCGCCGCCGCAACCTACCACCGTAATGATCTGCTCATGTCCTTTTCGCAATTTCTGTATGGTGGTCAGCACATTGATCAGGGCATCCGGCGTGTGCGCGTAATCCACGATACCGATGACTCTTTCCCTGGGCGATATTGTATAATCGAACCTGCCCTCTGCACCCGTAAGCGTGCTGAGCGTACGCAGCACTTCGCTCTTATCTTCTCCCGAACAGATGGCGGCTCCATAGACGGCCAGGAGATTGTAGGCATTGAACTCCCCGATAAGCCGGAAGTGTACCTCCTGGTCATTGATGGTCATGACAAGTCCCGTGAGGTTATTCTCCAGGATCCTTCCTTTGAATTCAGCGAGGGTCTTCAGACTATAGAAATACTTCCTTGCATTCGTGTTCTGCAGCATGACGCCCCCTCTTTTATCATCTGCATTCGAGATGGCCCAGCTGTCGGAAGACAGGGAGTCGAAGAAAGACTTCTTCACCCGGATGTATTCATCAAAGGTTTTGTGATAGTCCAGGTGATCATGGGTGATATTGCTGAAAATGCCTCCGGAATAATGCAGACCCGCAATCCGTTGTTGATGGATGGCATGGCTGCTGGTCTCCATAAAGACATGGGTACAGCCTTCGTCCACCATTTCCTTCAGCAGCCGGTTAAGCTGCAGCGTATCCGGGGTGGTGTGGGTAGCTTCCACCACCCGGTCGCCGATGTGATTCTGCACCGTGCTTAGCAGACCGCATTTATGACCCAGGGCCGTGAAGAGCTTATATAATAAGGTAGCGATGGTTGTCTTTCCATTGGTACCTGTAACACCTACCAGCTTTATTTTTTCCGAAGGCTGACCGTAGAAATTATGAGCGATATACCCTGCGGCAGCAGCGCTGTTCTCCACCTGTATGTAAGTGACCCCCTCCGCCAGCGTACCAGGCAGATCCTCGCATATTACCATGGCTGCGCCGGCCGCAGTCACCTGGGGTATGAACTGATGACTATCCGTATGAACGCCTTTTTGGGCGATAAAAAGGCTGCCCGCTCCCACCTTCCTGGAATCAGTCTGTATATCATGCACCTCCCTGTTCATGTTACCATGCACCGAGCGGATGCTCACTCTGTATAATATGTCCTGCAGACTTGCCATTTCCTTGTGCGCGAATGATTAATTTAATTGGATCAATACCGGTGAATTTTTTTTCAGTGCCGACCCCGGCGGAATGCTTTGCATCCTCACCTTGCCTCTTCCTTTTGCCGCCACTCTCAGATCCATACTTTCCAGGAGGTACAGTGCGTCCTTCAGCCCCATACCCTTTACGTCGGGCATGGTTTGCCGGGAGACGACCTCGCTGTTCATTACAGGCTGATAGTTGGAGGCATACAGGTGGCTCCATTCGTTCTTACCTGTCGAGTCGACGTACGATACGCCAAGGGTATGCATCACCTGCTGCATGTCATGGGTATCGCCTGCATAAAAGAACTGGGCGCTATCTCTGGTCATCGGGTGGATTGGCGCTTCCATAGGGCCGGATCCGGAACTCATCAGCTTGTCGGCTAATTCTTTAAAGACTGGTCCCGCAACGGCGGCGCCATAATATTTTTTTGCAAAGGGTTTATTCTTTATCACTACGATACAGGAATACACCGGATGGTCGGCAGGGAAATAACCCACAAAGGAGGACTGGTAAATATGGTCCGCATAGCCGCGGCTGCCATTGGCTACCAGGGCCGTGCCCGTCTTGCCGGCCACCTTATAAAAGGAGCCCTTGAACACATCCTTGCCGGTGCCTTCCGTAACGACGCCGTTCAGACATTCCTTCAGTTGCGCGAGTGTAGCATCGCTGCATATTTTTTCGATCATCGTCTCCGGGGCGTTTTCCTTTACCGTGATGCCCGACTCCTGGATAGTGCTGACCAGGTAGGGTCTCATCATCCTGCCGTTGTTGGCCACTGCATTGTAAAGGGTCAGCGTTTGCAGCGGGCTGACCAGTACTTCATAGCCAAAAGCCATCCAGGGCAGCGTCGTGGCGCTCCATGTACGGGATTTGGGGTTCTTTACGATCGGTGAGGTCTCGCCCACCAGGTCGATGCCGGTAGGATGATCGAGATGCAATTTCCTCAGGTGCCCGACGAATGCATTGGGGTTACCGGCATAATTGGCCCAGGCCAGTTTTGCCATACCTACGTTGGAGCTGATCTCGAAAGCCTGCTTTACCGTAAAGACCCTGTTCTCGTGCGGCTCGGAATCATATACAGTGCGACGCGCTACTTTCCATACGCCTCCTTCCAGGTCGATGTTGTCCGTGAGCCTTATCTTATGATCTTCCAGCAGGGACAGCATGGTAGCCAGCTTGAAGGTAGAGCCCGGTTCGGTGGCCCGGATGGCATAATTAAGGTCTTCCCAATACGTACCGTCGGATTGGCGGCCCAGGTTGGCGATGGCCTTGATCTTACCCGTGGCGACTTCCATGACGATGCAAGTGCCGTGTTCCGCCTCGTTCTCCGTCACCCCCTTCAGCAGCGCATTCTCCGCAATATCCTGGATGTTCACATCCAGGGTAGTGACGATGTCCTTGCCATTCTCCGACTCTATCTCATATCCTTCCACCGGCACATAGGTCCCTCCTGCGATGTAACGGACAAGCCGTTTACCCATCTGACCTTTCAGCAGCGTATCATAGGTACGCTCCAGCCCTACGTTCTGGGCATTCGCTCTTGCCAGACCAATGGTACGATTGGCCAGCAAGCCGAACGGATTCAATCTTTTGTTATTCACTTCCGCGATAAAGCCGCTCTTATTTCTTCCCTGGCGGACGAGCGGAAAACTTCTTAACTTTTTATATTGATCGAAGCTCAGGTTGGCGTGCAGCAGGTAGTAGCGGTCCATGGTACGATACCCATGCTGCAGATCCTTTTTATATGCCTGGGTCGATTGGTCGCCAAAGAGCCCTGCAAGAGACAGGGACAGGGAATCCAGGTTTTCCTTAAACCGTTTGCCGTCTTTTTCCCGGAGACCGTCGGCGCCAAAGTCGATATAGATATTGAAAGTAGGAATGGAAGTGCTCAGCATGCTGCTGTCCTCGCTGTAGATGGTGCCTCTTTCAGCATCCAGCTCGATGAATTTCTGGTGGAGGCTGTCGCTGAGGCTTTTCCAGTAGGACCCTTGCACGCGCTGGATGTAAAATGCCTTACCCAGCACTACCAGGCAAAGGATGGTGATGCCGATGAAGCATAAGTATACTCTCCATAATATATCGCGTTTGACTTCCATTTCAGTTACTGGCTGTGGTGGTCGAGTCGATCAAAACGATGGGCGGCTGTGTCAGCTCTTTCAATCCGAAAGGTTCGACGGCTTTGGCCAGTTCGCTTTGTTTGCTACGGAACATCACTTCGCTTTTCAAGGTTTTATATTCGTATTGTAGTTCTTTTAACTCTTTATTGGTCCGGTTGATATCCCGGACGATCTTGTCGGCGTAATGGCCGTTGTAGATATAGATCACCGCCAGAGCCGCCAGGAACAGGAAGAACGTGATGTTCTTCATGATCCAGCGATAGCTCAGCGCCGGTTTCCAGCGATGCTTCGTTGCCGCCTTTACCGAGCCCCTGGCTGCTGCCCCGACCTCTTCGGGTACTGCATCATGTTCGGCTGGTATATGTCGATCCTTCTCTTTCATATCGATCCCTCCCTTTTATATCGATCCTTCCCTTTTATACGTGCTCGGCTATCCGCAGTTTTGCGCTGCGGGCCCGTGGATTTTGTTTTAATTCTTTTTCACCGGGCGTGATCGGTTTGCGGGTGATGACTTTCAAGAGGGGATTCGTCTTTTTTTGCCCGTAAGGGTCGGAAAGGTCTTCGTCATCAAAAGATCCTTTCTTAAAGAAATTTTTAACGATGCGGTCTTCCAGCGAATGGAAGGTGATCACGGCTGCGCGGCCTCCGGGCAGAAGCAGGGTGGGCATTTGCTGCAGCATCTCTTTTAAAGCTCCCAATTCATCGTTGACTTCGATGCGTAAGGCTTGAAACACCTGGGCAAAGTATTTATTGGGATTCCCTTTCACCACGCTGCCCAGGGCAGTCTTAAAGTTCGGAATGGTCTTCAGTGGGACAGAGCGTCGGAGGTCTACTATCGTCCGGGCGAGCGTCTTTGCATTGGTAACTTCTCCGTATTGCTCGAAGAGTTTATGCAGCTGCTGTTCGGACCAGGTGCCTACAATGTCGGCTGCAGTCAGCGACTGACGCCGGTCCATCCTCATGTCCAGGTCACCCGTGTATCGCGTGGAGAAACCTCTTTCGGGTTGATCGAACTGATGGCTGCTGACGCCCAGGTCGGCCAATATGCCATGGACTTGCGAGACATTGTGCAAACGAAGCATCCGGGCCACATGACGGAAGTTGTGAGGAAGAAAGGTGACCCGTGGGTCATCCGGCAGGTTTTGCCGCGCGTCACTGTCCTGGTCGAAGGCAAACAGCCGGCCTTGCGGACCCAATCTTTCCAGGATGCCCCTGGAATGACCGCCACCTCCAAAAGTACAATCGACATAAATGCCCCCCGGCTGTATGTTCAGTCCGTCCAACGATTCGTGATAAAGCACGGGGACGTGATAACCGCTGCCCTCTGACCCCGTAGCCCCTTCGGGCCCTCCGTGACTGTCTGATGCCGTCATTGCGCAAACCCTCCCGGGTTCATCACCTGTTTAGCCAGGCTGCTGAATGCCTCCGGTGAAAAAGATTCAAAGAACTGTTGGTACTTACTTTTATCCCAGATTTCGATTTTGTCAACGGCAGCTACCAGCACAATATCCTTTTCAAGGCCGGCATGCTCTTTCAGGTTTTGCGGGATCAACAACCTTCCCGCGGAATCCAGCTCAGCCATCGTAGCTCCATTCAGGAAATATCTCCTGAATTGCCGAACTTCGGGGTCAAAATCATTCAGTTGGCTTATCCTGGCGAAAATGGGTTCCCAGCTTTTCATGGGATAGAGGCTTAGGCACTTTTCAAATCCTCTGTTCACGACGAACTGCGCGGTCCCCTCTTCCGGCATCTGCTTTTTGAAGCCGACCGGGAGCAAGAAGCGACCTTTTGAGTCCAGTGTAGCTTCGTATTCGCCCAGAAAACCAACCATTTATGAGGAGTTGAATCAAATTATACTAAAACTAACACAAAATAACACTTTTTCCCACCATGTTGAGGGAAATTGAAAAATTTAATTTTTCCACAGCAGTGTATTACCTTGAGGCATAGGAAGTGAGGGATGGTTTTACCTTCCTGCGTAGATTTGAGACTGTGAATTGAGTGTGAATTACGGTGGAAAACCCGTTAATAAGTAGGAGCCGCCCCCTTCAACTGCCCTTCGGCAGCAGCCACCACGTAAAGCCATCGCCTACCCACTGGAACCCGATCTGCTCATACATATGCCGGCCCGTGGCATTCAACACAGCATAGCGGTAGCCTTTTTCACGCCCCTGCCGGCAGGCCGCCGATACCAGGGCTTTCCCGATACCTTTCCCCTGCGCAGCCGGTACCACCGCCACATCGTAGATCCCGGCCACTCCATAGTTACCCGTGGTAAAAAAAACAGAGCAATGCCCCACGATCTTTCCCTTTCGCCGGGCAATGAATTGATGTGCCTGCTCCGGCTGACGGCGCAGCAGCTCCGGGGAAAGAGCGCCGTGATGGCCTGTATAAGCCAGGTCCTTTATATCAGCCAGGGATATCGCATTATCCGCTGTAATCTGCGCATCCACACGCTCAGGCCATTCATATTCCCGTTGCATATCCCACAGGTCCAGGGCCATCCAGCAAGGCCGCCATCCATCCTGGAAACCCCTCGCCTTCAGCCTCGTGCCCAGGTCTGCGGGCTGTGGCGGGTCAAGGCTCCAGCATCCCAGTCCCCTGTGGGGCCGGACAGCATACCACCGCATCATTTCATCCAGTTGTTCATCCGCTGTCGTTTCCTGCAGTGAGGGAAAGGCGATCATCGACTGATGATCCGCGCCTTCATACGTATAGGTGAGCCCATGTATAATGCTGATCTCGCCACCCCGGGCGACGGCATTCCTGCAAAACAGCTCCGTATGATTACAGGCAGCTGCCTGCTCCAATTGCCGGTCCGTTGCATGATCGAGGATAGGAAGGGGGGCGATAGACATAGGTATGCCGGTAATTCAATAATTTTGCCAGATAAACCGGCGGCAGTTAGCCGCCCTACCTCATGCATCCAAAAAATATCTCCATTGCCGACTATAGCTATACGCTGCCGGCAGAATTGATCGCACACTATCCATTGACCGAAAGGGACGCCAGTAAGCTGCTCGTCTACCGGCAGGGGAATATCAGTGAGGACATTTATAGACATATCGTGGAATATCTCCCCACTCGCAGCTTACTGGTATTCAACAACACAAAAGTGGTGGAAGCCAGGATCCTGTTTCGCAAGCCGACGGGTGGTCAAATTGAATTATTCTGTCTCGAGCCGCCGGTGGAATATGGAGGCATTGCCGCAGCGATGGCACAGACAGGAAAGGTACGCTGGAAATGCCTCATCGGAGGAGCTTCCAAATGGAAGCCGGGACAGGTGCTGCACAAAACCATCCATACCCCCTCTGATCCCTCGATCACCCTCGATCTCGAAGCCCGCTACATCGACAAACAGGACGACGCTTTCCTCATCGAACTGTCATGGCAGCCATCAGACCTCAGCTTTTCAGAGCTGCTGCACCAGGCAGGGCTGATCCCTCTTCCCCCCTATATCCGAAGAGCGGCAGAAAGCTCGGATGCCGAAAGATACCAGACCATCTATGCGCAACATGACGGGTCCGTTGCCGCCCCTACGGCCGGCTTGCACTTCACAGACAACATATTCCAGGCAATGGCCGGGAAGGATATACAGCAAACCTTTGTGACCCTGCATGTAGGAGCAGGTACTTTTCTTCCGGTGAAATCACCTACCCTGTCGGATCATACCATGCATGTGGAATGGATCGCCGTGACCAGCGATACCATCCAGCTATTGCTGGACACATTGGCCGGCACAACCATCCCCGGCAGCGCCTCTTCCGCCCCCATCATCCCCGTGGGTACCACTTCCGCCCGCACGATCGAAAGCCTGTACTGGCTGGGCATAAAAGCGATGTCGGATCCAACCCTGTCTCCCGACGACCTGGTCGTACACCAATGGGATGCTTACGATCCGGCCTCTCCGGAAGTGACGGCTGCAACTGCCCTCACCGCCTTACTGGAATGGATGCAGCGGCAAAAGCTTACCCAGGTCATCACCCGGACACAGCTGCTGATCACACCGGGCTACCGGTGGCGTATCGCCGGGGGCCTTATCACCAATTTTCATCAGCCCGAATCCACTTTGTTATTGCTGGTAGCCTCCCTCGTCGGGGAAGACTGGAGGAAAGTATACGAATACGCATTGAATCATGATTTCCGCTTTCTCAGCTATGGAGATGGCAGCCTGCTGTTGCCATGCGTATAAAATGGCGCTACCGAACAGTCCAATTTCTGATCCACAGCGGCCTCACCGGGCGACGCCTGCTCCTGTCAGTCCTCTTTCAATGGGAATTCCAGCGTAAAAGTCGTCCCTTTCCCCACCAGGCTGTCCACCTTGATCTTTCCCTGATGGGCCTCCACGATGGTCTTGACATAGCTGAGACCCAGGCCAAAGCCCTTGACATTATGCAGATTCCCTGTATGGGCCCGGTAGAATTTCTCAAAGATGCGTCGTTGCGTCTCCTTGCTCATGCCGATGCCGTTGTCCTCAATGCGTATGACCAGGCTCTTGGAAGTACTGTGGGTAGTGATCTTGATAAGAAGATTCTCCTTTGAATATTTTACCGCATTGTCAATAAGATTGGATATCAGGTTGGTAAAATGTACTTCGTCCGCATTGATCAGGTCATTCTTCGCATTCAGCTGTAATTCCGCCCTACCCCCTTTGCCATCCAGCTGCAGCTGGAAATTCTCCAGGGCTTCCTGTATGATCTCGTGCGCATGAATCGATCTCAGGTTCAGCTGCTGCTCCTGCCGGTCGAGCAGGGATGCCTGAAGGATCGTCTCCACCTGCTTGTTCATACGGCGGTTCTCTTCCTTGATGATCCCCGTAAAATATTCCGACTTTTGTCGATCCTGGACCACTTTTTCGTTCTTCAGCGCATCCACGGCCAGGGAGATCGTCGCCAGGGGCGTCTTGAACTCATGGGTCATGTTGTTGATAAAGTCATTTTTGATCTCACTCAACTTCTTCTGCCGCAGCAGGGCATATACCGTCACATAAAAGGCAGCGATGATCACAAGGGTAAAAAATATCGCTCCCCCTATCATCCATCGCATTTGTTTCAGCACTATATCCTCAAAGTCCGGAATGACGACTACCAGCACCTCGTCGGGCAGGATGCCCCCGGCACTGAGATTCTCCGGCGCCTGGAGGGGATAATAGGCAGACCAGTTGTGCACTGTATCTTCCAGCTCTTTGAGAAAATTGGGACTTCGTATCCCGGGAGGCCGGAATGAAAGACCGGAAGAGCCCAGGTCGGCAGAAATGGAAAATTCGAATTTCGTATCCTTTAACCCGTGGACATTGAGAGACTTTCTCAATTTTTCGTTGACCTCGTCCACCGTAAATTTTTCCGCGATGGTCGGGGGACGCATCAGTTCCCTCATAAATTGATCGGAAGGCCGCCAGCTGGTGCCGGGCCTCAGACGAAGGGTTTGAAGGTTGGCAGTAGATCCCCGTTGTTCCACCAGCTGATGCCCTACATCGTTCATCGTCAGAATAAGCCGTTGCTTCAACAGCGTCCGTCTGCTATCTACCATGGTCACTATCCAATTGACCTGTATATAGATAATGCCGATGAGCGACAGCGTGATCAGAATAATAATGATAGGGAAAATTTTTTTCAATCCAGTTTCATTTTAAATAAAATAGCCCTTTTCCGGGTCCAACTGTAAAGTTATTCAAAAGCTTAAAGGGGTACCCCCTTCCATGCCCTGCCGAAGCGGGGTTTTAACGAAGGTTTCACAAAGAAAAGGGATTTCGGGCTAAAATTCACGGGATTATCCAGGTTGAGAATAATAGCATTTTGTTATGTCATAGGATTACTTAATTTAGATTATATGGAGAGCCCGGCACCTGGCATATTGTTGATTGCAGATCCTTTCCTTAAAGATCCGAATTTCATGAGGACCGTTGTGTTTCTTTGCGAACACCAGGATGAGGGAAGCTTTGGATTTGTCTTAAATAAGAATTACGATTATACACTGAATGAGCTGGTCAGCGGTTTGGATGACCTGAAACTACCCGTCTATCTCGGGGGACCTGTGCAGATGGATACGATCCATTTTCTGCATCAGTATCCCGACAAGATCAGTGGTGGCTATGAGATCATCGACGGCGTCTTTTGGGGCGGCAGCTTCGAGACAGCTATCGATCTGATCCGGGCAGGGGAGGTGGATGTCAGCAAGATCCGCTTCTACATCGGCTATTCCGGCTGGGGCAGCGGGCAGCTGGCCGACGAGCTAAAGGAAAAATCCTGGCTTACAGTGCAGGCCAGCCGCAAACTGGTATTCCATAAAAAGCCTGACGAGATATGGAAAGATGCCCTGCGCCACCTCGGCGGAGACTATGAGATCATGATCAATTTCCCTATCGATCCACAGCTGAATTAGTGTATCGGGAACCGTACCCCCGCCTCGATACCCCATGTATCCAGGTTCTTTACTCCATCGCTGTTGTAGGGCATATAATTGTAGCTGCCGCCAACTTTTATGGCTGTCGTTGAGGTGCTGCTAAGAGGGATATAGAAGCCCGCTTCGCCCTTCACCGCCCATTTGACCCTGGTATGCGGATCATCGAATTCCCCCAGGTACTGGTCGAGGGTCGCAATGTTAATACCCGTGCCCGCGCCTACATAAGGCCGGATAAATCCCTTCTTTACCAACGTATAGTTGACGCCCAGCAATACAGGCAGCTGCTGTACCGAATTGCTTACTACAGCGGAAATATCGCTGCCACTGCCGTTATGATACACCTGCCGGGGATATTTTTGATAAAAGTCGTTGTAGCCGAAGCTCAGACCTACCCTCAACTGATCGTTGATGGGATAAGCCAGGCCTACGTTAAAGCCTTTATAGCCCGGATGGCTAATATAATCTTTAAAGGAGCTGGTAGGGATATTGATATTATACCCTCCACTTATTTCCAGGCTGTTCTGTGCATGCAGGGCAGGGCAGGCCAGTATGATAATGACAGCTGCCACCCCGGTATATTGAAAGAAAGTACGCATATGACACCTCCTTACTGTTTGTACAATAATGATTAATGTTTAAAATAAGCTGACTGATCGAACAATGCCTGCACTTCCGCAGCAGCATTGGCAGTTTGAAATGTCTGTTCACCTCTTGCCAGTCCCGTCCATATAGCGGTGATCTTATTGCCGTGAGCCGAGGCATTCTTCAGGTCAAGCGCATCGATCTCCATGCCTCCGTTCGTTATAGAATAAACGCCTACGGCATAATAAGGTGGATAATATCCAAAGCCCCCATAACCCCAATAATAAGGGTCCCAGTACCCGCCATAATAATCCCAGTAATCCCCATAGCTGAAGACACCTGTCGATGTGTTATATACTCTTGATACAGCTATAGCCAGATCGGGAGAGGACTCCCTGCTTACTTTTTGATAACCTCTCTGCTGAAGGATCGAGCCAATGGTAGTGAGGACGGTAGAGTCGAAAGAGGACCGCTCTCTGCCCGTCAATTGATTGTTCTCGATAACGTCCACCGAATCTGCAATACTGAAGGTTGTGTAGCTGGAAAAATTAGCTGTCGTGTCGTAGTTGGAGATATAAATACGCGACTCATCGTTAGTAAGGTTATTCAGGGGATCTTTCCGGCAGCTGCCAAGTGTGATGATCATCAGCAGCGCCCCACCGGTTAACCATCCTATCTTTTTCATACGTTGCTGTAATTTAATTTTATAGGTTTACGTTTACAGCACTATGGATGCAAAAAAAATGCCTTGGTTTAAGGTGGATGCGGGTTTTAACAGTGGGCTAACAGACTTTAAAATGGGATTAAAAAAATTCCCCCCGGCAAAAACCAGGGGGATAAACTAACATTTTGTTTCTTCGGGTGTTGGACCTAAAACGGTCTTATTATTTTGTCTCGACAGGCACTGCACCTTCTACCAGGACGGTCACTCTATTATTGATCACTTCCACAAAACCGCTCTGGATCGTAAAGTAAGCCAGGTGATTATTTTTATCCTTTAATACCTTCACCCTGCCTGTCTTCAGCGCGCTTACCAGGGGAGCGTGTTTCTCCAGTACTTCGAACAAACCTGTCACGCCCGGTAGCTGTACGCCGTATACATCGCCGCTGAACAATTTCTTTTCGGGTGTTAATATCTCGAGATTCATGTTTTGTATTTATCGTTTAACCTTGAGCCTGCGCCAGCAGCTTCTTACCTTTTTCGATGGCATCGTCGATGTTCCCTACCAGGTTGAAAGCAGCTTCAGGGTATTCATCCACTTCACCGTCCATGATCATGTTAAAACCACGGATGGTCTCGTCGATGGGTACCAGCACACCTTTCAGACCGGTGAACTGTTCAGCCACGTGGAAGGGCTGAGACAGGAAACGCTGCACTTTACGGGCACGCGCAACTGTCATCTTATCTTCGTCGCTCAATTCATCCAGACCCAGGATCGCGATGATATCCTGTAATTCCTTATAGCGTTGCAGGATCAGCTTAACCCTGTTGGCGCAGTTATAATGGGCATCCCCAACGATGAGAGGCGTAAGGATACGTGAAGTAGAATCCAGGGGATCCACCGCAGGATAGATACCAAGGTCGGCGATCTTACGGCTAAGTACCGTCGTAGCATCCAGGTGAGCAAAGGTCGTGGCAGGAGCAGGGTCGGTCAGGTCATCCGCAGGTACATACACCGCCTGCACGGAGGTGATGGAACCGTTCTTGGTGGATGTTATCCTTTCCTGCATAAGACCCATCTCCGTTGCAAGCGTCGGCTGGTATCCCACGGCTGAAGGCATACGGCCTAACAATGCGGACACTTCAGAACCAGCCTGGGTAAACCGGAAGATATTGTCTACGAAGAAGAGGATGTCACGTCCCTGACCCTTTCCATCTCCGTCACGATAGTATTCAGCGATGGTCAGTCCGCTGAGGGCTACACGGGCACGGGCTCCGGGGGGCTCGTTCATCTGACCGAATACGAAGGTGGCCTTGGAATCAGCCAGCTCCTGCAGATTGACCTTACTCAGGTCCCATCCGCCATGCTCCATGCTATGCTTGAAGTCGTCGCCATATTTCATGATACCAGCTTCGATCATTTCACGCATGAGGTCATTTCCTTCACGGGTACGCTCGCCAACTCCGGCAAATACGGAAAGACCGGAATAAGCTTTTGCGATGTTATTGATCAGCTCCTGGATGAGTACTGTCTTACCTACCCCCGCACCACCGAACAGACCGATCTTACCACCCTTTGCATAAGGCTCGATGAGGTCGATAACCTTGATACCAGTAAACAATATTTCCGTGCTGGTGCTCAGGTTTTCAAAGGCAGGAGGTTTGCTGTGGATAGGACGGCCATTGACCTTTGAAACGGCAGGGAGACCATCGATGGGATCCCCGGTCACATTGAACAGACGTCCTTTGATGCCTTCCCCTGTGGGCATGGCGATAGCAGCACCGGTATCAGTAACGGGCAGACCGCGAACCAGCCCTTCCGTACCATCCATAGCAATACAACGAACGCTGTCCTCTCCCAGGTGCTGCTGGACTTCCAGCACTAATTTTTCGCCATTGGAACGCTTCAGTTCCAGGGCATTATATATTTCAGGGAGTTTCCCTTCAAACTGCACATCGATAACAGCGCCGATGATTTGCTTTATCTTACCGGTACTAGCCATATATTAGAAGCTTTTAATTTTGGCTGCAAAAGTACGGGGCCAGAGCGGAAAGTCCAAAATCTGTTTGAAGTTTATGCGGACCGGTGGGTCCGGAAAGCACAATCCCGTAAAGTACGGCAAAAGTTTGCCGCCAAGGGCTAAATTTGCAATTCCTACTTATGCAACTATTATCTGTTAATACCCCCGAACTTGAACAGGATTTCATACAGGTGAATGTAGAATTGAACCGAACAGTTCCAGGCTATATCCGTCCCATCGACGCCGAGATACGGGAAGTCTTCGATCCCGCTAAGAACAAAGCTTTCCGGCATGGGGAATGCACCCGCTGGGTGCTTAAAGACGATGACGGCCGGCTCATCGGCCGGATAGCGGCCTTTGTAAACCGGCGATACAAGAATAAGGGCGACGATGTTCCTGTCGGAGGGGTTGGATTTTTCGACTGTATCAATAACCAGGCGGCGGCAGACACGCTGCTCGACGTAGCCCGTCACTGGCTCCTTCAAAAAGGAATGCAAGCCATGGACGGTCCTATCAACTTCGGCGAACGGGACAAGTGGTGGGGGTGCCTCATCGAAGGTTTTGACGAGCCGCCTTACGGTATGAACTTTAATCCCCCTTTTTATCAGCAGTTGCTGGAAAATTATGGCTTTAAACCCTTCTTTTACCAGCTTTGCTTTGGACTAGACCCCAAAAAGCCATTGACTGACAAACTTTTACAACGGCATGCCGCCATCGCGGCCGATCCGGCCTACAGTGCCCGGATGATCGAGAAACGGCGTCTGGACAAATATGCAGACGATTTTGTCGCTATCTACAACGCAGCATATGCAGGTCATGGAGGTCTGAAGGAAATGAAAAAAGACCAGGTCATAAGCCTGTTCAAAAGAATGAAACCCCTCATGGATGAGAAGATCGTATGGTTCGCCTATCATCATGATAAGCCTATAGCTTTTTTTATCAATATTCCCGATCTGAATCAATATTTTAAACATTTCAATGGGAAATTCGGGCTCCTGCAGAAACTCCAGTTCCTCTGGCTGCAATTCCGGGGCGCCTGCCAGCATTTCACCGGTCTGGTCTTCGCCATCATCCCCGAGTTCCAGGGCAAAGGAGTGGATGCTTATATCATCACCGAATCAGCAAAAGTGATTCAGCCTAAGACCAATTATACCCACTATGAAATGCAATGGATCGGAGATTTCAACCCTAAAATGATCAATGTAGCAAAGTCCATCGGCGATACCTTCGTAAGCCGGAGGCTGGCTACTTACCGCTATCTTTTTGACAGGGGAAGGGAATTCAAAAGACATCCTATAGTGTCCTAGTTCGACACCCATCATCGTTTCGATACCCATCATCGTTTCAACTCCCATCATCGTTTCAACATCCATCATCGTTTCGACGCCCATCATCGTAGTTTTACGCTGATTCGCTGACATATAGGACCGCAAAGGGCAATTCTTGCACAAAAAATATCCGGAAAAGTTCTTTTTGCTAAAACCGACCGTCCAGCCTGTGGCGAACCATTGGTAAAAGTCAGGTTGATCCAATATCTGAGATAAAACCAGTGACCTCGTACTTCTGGACATTATTTGAGGTGTCTGTCCAGGCACCTCATTTCTTTCCTAAGCTTTCTTCAGGCAATAGACCGCCCCTTCCGTGCTGCTGAATACAATATGTTCTTTATCTATTGCCGGCGAACTATAGATGGCCCCGATCTTATTCAGGAATTCCAGGTATTCTTCCTGTGAGTGGAGAATGGAGAAAATATCATCCCGGTAAGTATCGTCAGGCTTGAAGTATTTCAGCCTGTTCTCTTTGTACGAGTCGGTAGCGAAGTCCCAGCTGATGCCCCCTGTCCTCAGATCGATGCCGAATATCTTCCCCATCAATGTAGCGGTGTAACACATATTAGCCGTCAAAACGCTGGACCCGAAAATATTGAACTTTACATTCGTGCGCCAGATCTCTTTCCCATCTTCCGTTTGCAGCTGCAACAGCACTTTATCATCCGAGGTGCCTACCAGCACGGCAGAATCATGGTGCGTAGGTGTGATCACAGGCGCCCAGCCACGGGGGTATTGTTTGTTCCACCGGCAATAGCCCTTTTCGGCATCAATGGCATACAGGTTGAAATCGCGGCCGCCGATGAAGACAATCCCACCTGCTACAATAGGCGAGAACTGCATCTCTCCCTTTGGGAAGAAACGCTGGCCCAGGGATTTCAGTTTCCACACCAGGCTGCCGTCGCTGGTGTTCAAGGCATAGGTGTAGCCGTCGAAAGATCCTATGAACAGGCGGCCATTGTACAATGCCGGCTTGCCATGAACTACATTTTCCGTCCTGAATTTCCATATAAGCGTCCCGGTACGATTATTTAACGCATATACATTCCCGTCACCCGATCCAAAGAAGAGAGTATCGCCTTTTACCACCGGCGTTGATTGGTAGTAATCATATTGATCATACATGTGCTCGCCTCCCGTCCTGAAGATCCAGTTCACCCTGCCATTGGTTTTGTTCAGACAATAAACACCGCTATCCCCGCCGATGAGGAACAGGCGATCGTTGTCGATACAGATGCCGGATCTCACGGGTCCCTTCGTAGGGAATTTCCAGATGGGTCTGCCGGAACTGATGTCCAGACAGTAGAGGGTGCTGTCGTTATTGCCGACATAGACCCTGCCATCGTCAATAAGCGGAGAGGCAAAAAAAGGCTGCCTTGCCCTGAATTTCCACGCAAGAACTGGTTGGGAAGAAAAATCGTCCGCAGGGTTGGGCGCTGCCGGATACGAGACTTGCGATGAAGGTTTGGGCTGCGCCAGGGCGGTCAATGGCAGGAGAAATGTCAGCAAACGAAGGTAGTAGAATAGGCGCATGGGAGTTTTTGGGGAAGGTACTGAAAAGAGAGGGCACCCGTCACCGATAAGGATGCTCTGAATAGCCTTTCAGACGATTAATTTCCCGGTTCAGGCAAAGCGGGATTCGAAAATCCTTCATGTCATACTATCGATACCTCAAACATAGCTGCTCATTGGTATAATAATCTTTTAAAACAATAAGATTGCTTCAGAAACTAAAAGGCCGTCTCAAATAATGAAACGGCCTATCATTCATTTATTAATAGAATCCTTATTTCCGACGAACTTCGTTTATTACTTTAGTTTCGACCTTAGCAGAATTCTCCTTCACTAAATGAGGAGACGAGGCAATAACCTGGGTCATATCAACTCCCGGCACTTGAGTAGTTATGACAGTTGTAGAGCTTGAGCCTACATTATTGTTGGTTTGCCCGGTGTTATTTGAGGTACTTTCAGACATAAACCGATTTGTTGCAATTTACTATTTTTTCTTCATATACAAAATGTACTTTTTGAACCTTATCCTCCTTACGAGACAAGTGAAAGCCAATGCAGGCAATATAAGGGACTATAGCTGCCAACCCCATACAAGAGCCCTATAGTAAAAAGAACTTTTACCTACAAATACCCGCTGATTGATCTGTTGAGCTTCGCTGAGTTCCGCTATATAGGATGCTTTTAAATAATCATCTATCATCTTTTTTGCATCTTTTGCCTGGTCAGCAGATAGTTCAGGACGTAGAAATCTCTTTTCATATTGATTACGAAGATCTGTGGAATATCTGTCTGAAACTTCCAAATATGCTATCCTTATAGGAATCAATAAGCGAATGGTATATATCACTGATACAACTATCATCACCAGAAAAATAATAGCAAAAAGACAATAAACCACCTTGGCACCATCTAGTAAATCCTGGATAATGGGAATCAAATAAATCCCAAGTGCAGAATATACTAAAATGATATTAGTAAGTCGTCCAAGGACACCTTGGTAAGCAGAAAGATATAAATCAACACGTTTCTCTCCAAGGCTAATTATATAGTCAAGATTGTAAAAGGAGTTTTCCATCTGATAAGTTTTGATGTAGCAATTTAATACGTAAGCTTCATCAGGACAAATTGAAATATTGAGGTCAATACCTAATTCAATTATCATTTCATTTCTGGCAAAACCTGACAATAAACTGTATTATTGTACCTAACCCACCTGAAAAAGGTTCCCTTTATCAATTGTAGATTCCGGACCATGTTAACCTACCGTACCGTTTTATGTTGACCCATCATTCCGGGATGTTGATCCATCTTCAGGCAATAGAAATAGTTGTCGTTACACTGTCACGACAATTGAGCTGGTCACATATTTTAGCCTTATTGCCGCTTAAAAATACAGATGCAAAATTGTTTTAGCAGAGAGCAGGAGAGGATTGAAAGGAAAAAACTATTAGAGTGGCCCTTCTCTGCACAAGATTTTTATGGCCGGGACTACTCTACCTCTAAGGTCACAAAATGAGATCTTAGAACTTTTCTCCCCACTCCAACCCTTCCGGCAGACGGCAGTTGCTGAACTCAATATGAATTACTCTCCTGTTCCTGGCATCTACCGTACGTCCGGAAGCATGTAATAACAGCGGCTTCATGATCATAACCCCACCTTTTTTCACAGAACAAACTATCTCCGCCGATCGATCTATCAGCTCAGGCCGGACCACCCCATCCCTATGCGACCCCGGTATCACCTTCAACGCCCCATTGTTCTCATCGGTGTCATCCAGATGGATACGGACGGTATATATATTCTCTAAAATATCTACCGGAGGCTGTACTGCCAGATGATCCTGCTTGACCGTCCAGGCACTGAATCCCGGATATTCACCTCTCTTGTCGACAGAGATGGTCAGGTCCTGGTGATAGGCGACGAACCAGTTGGACCCGCCTGGCTTGTCGAAATAGATAGATTTTACCACAAAATATCCTTCCCCAAAAGAGCTTATCACAGACCTCAGTCGTGGAGTAAAGATCAACGACCCTACATCCGGAACTTCCTGTAGTACCCGGCGAATAGCAAATACATCGGCCACACTCACCCGACCACTGCATCTGCCGGTCCGCCCGTCCCAGGCTCGCTCACCGAACCACCCGTACCTGCCGGACCACCCGCCACCGGCGCATTCACCACGATCTTCGGCGCCAGCAACTTATACAGCACAGGCGTCACCACCCGCGTAAGAACGGTAGAGCTCAGCAAGCCCCCGATGATCACGAGCGCCAGCGGCGAATACAAAGGATTATTCTCCGCCACCAGCGGTATCAATCCCCCGATAGCCGTCAGCGTGGTAAGAATGATGGGTACAAAACGTGTCTCCCCCGCCTCCTGGATCGCTTCATCCAGGCCCTTCCCATCCTTTCGCAGCTGATCCGTATAATCTACCAGGAGTATGGAATTCTTTACCTCGATGCCAACCAGGGCAATGATACCGATCACCGCTACAAAGGAGAAAGTATTACCCGAGAACAAAAGAGCCAGCACAGCGCCGATGATGCCCAGAGGGACGACAGAGAGGACGATCAACGTTCCTCTGAAAGTCTTGAACTCCAGGATCAGGATACCCAGGATGCCGAATATAGTGATGAGGATGATCGTACCGAGGCCGCCAAAGCTTTCTTCTTTACTTTCCACCTCACCGGCCGCCTTGTAATACGCCCCTTTGGGAAACGCCATCTTATCCAGCTGCTTCAGGATCTCATCTGTCACACGGGTAGTATTATAGCCATTCTGTACAAAAGCGGTAACCGTAGTATACCTGTCCTTATCATAGTGATGAATAGTGGTAGGGCTGCTCTGGAACTGGACGTCGGCCAGTTGGCTGAGCGGGATCGAATTGCCGTTATAGGCGCTTACGTATACCTTATCCAATGCATCCAGGGTCTGGCGCTGTGCCCTGGGCAGACAGACATTGATGCTATAATCGTCCCCGTTGTCTTTTCTGAATTTGCCGATGTCCAGACCGGTGACAGCCAGCCGGACGGTCCTGTCGATGTCGTTGACGGGAACGCCCAGAATACCTGCCTTTTCCTTATTTACCTTTACTTTGATATCCGTCTTCAGCGTAGTAAGCTCATTCTTTACGTACAATGTTCCCGGCGTCCTCTTCAACAGATCCTCTACATGGAAGGCAAGGCTGCGCAAAGTATCCAGGTCTTCTGAAAAAAGCCGGATAGCGATGGGCGCTTCGATAGGTGGCCCCTGCTCAAAATCCTTCACTTCGATGCGGGCGCCCGGATAGTCCTTAAATTTCTTCCGCAGCACGTCTATCAGCGCTCTCTTTTTAACAGGAGGTGTTTCCTTTAACTGGATAAACAGTTGTGCATAGTTGCTGACCTCATTCTGTGGGATGACATTGTAATAGATGCGGGGATTGCCCCTGCCGACATTGGTGACATAGTTCTTGAGATCGGGGACATGCTCGATCTCCTGCTCCACCCAGCGGGCTACAGAGTCCGTCGCAGGCAGGCTGGATCCCAGAGGCGTCTCGATATTGACGAGGAACATGGGTTTTTCCGAAGCGGGAAAAACGCTGAAGCCTACCACCGGCACCAGGAACAAACAGCCGACAAAGATCGCCAGGGCCACCAGCAGGGTGATCACAGGCCGGGCGATCGCAGCATGCAGCAGACGGCGGTAAGAACCATTGATAAATCTTTTCAGGCCGCGTAAAAAGAAATTGCCTTCGGGATGCTCGTGACCGCTGAGTATCCTGCTGGAAAGGAAAGGCACGATGGTCAGCGACACGAAGAGTGAGGCCAGCACAGTAGTGACAACGGCTGCGGGAAGACTGCGGATAAAATCTCCCGCGCCTTCCGGCAGGAACATCAGGGGTAGGAAAGCAAAGATCAGTGTAGCCGTACAGCCCAATACGGCCAGTCCTATCTGCCGGGTAGCGGCCATGGCCGCCTCTTTCCGTCCGTAACCCATACGTAGATAACGTTCGATATTCTCCACTACCACGATGCTGTCATCCACCAGTAATCCCAGGGCTACGACCATACCCACGATGCTCAGCTGGTTGATGGTGATATGGAAAAGGTCCAGCAGGAAAAGTCCGATGGCCAGAGAGAGGGGAATGGAGATCATCACCACGATAGATGCGCGTGGACCCAGGGGCAGGAGGGTGAGCAATACCAGGAAAATGGCAATGACAAAGTCCATCGAGAAATGCCCCAGGCGGGTGTGAACGCTTTCTGCGTTGTTGAAACTTTTTTCATACCTTATAGAGGGTGGCAGCTCTTTCTGGAATTGCTGCAGCACAGGCTCCATTGCTTTTTCCACAGCAAAAATGTTGGTACCTGACTTACGGCTGGCCGTGACGAATACCGCCCTTTTACCGTTGAGACGGCCGATATAGCCCTGCTCCTCGTAATTGAATTCCACGTCTGCTACGTCCCTGACATAGATGATCCTTCCGCCCGTGCTGGTGACGATGGTATTCCTCATCTCTTCCACGCTCTTATAATCACCGCTGGTCTTTACATTGAATTTCCGGGCGCCCATTTCGACGCTGCCGCCGGGAATGTTCACGTTCTCCCGCTGTATGGCTCCGAGAACAGCATTCAGCGGTATCTTGTTTTGCGCCAGCTTTTCCAGGTTCAGTGATACCCTCACCTGTTGTTGCGGAAAGGCCCAGTTATCCACGTTCTTCAGGGATTTTATCTTTTCCAGCCGTTCCTTCAGCTTCTTGCTCCATTCCTCCAGGTCCTTATAAGGTGTCGTTTCGCTGACGAGGGCCACCTGGAGGATGTTGACATCGGAGGGAGTAAATTTTTGGACCTTGATACTTTGAACGTCTGTCGGCAGGTCAGGCCGGACGGCATCCAGCTCACGCACCACGTCCTGGTATTTTTTATCCGGGTCGGTTTCATACTTGAACTCGATGGAGATCACGGCAAGACCGTCATCTATTGTAGAACGGATACGCTTTACGTCATCCATTTCATTGAACCTTTTTTCAATGGGATGTACCACCAGCTCTTCCATATCCTTGGGGCTGGTGCCCGGATAGATGACGATAGCAGAGAATTGAGGTGCTTGTATGTCCGGGTCCTCGCCCCTGGGCATATTCAAAAGAGAGTTCACCCCGATGGCCGCCAGCATCACAAACACGATGAGGGTGAACTGATAGTTTTTTACTGCGAAATCTGTGATCTTCATAAACAATTATTTTGAGGTCATATTATTAGCTATGACTTTTACCACCGAGGTTTCCGTGAGATAGCCGACGCCCTCGGTGATCACCTTTTCAACACTGTCCAGGCCTTCGCTCACAGCTACTTTATCCTTTTCCAAAAAAGCTATCCGGATGAGATGTTTCCGCACCGTGTGTCCATCTGCGTTTACCGTGTAGACCCAGCCCGTCTTTCCATCGCCTTCCACCAGGGCTTCGATAGGTATAAGAGTGAGGGCCTGACGGGAGGAGGGACGTAATTGCAGGGTGCAAAAAAGACCGGGGGCAAGCTTGGCTCCCGCTGGCGAGACAGTAACTTCTATAGGATATGTACCGTTCGACGGATCCGCTCCTTCCGCCATTTTGGTAATGGTACCGGTGAATGTTTGTCCGGGATAAGCTTCGATATACACCGTCGCTTTGTCACCCTTTTTTAAGAGTACCCAATCCCTGTCGGATACCCCGAAACGTACTACCCAGTCCCGCTGGTCCGTGCCATTAAACAGGAACACCGCATTGCCGGCCGTCGCCAGCTCGCCTTCGTTCATCAGTTTTTGCAGGATAGTGCCTCCCGAAGGGGCGTGGATCTGGGCGTACTGTTGGTTGAACCGGGCAATGCGCATCGCTTCAGTAGCCACGCTAAACTGGGTATGCGCATTCTGCAGCTGTTCGAGAGAAGCTACAGTATCCCTGTAAAGATTGCTGATACGGGTTTCGTCCCTTTTGGATTTTTCCAGGTTTTGAGAAGCCTGCTGCACCTGTGCATCGATCTCAGTCAGGTTGAGCGTGGCCAGCAGCTGGCCCGGGGAGACATGGTCCCCTTCCTTTACATATATCCTGGAGACGATACCTCCTATTTTAAATGACAGACGGGCTTCGGCATTGGAAGCTATCAGACCAGAGTATTGTAGATTGCGGCTATAGTTTCCCGTGGTAGCAGGCTGCAGCTTTACCAGGATGGGGTCTTCTGTCGTCTTTTTTTCACCGGCAGTGGTAGCAGCTTTGTTGTCGCCGCATTTCACCAGGGCAAAAGCGAGGATGGCTGCAATGGGAAAACGAAGCATCCCGAACAATTTGGCGTTCATGGTTTTTAGTTTATAGTTATTTATTGTTTTTTAGAATTTATACGATGCCGTTACCCGTTCGAGGTCGGCAGCCCTGTTGAGTACAGTGAGACAGCCCAGGGAGTAACGGAGCTCTGCGCTTGTCACCTGGGTGCGGGCGTCGATCAGCTCGATCTGGATGGCATTGCCTTCCCTGAACCTCCGCTCCGCCAGGCGATAAGTCTCCCGTGCGCTGGCGACCTCATCTGTCAGCGACCGCAGCGCTTCTGTTGCCGAATAATAATCGTTGGCGCTCGTTTGTACCTGCAGGGTCAGCTGCTGCGTCAGGTCCCGGTACTGGTCGCCTACGGCCTTCACGTCGATCTCCGACTGACGGATCTTGTATTTGTTGTCATTTGCCTTAAAGAGAGGCCACACCAGCTGAACCCCTGCCAGCTGATAGAACTGATCGCTGTTGAAACGGAAGCCAAAACCCTGGAAACCCACATCATAAAAGGCACTTAGCTTAGGGACGAGATAGTTGCGGCTGTATCGCAGGTTGGAGGCCAGTATCTTCTGCACGCTGCCCAGCTTTGCAAACTCTTCGCGGCCTGTGGGAACACCAGGTGAAAGCCGGAGCGAAGAAGCATCCACCGCCAACCCGGGCAGGCCGGATCCTGACCCCGTGGAGTCTGTCTGCAGGGAGAACAGTTTTTCATCCGTCTGGATATCCGTATCCAGCGGTCTGTTCAGCAAAAAATTAAAATAGGCCATCGTATTGTGCAGCTGGTTCCTTGCCTCGATCAGCGAGGTTTCCACCTGGCTTACCTGCGCCTGTGCCCGAAGGACGATTTCCTTGGTGGCCATCCTGTTCTCCACGAACTTCTCGCTGACACGCCTGTTCTCCTTTACCAGATCCAGCGCATTGGTATAGATCTCCACCGCTTTGCCGGCCTGCAGATATTGATAATAAGCCTGGCGGATCTGTTTTACCAGCTCCCGGCGATAAACATCCAGATCGGCCCGCCGGGCGTTGATCATTTCACCGCTCACCTGCCGGTTATGCTGAAGATCCGTATTGATCAGGGGCATGGTGATCTCCAGCTTCGTATCATGATAGTCGTTGGGAAGAAATGAGATGGATTGATTGGACACCTGGGGAAATTTGTTGGAGGAGGTCAGCTGGTTGAGCGTGGAATAAACCCCGTTCAGCAGATCGCCTACAGGTATATCCTGCGTACGGCCGCCGTGGGCCAATGTATACTGGCTGCTAAAGCCGGCCTGGGGATAAAAAAGCGATTGCGCCCGCTTAAGATCCAGCAAAGCCTTTTGCAGATCGAAGCTTCGCTGACGCAGCGCCAGATTACTGTCCAGGCCGTTGCGGATGTATCCCTCCAGGATATCGCCTTGCGCCATCAGGCCGGAGGCTACCAGGAGTCCAAACAGCAGTTGAATAAGTTTAGGTTTCATGTTCTATTTATTTGTGTCGTGAATTTTATTAACGATGTTAAGTAAAAGAGCCAAAAAAAAGCGGCCCTAGCCAGCGCTCTTTCCGGAAACATCCAGGGTATTGATCAGCCAGTTCAATGCTTGACCGATCATCGGCAGCACATTCTCTTTTTCAGGCACCAGCTTTTCCAACCGCTCCCTTGTCGCCAGAGAGACCAGCCCATGCACAGTGCTCCAGATAGACAAACTAAGTATGATGGGATCTGTCTTGGCGATATACCCCTTGTCCATACATTCGATGAGCGTATCTCTCAGACGGGTAAGCGCCGCATCCCCATTCTCCCAGTTACAGTTCATTTCCGTCAATTTCTTCATAGGCTCCCGCTGGATAAACATAAGGTCATAATACTCGGGGTTTTCCAGCCCGAAGCGGATGTAGTTCTCCCCCATTTTGTGCAGGCGCAGCAAAGGGTTTTTTATATCGTCCAGTTCCCTGTTCATCTCTATCATTTTCTGAAAACCCATTTCATGGAGGTGGAAAAATATCTCATCTTTATCCTTGAAATAAAGGTAAATGGTGGTAGGACTGTATTCGATGATGTCGGCAATCCGGCGTATGGACACGTTACTGAATCCCTCCTCGACAAACAGCTGCATGGAAGCATCCAGGATCCTTTTGCGGATCTCGATTTTCTGTTTTTCTTTTCTTTCTACGATACCCATATGAAATGATTAACAGCACAAATTTACTTAACACTGTAAATATTCCAAATTTTTTTTCGTCTTTTTTAAAGAAAGTTACTGCCGGGTAAGATCGGCCTTATAGGAAGGGTTATCCCAACCAATCGTTAATTTATTGGCTGTCAGGGCATAAATGATCATCGTATCCCTGGCGGCACTGTTTATAAGGATCAAATTATTCCCGGATACGGCATAGTTACCCCACGTTGTAAGGCCCCAGTAGGAATAATAGATCGTATCCCCTTTTTTGAACTCCAGGGTTTCTCCCACTATAGACGCAAAATTGACATCATATATCGTCACCGGCGGATGCCCTCCGGCAGCACTTGTATCAAAAGTGCTGTTCTGATATTGCCATCGCCCCACAAGGGCTCCGGACGTCGGCCCTTTATCCTTGCTGCAGCTGAAAAACACAATGACAAGAGATACAAACAAGACGGCAGAAAGCCGTTTTTTTGAGCGATACATCATTTGAGGAATTTGCGTTGATCGAATAAGGCCGTATCCCGGTAATATACGCCGTTGAACGTAGTGGCAAAGACATACTTACCGCATTTGGTAAGGGAAGTGACGAGCGTTCCCTCGAGTCCGTCATTGTTGAGCTCGTCGAAGACGATATTGTGATCTTTGACAGCCGTTTTCCAGATCTGCATGTTCATGGTGGTCGCCGTAGCATACAGGTCCTTTCCTATATTCCGGAACACCAGCAAACTCACGTTGGGACCGTAAATATTGAAAAGTTCCCAGTTCTCTCCATGGTCCCTGGAATAAAAGATGACACCACCCGCTTTTGCAAACAGCGTATCGCCATAGGTGAACATATTGCTGATCTGTGTGCCGAAGTTAAGCTCGGCAGGATGATAGCCGATTGCCTTCACATCGCCTGTCGTATCTATCCGAAAGAATTGTCCGCCGAAAAAGACAAAGAACTTATCATAGAAGGCGGCGCAGAAGTAAATAGATGAGCCAAATCCGAGGGTGCCTGGTGCGGGATGCAGCAGCACATGCTTTGCAACAGGGGTGTCGGGGACGGCCAGGTCGCCAAGCACCCTGGCCGAGTCGAAGGTCAGCAGGTCGAAACGGACGGTATTCAGATCATTGGCATACGTTTCCACGGGCATGAGCAGGTAGTGTGACCGGATCACGGCATAGTCGGAGGCCGGATAACGGGTGGTCGGAAACAGCGCTGGCAGGAATCGATTGTAGGAACTGTCGGAATATTGAGGCGTGTATAAAAAGTAAGAATACTGGTTGCGTACCGGTACGCTGGTCAGTCCCAGCGAGGTGACGGTTCCATATGCGCATAAGTGATCATTGATAAAGGGCGCTCCGTTGACAGGGTGAAGGAAATCCGTACCCTGCAAAAAATATCCCATGAAATTATTGAACTCTCCACGGTTTACAGGGAAAGTGACCATCATGCTGCTGCCCGCCACCACCAGCTCGCTGTCCCCTTTGGAGACGCTGTTCATTGCCTGCTGTCCATAGTTATTAAAATAGGTTACAGGCTGCCAGGCGTGGCGGAAAGTATCGGTGATAGTATGGGTAACAGTCTTCTTACAGGAAGTAGTCGTCCAAAAAAAGGGAATGGCTGCGGCCAGCAGGCAAACGGTGAAAGGGTATTTTTTCAACAGCATAAGGTCTGATCTTAAGCCGGTAAGGCCGGCAGGCAAATATATATCGGAAATCGGATTTTCTGAAAAATGTGGTAGGTTTGCCATAGGAGTATACCATGGATAAATTCATTGTTTCAGCAAGAAAGTACAGACCCCAGGATTTTTCCACTGTCGTGGGGCAGTCACATATCACCACTACCCTTAAGAACGCCATCAAAAACAATCAGTTAGCGCACGCTTTCCTTTTTTGTGGACCCAGGGGGGTGGGTAAGACCACCTGTGCCCGGATCCTTGCAAAGACCATCAATTGCGAGAACCCCAGCCAATATGGGGAGGCCTGTAATATATGTCACTCTTGCCTGTCTTTCAACGAAGGAACTTCTCTGAGTATTCATGAGCTTGACGCTGCCAGTAATAACTCCGTGGACGATATCAGGACCCTCGTGGATCAGGTGCGAATCTCGCCTCCGCAGGGTAGCAAATACAAGGTCTATATTGTCGATGAGGTGCACATGCTCAGTTCCTCGGCCTTCAACGCATTTCTGAAGACCCTGGAAGAGCCTCCTTCCTATGCGATCTTTATCCTGGCCACCACGGAAAAGCACAAGATCCTCCCCACCATCCTGTCGCGATGCCAGATTTTCGACTTCAAAAGGATCACCACGAACGACACAGTGGAACATCTGCAGGAAATATGTGATAAAGAGGAGATCAAGGCTGAGCGGGCGGCGCTGCAGGTGATAGCCCAGAAGAGTGAGGGTTGCATGCGCGATGCGCTGAGCATACTCGACAAGATCGTCAGCTTTACCAATGGGGAGCTGAGCTACCGCAATACGCTCGAGCACCTGAATATACTGGATGCGGATTATTATTTCAGGCTCCTGGAAGCCATGCAGCAACAGCAGTTGTCGGATGCCCTGCTCATATACGACGATATCAACCGGAAAGGCTTTGAAGGCGACCTGGTGCTCAATGGCCTGGCCGAGTTCATCCGCAATCTCCTGGTTTGTAAAGATGAGAAGGTCGCGGCCCTGCTGGAGGTGGTAGAGAGCTTCCGGGATAAATATATTGCTGCTGGTAAGGCGACGGATGCTGCCTGGCTTATCAGCGCGCTCAATGTGCTCAACGAAGCCGAGATCAACTATAAGGCAGCTCGCAACCGGCGTCTGCATGTGGAGCTGGTCCTGATCAAGTTATCTTATCTGGGACAGGCCCTTCAGCTGACAGGAGAGCCCGGAGGCAAAAAAAAAGTCCTTGACACAGTAAGACCGGTGTCCTTCCGGAATATCCCGGCCATGGAGCCGGTGAATACCCGGACCACTGCCGCTGCCGCAGGACGTGCCAGCGCTGAAGAACCTTCACAAGGAGCCAGATTACTCGTTGAAACTGCCGTAAAGACAGCTGATGCGCCCCAACAGGCCTCACAGGTGGCCTCATCTGCACCTGTTGACTCTCCTGCAACAGCAACCGCACGGACCTCCGCCCCTGCACAGGCAGCCACTGCCGCCACAGCCACGCCAACCGCTTCCCTGGGTTCCTTATCAAAGATCCGGCAGCAATTTTCCTCCCGGCAACAGCAAAATACATCCCAGGCCAGGGCGCTGGAACCCGCTCCCCTGGCAAAAGCATGGGCCGCCTATGCACAGCAGCTGCGCGAGAACAAGAACCCGGCTGTACAAAGCCTCGAGCTGGCCGAACTGCGGATCGTGGATGCGCAATCCTTCACGGTCGTCACAGGCAACAACCTCGAGCAAAAGTTTATCGAACAGGAAAAACGTACCTTATCCGAGTTCCTGCAAAAGGAATTTGCCAATAAATCCATCTCCTTTACCGTGATAGTGGAAGAAAAAGCTGACACCGGGGAGCCCGAAGAAAGACCGTTGAATACCCGGGAACAGTTCTTGCAGATTGTCGAGCAATACCCCCTGGTAAAAGAGCTGAAGGATCGTCTAAAGCTGGAGCTGGATTATTGATGATCGATCTTCTTAAATCCCAGTTAAATCATATGCCGGATTTTTGATATACACCTGGTTGGCGGGAATTTTGCCAATACTATCTATCTAATTCTATGACAGGCAATCCAACATCAGCACCTCATTCCAAAAGGCAGATATTCCAGACGAGCTCGCCCGGTCGTTGGCAGCGATTCAAATGGGGTGGCAGGGTAATCTTTTTACTCCTCATATTGGGCGTTGTCATTTTTTCCATTGCCGTCAACAGAGGTTACACTCCTGATCTGCCCAGGATCAAGGAGCAAAGCCAGTTATATAAAAAGGTATTGGACACTAACCGCATCCTGTTCAAAAACAACAGCCTGCTGCAACAGTACGGGGGCTTCCGTAAATACATTAACGAAAAAGTGCCTTACAGGTCAGGAGCCTTTCCCGGTCAGTTCAGGAAGGATTCCGACAAATCCATGGTGCAGACCTTCCGCACCGACACCAACTTCCGGAGCTTTACCAAATTCCCGGCGGGCGTAAGGGCCGCCTTCTATGTGGATTGGGATGCGCAAAGCTTCTTATCCCTGCAGGAATACATATCCAAAATGAACCTTGTGATACCGGAATGGATCTTTATCGATCCGACGGCCGACACAATATTCACCACGATTGACGACCGGGCCTGGAAGGTGATGAAGAACTCAGGCGTAAAGGTCATGCCGATCCTTTCCAACAATTACAAGGAGGTCTTTCGCGGAGACGCCGTACACCGGATCATCAACGATCCCGTGAAAAAACAGCGTCTGATCAACGATGTGATCAGGATCCTGGAGAAGAATGACTTTGTAGGGGTCAATGTGGACTTTGAAGAGCTGGTGGAGAAAAAGAACGAAAGCCTGGTGGAGTTCCAGCGGGACCTGTATAACCAGCTGCATGCAAAACATTTCCTTGTTTCACAGGATGTGATCCCTTTCAACCAGGATTACAATTTCAGGGAGCTGTCAAAATACAATGACTATGTCTTTTTAATGGCCTATGACCAGTATTCGGATAATACAGGTCCCGGACCGGTGGCCCACCAACGATGGATCGAAGGCGCCGTGGACGATGCCGTCAAAAAGATCCCCATGCAAAAACTGATCCTTTGCCTGGCCGCCTATGGCTATGACTGGAAACTGGGCAAGGAGGTCTCGGCACGCACCGTCAGCTATCAGCAGGCGCTGTTCACCGCCAAGGACAATGAGGCCAAGATAGATTTTGACAATGATTCCTACAATCTTCATTACGATTACGAGGACGACGACAGCGTCAAACACCAGGTGCAGTTCACGGATGCGGCAACCACTTTCAATGCGCTGCGTTTTGCCACGGAATACGGTATAGCAGGGACAGCCGTCTGGAGATTGGGGGACGAAGACCCACGGGTCTGGTATTTTTATGATAAGGATATGCAGAAGGCCGCCCTGGGTCATTTTAATTTCTCCGAGTTCAGTAAAGTGGATGCCATGTCCAATGCCGACTTTGTCGACTATGAAGGCTCCGGGGAAATACTGGATATCATCGCCACGCCTACCAATGGACGTATCACGCCGGAGGTGAACACCGGGGAGATGCTGATCGCCGAAGAATCATATGACAGCCTGCCCTCCCGCTTCGTAGCCCGGAAATACGGTACCGATGATTCCATGAAGCTGGTGCTTACCTTTGACGACGGACCGGACCCCCGTTATACGACCAAAATATTGGACATACTTTCCAAATATCATGTCCCCGCTACCTTTTTTATCGTAGGTATCAATGCGGAGAATAATATTCCCATCGTCAAAAGAATATATAAGGAAGGTCATGAGATCGGCAATCACACTTTCACGCACCCGAATATTGCAAAAGTGAGCCAGCGAAGGGCCATTCTGGAAATGGAGTCTACCCGCCTGCTGATAGAATGCATCACCGGTCATTCCACCATCATGTTCAGAGCGCCATACAATGCCGATTTCGAACCGGAGAAATGGGAGGAATTGATCCCCGTGGCCATTGCCCGTACAAAAAATTACCTGGACATCGGGGAATCCATCGATCCGCTGGACTGGGAGCCGGGGACGCCTGCGGACAGCATATTTGACAGGATCGTCCGGCGTAAGAACGATATGACCGCCTCGGGACTCAGCGGGAATATCATTCTGTTGCATGATGCAGGAGGAGATGACAGAAGCGCCACCGTAGAGGCATTGCCAAAGATCATCGAATATTTCCAGGCCAGGAAGTTCAAGTTCACCACCGTGGCCGATATATTGGGCAAGACGCGGGAGGAGATGATGCCGCCCGTCCCGAAAGGCAGCGGTTATTATTTATTGCAGATAAATTATTACTTCGCAGAGCTGGGGTATTGGAGTGGTCATATTCTTTTTTCTCTCTTCATTGTATTTATGGTGCTGTCCGTGAGCAGGGTGCTCCTCATGGCCATCATCGCCACCAGGGAATACCTGCGGGAAAAGAAACATGCGCTCATGCCTTTCTGGGAACCTGACGGACAGCATGCGCCGCGGGTAAGCATTATAGTGCCCGCCTATAACGAGGAAGTGAATGCAGTGGGTTCCGTGCAGAGTTTGCTGCTGGGAGACTATCCCAACTTCGAGGTCATATTCGTGGATGATGGCAGCAACGATAACACCTTTGATCGGGTGAGCGCTGCATTTGCCGGTAATCCAAAGGTGAGGGTGCTGTCCAAGCCCAACGGAGGCAAGGCCTCGGCCCTTAATTTCGGTATTGCTCAATCCACCGCGGATTATGTCATTTGTATCGACGCCGATACAAAACTGAAAAAAGACGCCGTCTCCCTGCTCATGGAACATTTCGGCGAGCGTGAGAATAAGACCGTCCGTGTCATGACCCCGGAAGGGATGTCCGGCACCGGTATCGTAGGCGCAGTGGCTGGAAATGTAAAAGTAGGCAATGAGGTGAACCTGCTGACCCGTTGGCAATCCATTGAATACATCAGCAGCCAGAATTTCGACAGAAAAGCCTTCGCGTATTTGAATGCCATTACCGTAGTGCCAGGCGCTATCGGAGCTTTCCGCAAGCAGGCTATCGAAGAGGCGGGAGGGTTTACCACCGATACGCTGGCGGAGGATTGCGATCTTACTGTGCGTATCCTTCGTTGCGGCTATATCGTCGAAAACGACAATCGCGCCATTGCCATGACCGAGGCGCCGGAAACCCTGAAGATGTTCCTCAAACAGCGCTTCCGCTGGAGCTATGGGGTCATGCAGACCTTCTGGAAGAACAGGGATGCGCTGCTCAACTGGAAGTACCGGTGGCTGGGCTGGGTGGCATTGCCCAATATTCTCATCTTTCAATATATCATACCTTTTGTCATCCCTTTAGCGGATTTTTTCATGCTGGTAGGGTTGTTGACGGGAAATGCTTCCAAGATCGCCGGCTATTATCTGGTATTTATGCTGGTCGATCTGCTGGTAGCCTTGCTCGCCTTCAGCTTTGAGAAAGAGAATCTCGTCAAGCTGGTGTGGCTGATACCACAACGGCTGATCTGGCGCTGGCTGACATGGTCGGTATTGTTCAGGGCCGTCCGCCGGGCATTGAAAGGCGAATTACAGCATTGGGGGGTCCTCAAACGGACAGGGAATGTAAAGGCAGCCTAACCAAAAATTCCGTAATTTCACGGCTCGTTAAAAAATCTATTCTAAATAAGCGTTATGGCTGAAGTTATTTTGATGCCCCGGTTGAGCGACACTATGACCGAAGGGGTAATTGCCGCCTGGCACAAGAAAGTGGGCGACTCCGTCAGGAAAGGGGATCTTTTGGCAGAAGTGGAGACTGATAAGGCCACGATGGACCTGGAAAGCTATAAAGATGGTACTTTGTTATATGTAGGGACGGACAAAGGGGGAAAGGTACAGGTCAATGAACTGCTGGCCATCATCGGCGCGCCCGGCGAGGATATTTCTTCCCTGGTAAAGGGTGGGGGAGCATCGGCTGCTCCTGCTGCTGACCAGAAAGCCGCGCCTGCTCCCGCAAGCGCTCCCGCGGCCGCCCCGGCCCCGGCTGCTGCAGCCACCGCCACCGCCCCTGCCGCCACCAACACTTCCGCTCCCGCTGCCCCGGGAGAAGATATCTCAAAAATGGAAGGTGTGATCCTCATGCCCCGCCTGAGCGACACCATGACCGAAGGCGTCATCGCCGACTGGCATAAAAAAGTGGGCGACACTGTTAAAAAAGGAGAGGTCCTTGCCGATATCGAGACGGACAAAGCCACGATGGAGCTGGAAAGCTATAAGGACGGTAAATTATTACATATAGGCGCCCAGAAAGGGGAAAAGATCGCCGTAAACGATCTGCTGGCCGTCATCGGTGATGAATCCAGGGTAGACGTGAAGAAGATCCTGGCCGCATCCCAGCATAAAGGCGTCCCCGGCCCCGTTGCCGCCTCCGGCGGCGCCACCGCACAGCCACAATCCCAGCCGGCACAAGCCCAGCCCACCCCTGCCGCTGCCAATGGAGCTGCTCCGGCTACCGGAGGTCTCTCCGTTACCCCGGATGGCCGTATAAAAGCTTCGCCGCTGGCCAAAAAGCTGGCAGAAGAAAAAGGGATCGATATTTCGCAGGTTGCCGGCAGTGGCGATAATGGCCGCATCGTGAAAAAGGATGTAGATAACTTCGTCCCCGGCAAAGCGGCTCCTGCTGCAGCCGCATCACAGCCCGCCGCCACGGCTCCCAAAAGCACTGTCCCAGCTGCACCCGCAGGCCAGGTGAGCTTCGAAGAAGTGCCTGTATCGCAAATGCGCAAGGCCATCGCCAGACGGCTGTCTGAAAGCAAATTCACCGCTCCGCATTTTTACGTCACCATGTCCATCGACATGGACAAGGCAGTGGAAAGCCGTGCGAAACTGAACGAGGTATCGCCTGTAAAGATCTCTTTTAATGACATCGTGCTGAAGGCAGTAGCCGTTGCATTAAAACAACATCCTGCCGTCAACAGCAGCTGGCTGGGAGACAAAATACGGATCAACCATCATGTCAACATCGGCGTAGCCGTAGCCATAGAAGATGGATTGGTGGTGCCGGTGGTCCGGTTTGCCGATACCAAGTCTTTGTCGCAGATTGCCGCTGAAGTAAAAGATCTCGCACAAAAGGCCAAATCCAGGAAGCTGCAGCCGGCTGACTGGGAAGGCAGCACATTCACTATCTCGAACATGGGTATGTTTGGCGTGGAAGAGTTCACGGCGATCATCAATTCGCCGGACGCTTGTATCCTGGCGGTAAGCGCCATACAACAGGTACCAGTAGTAAAGAATGGAGCTATTGTACCGGGGAATGTGATGAAGCTGACCCTCAGCTGCGATCACCGCGTAGTGGATGGCGCCGTTGGTTCCGCTTTCCTGCAAACCCTGAAAAATCTGCTGGAAGAGCCTTTGAGGATACTACTATGAACGCCACAGGTGTAACAAAACATAAATAAAGAAGGCAGCTCATAGACATGAGCTGCCCTTTTTTTTAAACCTTATCCTTTAAGGCACACGTGTAGAAACACCGGCCTATCAGAACTGTGTCCTTG
>Ga0105240_10001674_pt1 | contig 37626 bp, 36 predicted proteins | sample KBSC54metaG_FD_80426 | JGI IMG/M metagenome (GOLD analysis project Ga0105240, IMG submission 80426) | Corn rhizosphere microbial communities from Kellogg Biological Station, Michigan, USA - KBS C5-4 metaG | ecosystem: Host-associated > Plants > Roots > Rhizosphere > Soil | place: Michigan, USA... | reverse complement strand
GCCCTGCTGCTCGCGGCCGAGAGCGTCGGTGCCCTGATCGCCGCCGAGATGCGGTTCGCGGGCCTGCCGTGGAGTGTGCAGCGCCACGATGAGCTGCTCGCCGAGCTGCTCGGCCCTCGACCGGTCGTCGGTCGCCCCGCCCGCATAGAGGCGCTGCTCACGCAGGTGCGCGAACTGCTCGATGAGCCCGACTTGAACCCCGACTCCCCGGTCGAGCTGGTGAAGGGGCTGCAGCGCGCGGGGCTGCAGGCCACCTCGACCCGCTCGTGGGAGCTCAAGCGGATCGAGCATCCGGCCATCGCCCCGCTTCTGGAGTACAAGAAGCTGGCCAGGCTGTACTCGGCGAACGGCTGGCACTGGCTGGAGGAATGGGTGCATGACGGCCGGTTCCGGCCGGTGTACGTGCCGGCCGGCGTTGTCACGGGTCGTTGGGCCTCCGACGGCGGGGGAGCGCTGCAGCTGCCGCGCCAGGTGCGGGGGGCCGTGATCGCCGACGAGGGCTGGATCTTCGTGGTCGCCGACGCCTCTCAGCTCGAGCCGCGGGTGCTCGCCGCCATGTCGGGCGACGCCGCGATGGCCCGAGCGGGCCAGGCGCAGGACATGTACCAGGGCATGGTCGATGCGGGAGCCGTCGAGACCCGACCGCAGGCCAAGTACGGGATGCTCGGCGCGATCTACGGCGGCACGACGGGCGAGAGCGGCCGCATGAAGCCGCGGATCGAGCGCGCCTTCCCGGTGGCCATGAGGTTCGTCGAAGACGCCGCCCGCGCGGGGGAGCGTGGCGAGGTGGTGAGCACCTGGCTCGGCCGCAGCTCGCCGCCGGGGCGTGGTGACGCCTACGACGAGACCGCGACAGACGCCCAGCTGCGCCAACTGCGCAACGACGCCCGCGGCTGGGGTCGCTTCACGCGCAACTTCGTGGTGCAGGGCACGGCCGCGGAATGGGCGCTGTGCTGGATGGGCTCGTTGCGCCGACGCCTGTGGCAGCTCGGCGGCGGGGATGACGCGGACGCCCCACTCACCTCGCGCCCGCACCTCGTGTTCTTCTTGCACGACGAGCTGATCGTGCACACCCCGATCGGGCTCGCCGACGAGGTCGCGACGGCCCTGCGCGAGTCGGCCGCCGAAGCCGGACGCCTGCTGTTCGGCTCGGCGCCGGTCGAATTCGCGCTCACGGTGGCGATCGTCGACAGCTACGACCAGGCGAAGTAACAGCCGACACGGAATCACAGTCTTGTGATTTCGGCTCGGCATCGGGCATAATTCAGGCAGCAGTTGAACGTTTCCGTTCGTCAGTCGATGGGGAAGTCGCACCGACGAATGGAGAAAGAAGTGACTGCACAGATGGAGCGTGCCCAGGGCTCTGTTGTGAGCGCCCGCGGAGTGGTGTACATCCACTCCGCTCCTCGCGCGCTGAGTCCCCACGTCGAGTGGGCCGCTGGTCGCGCCCTCGGTCGTGCCGTGAACTTCGACTGGCGTGACCAGCCGGTTCTTCCGGGTTCCCAGCGCACCGAGTACTACTGGGAGGGCCCGCGGGGTACCGGTGCGGCTCTGGCGTCGGCTCTGCGCGGCTGGGAGCACCTGCGCTACGAGGTCACCGAAGACGCCTCGCCGCAGAGCGACGGCGGCCGTTGGATGCACACCCCCGACCTCGGCATCTTCTTCGCCCAGACCGACACGGCAGGCAATGTCGTCATCCCGGAAGACCGCATCCGGTTCGCCATGGAGTCGGCGGGCTCTGACGCCTTCGAGCTGCACCGCGAGCTGCGTCTGGCCCTCGGTCAGGCCTGGGATGACGAACTCGAGTCGTTCCGCCACGCCAGCGAAGACAGCCCCGTCGTCTGGCTGCACAAGGTGGGCTAGCCATGGGCAGGCATGAAGCGATCCGGACAGCGAGCATCTTCTCGCGCATCGGGACACGACCGAGGGCACACGGTCCCGTTGAGCCGCGGGGGCGGCAGTCCAGCGAGCTTCAGGATCCGGTGGAGGACGCCGCCATCCCGGTGACGCAGGCGATGGCGATCCTGGAACGGATCATGCAGCGGCGCGCCGAAACGGAAGGGTTGACGTCGGCGTGGGCCGACCGCATCCAGCTCGTACCGTGACGCCTCAGCTGTCGTAGCTGCGGATCGCGATGACCGAGTTGTGGCCGCCGAACCCGAACGAGTTCGAGATCGCGAGCTGCGGGCCGTCTCCGAGCGCCTGAGCGTCGACCCCGACCGACAGCGGGATCTCGGGATCCCGTTCGGTGAGGTTGATGGTCGGCGGCGCCACGCGGTTCTTCACCGCCAGGATCGTGAACACGGCCTCCAAAGCCCCCGTGCCGCCCAGCAGGTGGCCGGTGGCCGCCTTCGTGGCCGACACCGGGATGTCGTGCACCCGGTCTCCGAACACGGCCAGCAGAGCTTTGTACTCGGCGATGTCGCCGACCGGGGTGCTCGTGGCGTGCGCGTTGATGTGCGTGACCTCGTCGACGCCGGCACCGGCCTGCTCGAGCGCGGCGCGCACCGCGCGTGCGGCGCCCCAGCCCTCGGGGTCGGGAGCGGTGATGTGGTACGAGTCGCTGGTGACGGCGCCGCCCGCGATCTCGGCGTAGATGTGCGCTCCGCGTGCGAGAGCGTGCTCCTCGGTCTCGAGGACCAGCGCTGCGGCGCCCTCGCCCATGACGAATCCGTCGCGCGTGACGTCATAGGGCCGCGATGCCGTCGCGGGGTCGTCATTGCGCTTGCTGAGCGCCTGCATCGAGGCGAACGAGGCGATCGTGATGCCGTGGATGCACGACTCCGAGCCGCCCGCGACGATGATGTCGGCGTAGCCGGACTGCAGGTGGTCGTAGGCGTTCGCGATCGACTCGGTGCTCGATGCGCAGGCGGACACGTCGGTGCGGGCGAAGGCGCGCGCGTTGAGATGCATCGACACGGCGGCCGCCGCGGCGTTCGGCATGAGCATGGGGACCGTCATCGGCAGAACGCGGCGCGGTCCCTTCTCCTTCAGGGTGTCCCACGCGTCGATCAGGGTCCACAGGCCGCCGATGCCGGTCGCCCACTCGACACCGATCCGCTCCGGTGCGATCTCGGGCGCTCCGGCGTCCGCCCAGGCCTCCTTAGCCGAGATCAGGGCGAACTGACTGACCGGGTCGAGGCGCTTGATCTCGATGCGCTCGAGCACCTCGTCGGGCCGGACCTTGGCCTCGGCGGCGAAGGTCACCGGCAGGTCGAGCTCGGCGACCCACTCCTGAGTGAGGCTGTGCGCACCCGACTCGCCGGCCAGCAGGCCGGTCCAGCTGTCGGGGGCGGTGCCACCGACCGGCGATGATGCGCCGATGCCGGTGACGACGATCTTCTTGGTCATTCGATCTATCTCCCGTGGAAGAACCCGGCGGATGCCGGGCGAAGGGCGGGGGACTGACCCCCGCCCGATGCCTGCAGCAGAGGTCTAGCTCTGAGCCTTGACGATGAAGTTGACGGCGTCGCCGACGGTGACCAGGTTTTTGACCTCGTCGTCGGGGATCTTCACGTCGAACTTCTCCTCGGCGTTGACGACGATCGTCATCATCGAGATCGAGTCGATGTCGAGGTCGTCGGTGAACGACTTGTCGAGCGCCACGGAGTCGGTCGCGATGCCGGTCTCGTCATTGATCAGTTCAGCCAGACCGGCGAGAACCTCGTCCTGGGACAGTGCCATTTCGTATCTCCTTGAAAGGTGGTGCAGGGGTTTGTGTGTCGAACGACCGTGGACAATCCTAGGGGAGCCGCACAACCTGGGCCCCGTAGACCAGACCGGCACCGAAGCCGATCTGCAGGGCGAGGCCGCCGCTGAGCTCCGGATGCTCCTCGAGCAGCCGATGGGTCGCCAGCGGGATCGAGGCCGCCGAGGTGTTGCCCGTGGTCTCGATATCGCGGCCGATCTGCACGGTGTCCGGCAGTCCGATCTGCTTGGCGAGTTCGTCGATGATGCGCATGTTGGCCTGATGCGGGATGAACGCAGCCAGATCGGCCGCGGTGATCCCGGCGGCCTCGAGGGCCTGCTTGGCGACCTTGGCCATCTCCCAGACCGCCCAGCGGAAGACGGTCTGGCCGTCTTGGCGCATCGTCGGCCACGGCTTGATCTTGTCGAGGTACTCCTCGAAGGTGGCGTTCATGCCCACGGCATCCCACTTGGAGCCGTCAGAGCCCCAGATCGTGGCCGAGATGCCCGCCTCGTCAGCAGGACCGACCACGGCCGCGCCCGCTCCATCGCCGAGCAGGAACGAGATCGAGCGATCGTTGGGGTGGACGTACTGCGAGAGCTTCTCGGCGCCTACCACGAGCACGTAGTCCGCAGCGCCGGCGCGGATGAGCGCGTCAGCCTGGGCGATGCCGTAGGTGTAGCCGGCGCAGGCCGCGCTGATGTCGTAAGCCGGGGCCGGGCTGACACCCAGTCGCTCGGCCAGCAGCGACGACATCGACGGCGTCACCGCCACGTTGCTGATGGTCGAGACCAGAACCGCGCCGATCTGTTCGGGCTTGATGCCCGCCTTCTCGATCGCCTCGCGGCCGGCGATCTCGGCCAGATCGATCGCGTTGATGCCCTTGCTCGCCCGCTTGCGGGTGATGATGCCGGTGCGCTGACGGATCCACTCGTCGCTCGAGTCGATCGCCTCGACCAGTTCCGAGTTGGGGACGACGAGGTCGCCGCGCGCGGCTCCGAACGAGAGGATGCGCGTGTACGGATGGCCGACGGACTGGGTGAGGGCGGTCATACGGATGCTCCATCGTCGGCGAGGTCGGAATCCTGAACGGCGTCGAGCAGTTCATGGGCGGCCGGGATGTCGTCCGGCGTCTTCACGGCGACCGTCGGCAGCCCCTTGAGGGCGCGCTTGGCCAGGCCGACCAGGGCCCCCGCGGGAGCCAGCTCGATCAGCCCGGTGACCCCGGCCTGTTCGAAGGCCTGCATGTCGAGATCCCACCGAACAGGCGACGCGACCTGGCCGACCAGCAGGTCGAGGAAGTCCCGACCGCTGGTGACGATGGATCCGTCGCGGTTGGTCCAGATCGTCCAGTCGGGCGTGTTCGCGGTCATGCTGTTCGCGAGGTCGCGCAGGGTCTCGACGGCCGGCTGCATGTAGCGCGTGTGGAACGCCCCGGCGACCTGGAGCGGGATGACGCGGGCGCCCGCGGGCGGGTCGGCCTGCAGGGCAGCGAGGGCGGGCAGCTCTCCCGCGACGACGATCTGGCCGCCACCGTTGTAGTTGGCGGGCTGCAGACCGAGCGTGTCGAGCTTGGCCAGCAGTTCGGCCTCGTCGCCGCCGATGACCGCGCTCATGCCGGTGGCGACCTGCGCGGCCGCGGCGGCCATCGCGGCTCCGCGAGCGGCGACCAGCTTCATCGCGTTCTGCTCGCTCAGGATGCCGGCGCCCGCCGCCGCGGCGACCTCGCCCACCGAGTGGCCGGCGATGCCCGCGGTCTTGCTCTTCCATCCCGAGCCGGAGCCCTCGTCGAGCACCGCGGCCAGCGACATGATCGAGGCGGCCACGATCAGCGGCTGGGCGATCGCCGTATCGCGGATGGTGTCGGCATCAGAGGTGGTTCCGTGGCGCGCGAGATCGATGCCTGCCGCTTCGCTCAGCGCTCCGAGATGGTCGGCGAACCGGGGTTCGGCGAGCCAGGGTTCGAGGAATCCGGGGGTTTGCGAGCCCTGACCGGGCGCGACGATGACGACACTCACCCTCCCAGTGTGTCAACAACGGGCCGCCAGCGTGAGAACGTCCGCACGAAGAATCCGGCGAGACCTTGGGGGATGTCTACAGAACTCGTCGCTGCCCGGCGTCGACGCGGCTCATTTCGCGCCGTCGAGGTGCGCAGGTCGGCAAGGATCGGTGCGCTGTTACGGCGTGTCGCCCCGGGCGCGGCGGCGTGTCACGCCGACGTGTTGCTGAGTTGCGCAGAGGGCGCGGGCGGCGCGGGTGAAGGGGGTGGCGCGGTCGACCGGGGTAGCGGCGCGACGCGCAGGGGCGACGCGCCGCGTCGGGCTACTTGCGGGCGCCGTCTTGCCCGGCGATCGAGCCCAGGATCAGCGCGGACTGCAGGATGAGCGCCTCGCGTGCCCCCGTGGCGTCCCAGCCGATCACCTCGCTGATCCGCTTGAGGCGGTAGCGCACGGTGTTGGGATGCACGAACAGTTCGCGAGCGGTCGCCTCGAGCGATCGGCCGTTGTCGAGGTAGCACCACAGGGTGTTGAGCAACTCGCTGGAGTGGTTCTGCAGCGGGGTGTAGATCCGGTTGATCAGGGTGGTCCGGGCGAGCGTGTCGCCGGCGAGAGCGCGTTCGGGCAGCAGGTCGTCAGCGAGGGTCGGCCGGGGCGCGTTGCGCCAGGCCTTGGCGACGGCGAATCCGGCCAAGGCGGCGCGTGCGCTGCGGGCGGCATCCACCAGCGACGGGACCTCGTGGCCGAGCACCAGGTGGCCGGGGCCGAATCCCGGCTCGAGCTGAGCCGCGATCTCGAGGAACGGGAGCGCCTCGCGCAGCTCGGACTCGTCGGGCGGATCCACCCGGCCGATCACGATCACCAGCCTGCTGCCCTGCACGCCGATCAGCACATCCGAATCGAGGTGCCGGGCCGTGCGGCGGAGCATGTCCACATCGAGGATGCGCGGAGCGGTCCCCACGAGCACGCTGACGGCGCCGTGGCCGTTCCACCCGAGCGCGGCGATGCGGCTCGGCAGCTCGCTGTCGTACTCACCGGTGAGGATCGAGTCGACCACGAGGGCCTCGAGGCGCGCGTCCCACAGGCCGCGGGCCTCCGCGGCCCGCGCATAGACGTCCGCCGCCGCGAAGGCGATCTCGCGGGAGTAGAGCAGGATCGCCTCGCGCAGCGACTCGTCGGCATCCGTCACCCGCTGCTCGACCACCTCCACCGTGACCCGGATGAGCTGGAGGGTCTGCTGGAGACTGACCGAGCGCAGGAGTTCACGCGGGGCGGCGCCGAACACGTCGGCCGCGATCCAGGGGGTCGAGGTCGGGTCTTCGAACCACGAGATGAACGACGTGATACCGGCCTGAGCGACCAGGCCGACGGCACTGCGACGCCCGGGCGGCATGTCGCGGTACCAGGGGAGCGTGTCGTCGAGCCGCTTCAGGGTCGCCGTCGACAGCTCGCCCGAGAGCGTGCGGAGCCACGCGAGCGTCTGCTCGCGCGTGCGTTCAGGCACGTGCGGCCCCCGATGGGCCAGCAGCCGGGATCGCGGCGCGCATCAGCTCTCGCCGCCCGCCGATCCCGAGGTGCCGGCCGTGACGTCGTGCAACTGGTACTTCTCGATGGCCTGCGCGACCGCGCTCGGGTCGATCTCGCCGCGCCGGGCCAGCGACTGCAAGGTGCGAACCACGATCGACGGTCCGTCGATCTTGAAGAACCGGCGAGCGGCCGGCCGCGTGTCGCTGAAGCCGAAGTCGTCGGCACCGAGCGTCGCGTAGTCGCCGGGCACGAACGGCCGGATCTGGTCGGGCACGGCGTGCATGTAGTCCGACACCGCGACATACGGTCCCTCGGAGCCCGCGAGCTTCGACCACAGGTAGGGAACGTGCGGGGGCTCGGTCGGGTGCAGGAAGTTGTGCTCGTCGGCCGCCAGGCCGTCGCGGCGCAACTCGGTCCACGAGGTGACGCTCCAGACGTCGGCGGCGACGTTCCAGTCGCGCGCCAGCAGCTCCTGCGCCTCGAGGGCCCAGGGGACCCCGACGCCCGACGCCAGCAACTGGGCCTTCGGTCCGAGGTTCTCGGCGGCCTTGAGCTTGTAGATGCCCTTGAGCAACCCCTCGACGTCGAGGTTCTCGGGCTCGGCGGGCTGCGGCATCGGCTCGTTGTAGACCGTCAGGTAGTACATGACGTTGGGGTCAGGATGCTGACCGCCGTACATCCGCTCCAGGCCGGCCTGCACGATCCGCCCGATCTCGTACCCGTACGCCGGGTCGTAGCTGACCACCGCCGGATTCGTCGACGCAAGCAGATGCGAGTGCCCGTCCGCGTGCTGGAGCCCCTCGCCGGTGAGCGTGGTGCGTCCGGCGGTGGCGCCCATGATGAAGCCGCGCGCCATCTGGTCGCCCGCGGCCCACATGGCATCGCCGGTGCGCTGGAAGCCGAACATCGAGTAGAAGACGTACACCGGGATCAGCGGTTCGCCGTGCGTGGCGTATGACGTGCCTGCGGCAGTGAAGGCCGAGAACGCGCCCGCCTCGTTGATGCCCACGTGGATGATCTGACCCTGGGGGCTCTCTTTGTATGCCAGCAGCAGATCGCGGTCGACCGAGGTGTAGTGCTGGCCGTTCGGGTTGTAGATCTTGGCGGTGGGGAAGTAGGCGTCCATGCCGAAGGTGCGCGCCTCATCCGGGATGATCGGCACGATCCGCTGACCGAAGCCCGGGGCCTTCAGCAGGTCTTTGAGCAGTCGCGCGAACGCCATCGTGGTGGCGGCCTCCTGCTTGCCGGAGCCCTTGCGCGCGATCTCGTAGACCGAGTCGTCGGGCAGCGCGATCTGCGTGTACTTCGAGCGGCGCTCCGGCACGTAGCCGCCGAGCTCACGCCGGCGCTCCTGCAGGTACTGGATCGCCGGGTCGTCGGGGCCGGGGTTGTAGAAGGGCGGCTGGTACGGGTTCTCTTCGAGCTGCGCGTCGGTGATCGGGATGCGCATGACATCGCGGAAGGTCTTCAGGTTGTCGAGCGTGAGCTTCTTCATCTGGTGGGTCGCGTTGCGGCCCTCGAAGCTCGGACCCAGGCCGTAGCCCTTGACGGTCTTCGCCAGGATGACGGTCGGCTGCCCCTGGTGCTCGGTGGCCGCCTTGAACGCCGCGTAGACCTTGCGGTAATCGTGGCCGCCGCGCTTGAGGTTCCAGAGCTGGTCGTCGCTGTAGCCCTCGACGAGCTTGGCGGTGACCGGGTCGCGGCCGAAGAAGTTCTCGCGCACGTAGGCGCCGTTCTCGGCCTTGTAGGTCTGATAGTCGCCGTCCGGGGTGGCGTTCATCAGGTTGACGAGGGCGCCGGTGGTGTCCTTGGCGAGCAGGGCGTCCCACTCGCGGCCCCAGATCACCTTGATGACGTTCCAGCCCGCTCCGCGGAAGAAGCTCTCGAGCTCCTGGATGATCTTGCCGTTGCCGCGAACCGGGCCGTCGAGACGCTGCAGGTTGCAGTTGATCACGAAGGTCAGATTGTCGAGCTTCTCGTTGGCGGCCCATTGGAGTGCGCCGCGGCTCTCGACCTCATCCATCTCGCCGTCGCCCAGGAAGGCCCAGACGTGCTGGTCGGATGCGTCCTTGATGCCGCGGTTGGTCAGGTACTTGTTCGACTGGGCCTGGTAGATCGCGTTGATCGGCCCGAGACCCATCGACACGGTCGGGAACTCCCAGAACGCGGGCATGAGCCGCGGGTGCGGGTAGGAGCTCAGCCCGTGCGGCGCTTTGCTCTTCTCCTGGCGGAAGCCGTCGAGGTCCTGCTCGCTCAGCCGGCCCTCGAGGAAGGCGCGGGCGTACATGCCGGGGGAGGCGTGCCCCTGATAGAAGACATGGTCGCCGCCGCCGGCGTGGTCCTTGCCGCGGAAGAACCAGTTGTGTCCGACCTCGTAAAGCGCGGCGGAGGACGCGTAGGTCGAGATGTGCCCACCGACCGCGATGCCCGGGCGCTGGGCGCGGTGCACCGTGATGGCGGCGTTCCAGCGGATCCAGGCGCGGTAGCGGCGCTCGAGGTCCTCATCGCCGGGGAACGCGGGCTCGTTCTCGGGCGCGATCGTGTTGATGTAGTCGGTCGTCGGCACCATCGGCACGCCGAGCTGAAGGTCTTTCGAGCGCTTCAGCAGGCTCAGCATGATGTCGCGGGCACGTCCGTGCCCCTTCGCGGCCCCGAGCTGATCGAGCGAGTCCTGCCACTCGGCTGTCTCGTCCGGGTCCGAGTCGGTATGAGTGACCGAATACGGGTCCTGGTCGTTCACCGTCACCGGTGACCTCTTTCTCTCAGTGGCGACATGACCGGGTGACGGTCATGCGAGCGGTCGTGCGGGCATCGGTCTCCGGGTTGCGGTCGGGATGCCATTCGTGCGCATCCACTCTAGTTCTGCCGACCATGCTGCGCCGCCGCGCGCCGTGCGATCAGCACGGCGAAGACGGGACGCCGAGCGTAGTATCGTCCGCTGGACCTCTCGCGGGTCACGAAAGGACGCTCGACTCACATGGCTCTCGAGAACGACACCCAGGCACCGGATTTCGATCTGGCCAACCAGTTCGGCGAGCACATCCGGCTCAGCGACTTCCGGGGCAAGAAGCCGGTCGCTCTGGTGTTCTTCCCGCTCGCCTTCTCGTCGACCTGCACCGGAGAGTTGTGCGCGCTGCGCGACAATCTCGCTCTGTTCAAGAACAACGGGGTCGAGCTCATCGGCATCTCGGTCGACTCCAAGGCCAGCCTGCGCGCATGGGCCGAGCAGGAGGGCTACGACTTCACGCTGCTCGCGGACTTCTGGCCGCACGGGGCCGTCGCCAAGGAGTACGGGGTCTTTCTCGACGAGAAGGGCTTCGCCAACCGGGCGACTTTCGTGATCGACGTCAAGGGCGTCATCCGGGCCTCGTTCATCACCGCGCCGGGAGAGGCTCGCAGCATCGAGGAGTACCGCGCGGCCCTCGACGAGGTGCTGCCCACCCGCGTCTGAGCTCCTCGTCGTCACTCGACGTCGTCAGCTCCGCTCAGGTCAGGATGTTGACCGCACGCGCGATCACCAGCGCGAGCAGCCCGAATCCCGTGATCGCCTGCAGCGCCATCAGCCCTTTGGCGCGCGAGGTGAACGGCATCACATCGGTGGGACTGAACGCGATCATGTTCGAGAGCGAGAAGTACAGGTAGTCGACGAACACGGGGCGCCAGGGAGTCGGCCTGCCGGTGTCCTCCTGGGGGAACCGGAAGTCACGCGCCTCGGGATCGGCGGGCAGCCTGCGTGAGACCGGGCCTCGCCCATCGAGCTCCCAGTAGGCCAGGCCGAACGCGATGATGTCGGTGGCCCACACCTGCGCCGAGTTGAGCAGCACGGCCGGCCCGTGCGCGCTGCCGCTCAGCAGCTCCCGGAAGATGCCGATCACCTCGACCTGGTTGAAGGCCACCAGGACCACGGTCAAGCCGATCGAGATCCACCGCGACCACCGGGTCTCGCGGGTGAAGTGGCGCGGGTTCAGCAGGATCAGCGGGACCGCCATCAGGGTCGCCAACACGGGAAGGATCCACCGCGGCACACCGATGAAGCTGGGCGGCAGGAGCGCGTAGATCACCACCGCGACCACGACGGCTGCGATCGGCGGCCAGCGGTGCTCGGGCTTCTCGGTGACCTGCGGAACGGGTCGGGCGGCTGCCATGCAGCGAGTGTATGTCCGAGGGTCGATAGCATCGGGGGAGCACGCGCACGGGCTCTTAGCTCAGCTGGTTAGAGCGCCACGTTTACACCGTGGATGTCGGGGGTTCGAATCCCTCAGGGCCCACCCACCGCTCAGGTCCCACTGCTCCCGGGCTGATGACGCGAGGCGCTGCGCGCCTCGGGGGTTCGAATCCCTCAGGGCCCACTCACCACTCGGGTGCCGTCGCTCCCGATTCTCTGACGCGAGGCGCTGCGCGCCTCGGGGGTTCGAATCCCTCAGGGCCCACCCACCACAAGGGGTACGGTCGCACCATGCAGATCGATCCGCTCCTGGTGCCGGTTCTCGGGCAGTTGGCCATGGACGCGCCCACCGACATCGCGGCGTTCCGCGCCGGCGAGCTGGCGACCGCACGACGGATCGAGGGGACCCTCACCTCGCGGATCCCGGCTTCGGTGCGCGTGCGCGACACGGTGATCCCGGGCGAGCACCGGATTCCGATCCGGATCTACACCCCGGAGGGCAACCGGGTGCGCGCGGGCATGCTGTTCGCGCATGGTGGGGGATGGGCATCCGGCTCGATCGAAGCAGCCGACGGCCACTGCGGCGACATGGCGGCCGGTGCCGACGTGGTAATCGTCAGCGTCGACTACCGCCTGATCCCCGAGCATCCTTTTCCGGCCGGCCTCGACGATGTGTTCGCCGCTCTCTGCTGGCTGGCCGCGCACGCCGACGAGCTCGGGGTGGATGCGGCGCGCCTGGCGATCGGCGGGGAGAGCGCCGGCGCGAACCTCGCCGCCGCGGCGGCGATCCAAGCCCGCGACGCCGGTGGCCCGGAGCTCAGGCTCCAGTTGTTCGAGGTCGCGGTGCTCGACCTCACCGACACCATGACCGACTCACGTCGCGAGGTGCTCGCAGAAATGCCCGATTTCGCGCACAGTCTCGAGGCGGTGCGGGACGCGTATGTGGCGACCGGCGCCGATCCGCACGATCCGCGGGTTTCGCCCCTGCTCACCCCCGACCTGAGCGGGTTGCCGACCACGCTGCTGCTGGCTGCGGAGGTCGATCCGATCCGCGACGACTCCGCGGCATACGCCGCTCGCCTCACCTCGGCGGGCGTGAGCGCTCGCAGTCGGACGTTCCCCGGCATCGTGCACGGGACCGAGACATTCACACTGTTGCTGCCCTCGGCGCGGGAGTGGCTCAGCGAGTGTGTGAGCGCCCTCCGCGCCATCTGAGTCTCGCAGCGCGTCGTTCGCTCGGTGCTGCATCGCCGGGCGTCTCGCGCTGACCCGCCGCTCGCCGAGCCCGTCGCCGCTCGTTCCAGCGCTCGACCTCGGCGTCCACATCGCGCAGCGGCGTGACCACCGGCGGACCACCCAGCAGCTGGCGTCGGGCCTCGATCACGCGGCGGTTGAAGTCCTCCAGTGTTTCGCGCACCTCGCGCTCGGAGGTGATGGCATCGAGGCGCGCCTCCATCGCCGCATCCTCGGTGCGCAGCGTGAGAGCGGGCGGTCCGAGACCGGTGAGCTTCTCGCGCTCGATCTTGCGGCGCATCCACCAATCCGGATCGTGAACCTCGCCGAGATGCGCGATCGGCTTCCCTGCGCCCGGCAGGTCGTCGAAGTCGCCGTTGCGCATCGCCTGCTGAAGGCGGACCTCGACGTACTGCGCCCGCAGACCCATGCTGCGCTGCGCGGCCGCGACGTCGGTGTCGTCGCAGCCGCCGACCTCCTCCGCCATGGGGAGATTTTACCGAGGCTCGACCCGGGCCGCCGGGATGGTGCGGTCGCTCGCCGGTATCGTGCAACGGTGGAGAACCGGAGCATGGCGGGCGTCGTCGCGGTGCTCCTGGCCTCTCTGCTGTGGGGGACGACCGGGACGACGGCGACCTTCCTTCCGCACGACGTCAGCCCGCTGGCCGTCGGCGCGAGCACCATGGGCATCGGTGGGATTCTGCTGTTCGTCACCGGCCCCCGCTTGTCGCTCGCGGTGCTGCGCGATCCACTCGGACGCCGCTGGGCTGCCCTGGGGGCCGTCGGTGTCGTCGTGTATCCCCTCGCCTTCTATTCGGCGATGAACCTCGCCGGCGTCGCGGTCGGCAACGTGGTCGCGCTCGGGTCCGGCCCGGTATTCGCGGCCGTCTACGAGTGGTGGGGCGAGCGACACCCCCTCTCGACGCGCTGGGCCGTTTCCACCGGCCTCGCCGTCGTCGGCATCGCGGGACTGGCTTTCGGACGCCAGGTCGCCTCTCCCGAGTCGGGCGGCACGATTCTCGGCGTCGCGCTCGGGCTGCTGGCGGGCGCCGCATACGCGTTGTATGCATACGCCTCGTCGCGGGCGATCCAGGCCGGGCAGCCGAGCCGCGGCGTGATGGGCGCGATGTTCGGGCTGGGCGCGGTGCTCCTCGTGCCCGTGCTGCTGGTCACCGGCGGGCCGTTGCTGCAGTCATGGTCGACGGTCGCCCTAGCCGGATACCTCGCGATCGGGCCGATGTTCGTGGCCTACCTGCTGTTCGGCGTCGCCCTGCGCACCGTCCGCAGTTCGTCCGCGACCACCATCGCGCTGCTCGAACCGGTCGTCGCGACTCTCTTGGCGGTCCTCGTCGTCGGCGAGCGTCTTGACGCGGTCGGATGGATCGGTCTGGCTCTGGTTCTCGGCGGCCTCGCGATCCTGGTTACGGCCCGTCATCAGCCCAAAAGAGGTGACGCGACCCTAGAATCCGGAGCATGACCGACGTTCCTGCGGATCCGGAGGGCGCGGGCCCCGAGCCTGCCGACCCATCGGAGCCCCCGGTCGTGCGTCGGTCCAACTACGCGCCGCCGCCGCCCGGCGCCGAGCCTCCGCGCTTCGACGACGATGCGCTCGCCGAAGCGATGGCCGCGGAGGTCCGGCCGTACACCCAGCCGATCACGCTGCCGTCGCCTGCCTTTCATGTCGACGAGCCCGCGATCGCCCCTGAGCCCGCGCTTCAGCCTGCGTCCCAGCCTCAGCCGACCGTGCCGCAGACTGAGCCGCCGACCGCGTCGCCGACTGAGCCGTCGATGCCGGTCGAGTCCGACGTGGCACCCGCCACTCCAGAGGTACCGCCCGTCGTGTCCGACGTGCAGGCCGGGCCCGAGGCGCACGCCGCACCGCACGCCGCCGAATCGTGGGACGGTCTGGCGATGGCCGCGGACGGTCCCGTGCAGCCGAGCATCCCCTCCGGACAGGAGGGATCCCGCGACGATCTGATGCGGTCCCTCGGCGGAGCGTCGACCCTGGAAGCCATCGAGCGTCTCGAGAACGAACTCCGGCTGCTCTCGAGTGGGGAGTCGCCGACGCTCGATCTCTCCTCGTCGCAGCCCGACGCGTCTGTTCTCGACGCAGCCGCGATTGCGCCCGAGAACGTTGACGAAGTGCCCGGTCCCGCCCTGGACCACCCGGCGCCTGGCCACTTCTTTCCGGCGGCATACGAGCCCATCGCCCCGGCGACGCCGGCGGAGGAGCCCGCCGCGCAGGCGGAACCCCTGGACACGGACGTCGCGCCCGCCGCCGCGGAGGCGCCGCCGCCGCTTCCCGAGGTGGACGAGAGCCTCATCGATCCGGCTGCTGCTGCGGAGTTGAATTCGGCCGCATCCAGGTCGGCGGACCCGTGGACGTCGCCCGGCCCTGTCGATGGTGCCTGGGACGTCGCCGCCCCGGTGGCGAACCCCGAGCCCCTCGGGCCGCCGCCCGCGGCCGGGCCGACCCCGGTGCCGTTTTCGACAGAGCCGCCGGTCGGGCCCGAGGCGCCGGACTGGTTGGACGCTCCGCCGCCGAGCTATGAACCACCCGACCTGATCGAGCCCCCTGCCTTCTTCCCGGCAGCGTCGTCCGACGCGCCCGCGCTCGACGCCGACGCCATGGCTCAGTTGCCGAAGCCGCTCCCCACCGAGCAGCCGAAGCTCGAGGATCGCGCAGAACTGCCGCCCCCGCCGGGCTACGAGAACATCCCGATCATGTGGGGCGACATCGCGTCGGCGACTCCTCCGATGCCGCCCGACCTCATCTTCCCGCCAGCACCGGCGCCGCCGTCGCTCTTCGATGCCGCGGCGGAGCCCGAGTCGACCCCCGGTCCGATGCCGGACGCGATGGCCGCCGCGATGCAGTCCGCCACCGAGACTCCCACTCTCGATCACGATGAGGACGACGTGATCGACGAGATCGACCGCGTGTCCGGAACCGGCGCGATCCCGGTTTCGAGAACTGGCACGGCGGATCCGCTCTCGCCGCCATCCGAGCCGATCGCCACGGTCCGGCTCACCGAGGATCAGCCGGCCCTGGTCGACGAGAAGCCGCAGGCGCCCTCGGCATTCGAGGTCGAATCGGCGGGCCCCGAACCGACCGCGCTCGACATGCGTGCCGGCCGCGCCGCCCGGTTGTTCTGGCTCTGGTTCGCGGCGAACTCCTCGGTGTTGAGCCTGGGTCTGGGTGCCGTCCTGCTGGGCACCGGAATGAGCCTCCGCCAGGCGATCGTGGCCGCTCTGGCGGGCGTGGCGATCTCATTCCTCCCGCTCGGCTTGGGCACCCTCGCCGGCAAGTGGAGCGGCCAGCCGACCATGATCGTGTCGCGCGCGACCTTCGGTCATACGGGCAACATCCTGCCTGCCCTGCTGGCGGTCGTGACCCGCGTGCTCTGGGGTGGGGTGCTGCTCTGGCTGCTGGCGTCTGCAGTCGCGCAGGTGCTCGTCGGCGCCGGATTGGATGCCGGACTCGGCACCACGGTCTGGCAACTGGTGGGTCTGGTGGCCGGCTTCATCATCGCCACCGTGATCGCCGTGTTCGGCTACGGATTCGTCGCCAAGCTCCAATTGGTGCTCAGTATCCTCAGCGCCCTGCTCATCGTCGGTGCTGCCGTCCTCACCTACCAGCACCTCGACTTCGCGACCGCGCTGACCGTGCCGGATGGCTCGTGGATCCTGGTGATCTCCGGTGCCGCCCTGGTGTTCAGCGTCGTCGGGCTGGCGTGGGTGCATTCCAGTTCTGACCTCGCCCGCTACCAGCGGCCGGCGAGCTACGGCGGATCGTCGATGCTGTGGGCCACCTTCGGCGCCACACTGCCCCCCTTCGCCCTGATCGCGTGGGGCGCGATGCTGGCGGCATCCGACCCGAAGCTGGCCAATGGGCTCAGTTCCAACCCGCTCGCCGCGATCGCGACGCTGCTCCCCGCCTGGTACCCGGCGCCGCTTCTCGCCGCCGCGGGCCTCGGGCTGCTCTCGGGCGCTGTCCTGACCATGTACTCCGGCGGCTTCGCGATCCAGGCGCTGGGCGTGCGCGCGCGCCGCAGTTTCGCCACCTTCGTCAGCGCGATCCTGGTGCTGGCTGTTGCTGCGGCACTCATCTTCGTCGTCACGGACTTCGGCTCGCTGCTGCGCGATCTGGTCATCACGGTCGCGGTTCCGGTCGCGGCGTGGTCGGGGATCTTCGCGTCCGAGATGATGATCCGCACCCGGCGGTTCCACTCCGGGTCGCTCCTCGCGCCGGGCGGCCTCTATCCCCAGGTGCGCTGGCTCAACTTCCTGGCCCTGATCGTCATCAGCGGCATCGGTTTCGGCCTGGTGACGTCGGGCATTCCGGGGCTCGGCTGGGAGGGCTTCCTATACGGCCTGCTGGGAATCGGCCCGCACAATCCGCTGGCCAGCAGCGACGCGGGGGTATTCGTGGCCCTCCTGCTCGGCCTGGTGGTTCCGCTGGTCGGCGGTGTGCCGGCGATTCGGAAGCAGGAGCGCTCGCCGATCCCGGCATGAGGTCAGCAGCCTCGCCTCGAGTGCGCTCCTAGACTGAGGGGATGCCGACCACCCTCGCCGACGCCGACGCCGCGATCTCGGCGCTCTGGCCTCCGGCCGGGGCCGAGAGCTGGGATGCCGTGGGCCTCATCGCCGGGGATCCCGCTGCCGAGGTGCGCGCCATCCATCTCGCGGTGGATGCCGTGCCCGAGACCGTCGACGAGACTCTTGAAGTCGGCGCTCAGTTGCTGCTCACCCACCACCCGCTGCTGCTGCGCGGGGTGACGAGCGTGGCGGAGGATCGCTACAAGGGCGTCGTGCTGGGGCGGCTGATCCGGGGCGGGTCGGCCCTGATCTCGGCGCACACCAATGCCGACGTGGTCGCCCGTGGCACCTCGGCCGTGCTGGCCGAGCGGCTGGGGCTGCTCGAGACGCGCCCTCTCGAGCCGAGCGCCGGTGCGGCGTCCGACGTCGGACTCGGTCGGGTGGGTCGGCTGTCTACGGCGACGACTCTCGGAAAGCTCGCGCGACTCATCGCCGACATCCTTCCCGCCACGGCTCAGGGGGTGCGTGCCGCGGGGGAGTACGACCAGCCCGTGACGACCGTCGCTGTCTGCGCGGGAGCCGGGGATTCGTTGCTGGCGAACCCCGAGGTGGTTGCCGCCGACGTGTACGTGACCAGTGACCTGCGTCATCATCCGGCTTCCGAGGCTCGCGAGCGCGCCCGCCTCGGCCGCGGTCCCGCCCTGATCGACGTCTCGCACTGGGCGAGCGAATGGCTCTGGCTCGATGTCGCGGCCGAGCAGCTGCGCTCCGCCCTTCCCGGGGTGGTCGTCACCGTCAGCGAGCTGCGCACCGACCCGTGGGATTTCGCGATCGTCTGAGCCGGAATTCCCGCCCGCATCCTGAACCTGACGCACCGAACGGAGACCGCATGGCCCTGAAGGCCTCGCCAGAAGACCAGGCACTGCTGCTCGACCTGCAGGCGCTCGACACCAAACTGCAGCAGCTCGGCCATCGGGCGGCGAACCTTCCCGAGCTCGCGACGATCGCCGGGCTGTCGACGGTGCGCGACGGGCTGCGTACCGCGGTCGCCGAGGCGAACGGGGCGTGGGAGGACGCGCAGCTCGAACTGAAGCGCACCGAGGCGGATGTCGCTGTCGTGGAGGCCCGCGTCGCACGCGACAAGGAGCGGATGCAGTCCAGCGCCTCGGTGAAGGACGTCGCGGCCTTCGAACAGGAACTCGCCGCCCTCGCGAAGCGCCAGAGCGACCTCGAAGACATCGAACTCGCCGTCATGGAGACCCTCGACGAGAAGGCGAAGGCCCTGAGCGACGCACGGGCGCAGCTCGAGGCGGTCGAGGCGAAGATCGCTGAGGCAGTCGCGGCGCGTGATGTCGCGCTCGGCGAGCTCGATCGCGAGAAGGCTGCCGCCGGCGCCGATCGCGATGCTCTGACCGCGCGCCTGCCGGCCGACCTCCTGGCGCTCTATGAGAAGCAGCGCGCCCGCTACGGCGTGGGCGCCTCCCACTTGCGTGGCGGCGTGTCGAGCGCCAGTGGTGTTGCGCTGAACTCCTCGGACATGACCGTGGTGCGCGCCGCGGCACCCGATGACGTGCTGCTCTGCCCGGACTCGAACGCGATCCTGGTGCGCACCAGCGAATCGGGCCTGTGATCGTGGAGGTGCTCTGATGGCCGTTGCTTTCCGCGCGAACCCCCCGGCCGATGGCGAACCTCGCGAGCTGATCGTCGAGGCCGATGGGGGATCACGAGGCAACCCCGGCGTCGCGGCCGGCGGCAGCGTGGTGATCGACCCGGTCACCGGCGAGGTGCTCGCCGAGCTGGGTGTCTACGTCGGGATCACCACCAACAACGTGGCCGAGTACAACGGCATGATGGCCGGTGTCCGCCGCGCGCTCGAGATCGCGCCGGACGCCTCGTTGCACGTGCGTCTGGATTCCAAGCTCGTCGTCGAGCAGATGAGCGGCCGCTGGAAGATCAAGAACAGCGCGCTCGCCGATCTGGCGGCGGAGGCCCGCAGCATCCTGTCCGGCACGCCGGTGTCGTTCGAGTGGATCCCGCGCGCCGAGAACTCGCGCGCCGATCGGCTCGCGAACGAGTCGATGGACAAGCGGGCGTCGTTCTCGCGCTAGCGCGGGCAGACCCGCGTCAACTCGGGTCGGCGGCGACCCAGCCGGGGGATTCCACTCGGATCGCGGCATCGCCCACCAGAGCGGTCAGATACGCCTCCAGCGTCGCCAACTCGGTTCGGCCGATCTGCTTCTCCCACTGAGCGCGGACGGACGCGAGGATCTCCTCGCCCTGCCTCATCACGTCGAGACCCCGAGGCGTGACCGTCAGGCGCTTGCGTCGCGCGTCGTCGGGATCCGGCGCGATCGCGACGTATCCGCGGTCGACCAGGACCGCGATGGTCTTCGCGGCGGCTTGCTTCGACACGCCGGTGCGCCGTCCCAGTTCGGATGCGCTCTCGGCGCCGGCGACGATGGCACGCAGGGCGAACTCGTGAACCGGCTTGAAGTCCTCGAACCCTCGGTCTGCCAGTTCGGCTGTCGCCGAATCGACGAGGAGGCGGAAGCCGCCGAGGAGCAGGAGCGCGAGATCGGCGCCGGATCGGGACATGGCTTCACCCTATCGCCGGGATTGCAAAAGACAACACGGTTGTCTATCATTAGACAACCAAGTTGTCTTAAAGGGAGTCGACCATGACTGTCATCACGCCCATCGGGGCCACCATTCCGGGCGTCACCCACCACACCATCCCGGTGAATGGTGCCGAATTGCACTACGTGTCGGCGGGATCGAGCGGGTCACCGATCCTGCTGGTCCACGGCTTCCCCGAGACGTGGTGGACCTTCCATCGGCTGATCCCGCTGCTGGCGGAGACCCACCGGCTGTTCGCCGTCGACCTTCCCGGCTTCGGGGATTCCCGCACGGGCGACCGCGGCGAGACCAGCCGGACGGTGGCGGAAACCCTCCACGCACTCATCTCGGAGCTGGATCTCGGAGCCGTCCACATCACGGCGCAGGACATCTCCGGCGCCACCGCGTTCCGACTCGCGTCCACGCACCAGGAGGACATCCTCAGCGTCACCGCGATCGAGACCGCGATCCCCGGATTCGGGTGGGAGGCGCTGGCCGACCTCGCTCACGGCGGCGCGTGGCAGATCGGCGTGCTCGCGGCGCCGGGCATCCCCGAGATGCTCCTGGTCGGTCGCGAGCGCCCGTTCATTGGCGACTTCGCATTCCGCACGATGTCGGCCGTACCGGGGGCGATCACGGAGCTCGACATCGACGAGTTCGTCCGCGCCTACTCGCGGGTCGGCGGCTTCCGAGCTGCGGGCGGGTTGTACCGCTCCCTGCTCACCGAAGGTCCCGAGCTGGTCGCGCTGGCGGAGACGTCGCCGCTGACCGCGCCGGTCCTCGCCATCGGTGCCGGGGGTGGCGGGTTCACCCAGGCCAGCATGACCCGAGCCTTCGCTGCGCCTGTTCGCTCGGTCCTGCTCGAGGGGGTCGGGCACTACGCCGCACTGGAGGCGCCGGATCGCGTGGCGGAAGCGCTGCTCGAGTTCGTCGACCGAATCGACGCGGAGAACCAGTTCTAGGCCCGGTCGTGCTTGCAGCCGCTACGCTGGCAACGCAAACGGGTCGGCCAGACGGTCGCGTCATCCGGCTTCGGCCGGGTGCCGAGGAACGTCCGGGCTCCACAGAGCAGGACGGTGGGTAACACCCACCCGGAGCAATCCGCGAGAAAGTGCAACAGAGAGCAGACCGCCTCCAGTCTTCGGACTGGCGGTAAGGGTGAAACGGTGGTGTAAGAGACCACCAGGGGCCCGAGTGATCGGGCTCGCTGGGTAAACCTCGTCCGGAGCAAGGTCAGACAGGGAACGTTGAGGTTGCTCGCCGAGTTCTCGGGTAGACCGCTAGAGGGCTGCGGCAACGCAGTCCCGAGAGAGATGGCCGTCACGGATGCCGTGGCAACACGACATTCGGACAGAACCCGGCGTATCGGCCGGCCCGTTTGCATTTTTGCTCGCTCAAGCGAAGGCCCGAAAGGGCTTTCGCGCGGCAAAAATGGCGTGAGCAATCGGCTTTCAACGAACCGTGCCCGCCGACACCGAACGCAACTATGCGGCGATGAGCTCCCGCATCCGAGGCGTCGCCCGCAACCCTCCGTCGCGATCCACCGTCAGCACATCCACATCGAACCGCCCCGTCAGATCGTCCAACGTCGCAGCTCCACCCGACACGATCGCGGTCGCCAGCACATCCGCCGTCACGATGTCGTCGGCGACCACGGTCACCTGCACGAACTCTGCGGCCTCGCGCCCGCGGGTCCAGATGTGGTCGCCGCGTTCGGCGGATCCGGAGGTCGCGGCAGCACGCCGCGGGCCCACCAGCGGCACCGCGGTCAGCAGCGAAGCCCGGTCGGCGGGATCGATGATCCCGACCACCCAGGGACCGCCCGACGCCGTCTGCCCGCTCACCAGCACGTCGCCTCCCACATTGAGGCACCAGTCGCCGTCGCCCAGCACGCGGCCGGCTTCGGCCATCGCCCACGCCTTCACGATGCCGTTCAGGTCGACCGACCCATCCGGACGATGCGGAGTGAACGCGCCACCGGTCTCGCCACGCCAGCCGAGCGCCGTCGCGTAGACCTCGCGGAGTTCGGAGCTCGCGTCGAGCAGCTCGAGCGAGCCGTCGGCGACGCGGCTCAGTTCGGAATCGGGCTGGTACAGGCTGAACCGCCGGTCTGCGGCCTCGAAGACCGTGCGCACGGCGCTCAACGCCTGATCGGCGCCGTCCCATTCCAGCGACACCACGGTGCCCATGGTCTCGAAGGTCGCGCGCACGATCAGCCCGTGAATCCGGCCTGATCGAGAGCCGACTGGAGCGACTGCAGATAGCCCATGCTCGTGTAGGTGGCGCCGCCGATCATGGACACGTTGGCCGACTGGGCCTGCAGCACCTCGCTGCGCAGCATCGGGTCGGCCTGGTTGCTGATCTGGACGGAGCGACCACCCTGGTTGGTCTCCTGAAGCACCTTGACGTCGGTGATCTTGCCGCCCGAGATGACCGCGGCGACCTGCATCGGCCCGAAGGGGGTCTGCGCGGTCTGCCCCGTGAAGGTGCCGTCTTTCGCCGCACCTCCCGCGGACCCCGTCGAACCGGTCGAGCCCGAGGAGGTGCCGCCCGAAACTCCCGAGTTCGACGACCCGCCTGCGGTGTTCGTCCCGGTCCCCGAGGTGGTCGTCGTGTGCGACGCGGCCACCACCGTGCCGATCTGGATTCCCGCGAACACCACGCCCGCCGAGGCGATGACGCTCGCCCATGCCGCCCGGCGCCTCATAGCTCGAAACTCTCGAGATGGATCTGATGCTCGGGCAATCCCGCGGCGCGGGCATCCGCGACCACGGCCTGGGCCCACGCTTCGGGGCCGCACACGTACAGGTCGGAGCGATCGAGCTCGGGGAAGATGCTGCGCAGGGTCACGCCGCGCGCCGCGTCGTGCTGCGACATCCAGCTGTTGCGTGCCCGCGGGCCGACCATCGCGAACAGCCGGGCGCCCCGCGCCTCGGCGAGCTTGCGCATCTCGGTCCAGAGGAACGTCTCGTCGTCGGTCGACGAGCGCACCAGCACGGTCGCCTCGCCGCGAGTCAGCTGGGATCCTTCCAGGAGTGCCCGGGCGGGGGTGATGCCGATGCCGGCGGCGACGATCGCGAGCTTCGGGGAGGTGCGCGCGGCATCGGTGAAGATCCCGTAGGGCCCGGCGAACGAAACCCGGGTTCCCGGCTTCACCGCCGTCAGGCGACGGGTGCCGCGACCGAGCACGCGGACCGTGATGCGGGCATGCCGGTCGGTCGGCAGAGCCGAGAGCGAGATCGGGTGCGAGTGCCACCAGGTCCCTGCCGTCCAGAAGCGCCAGATCACGAACTGGCCGCCGCCGGCACCGAGCGCACGCAGGTCGCGACCGGTCAGGTGGATGGAGGCGACGTCCGGCGCGATCCACTCGACCCGGTCGACCCGGATGTCATGGGCCCACGACTTGAACAGCGGCACCGCGAAGCGGAAGATCACGATCGCCCCGATGGCGACCACGTACAGCCCGATCCAGTAGACCCGCTGCACCGTGCCGGCGGCGAGGGTGCCGCCGATGCTCAGCTGGTGCGGAAGCGCGAACAGCACGGCCGCATAGCTGAGCAGGTGGATGACGTGCCAGAACTCGTACGGGAACTTGCGTCGAACCGCCACCAGCGAGGTGACGACGACGGCGATGAGCAGCGCCGTGCCGACCACCGCGGGGATCATGTCGGGCAGGGTCAGCATGGGGCCGATCTCGGCGATCGGGTTGAACCCGCTCGACATGCCGTAGCCGATCAACAGCAATGCGGCGTGCGCCAGGATCAGATAGAGCGCCGGCTTTCCCAGCTGACGGTGCAAGGCGATGGCGCGATCGTGACCGACGGCGCGGTCGATGGCCGGCACGCGCGCGGCCAGCACGAGCATCAGCAGGATGAAGTCGGTGCCGATCAGCCCGGTGACGATGCCGAGGGCGGTGAAGAAGCTGCCGGCGTCTTTGACATCGGCGAGACCCCCCGACGCCAGGTAGAGCGACGCGGCGACCGGGCCGGAGACCCACGCGATGACCACCAGGAGGTCGGAGATCGCTGCACGACGGCGGAACCGCGCCTGGGGCGACAAACGGTTACCTCCGCTCGACGCCGACATGGTCGGCCGTGTCGGGTTCTGAATGGTCACGACTCCCTCTCCTGAACCGCCGCGGGCGATGGGCATTCCCGCCCGCGTTGAGTCCATGATGCGGAGATCACCTATGTGTCGTCAGTGAGGCGACCAGGTTGTGGATGTGAGTCCTCACAGATGCGGAATCGTCACGAGAACCTCGAGACCCGGGTTCCGGTTGCGCATGGTCACGTCCCCGCCGGTGCCGTCCGCGATCGCCTTCACCAACGCCAGGCCGAGACCACTGCCGCCGCTGCGAGAGCTGCGGGCGTCGTCGGGCCGGCTGAAGCGGTCGAACGCCCGCGGCAGGAAGGACTCGGGCACACCCGGCCCGTCGTCTCGCACGCTGAGTGCGGCGCCATCCTGGGTGGGCGCGAGGTCGACCTGGATCGTCCCGCCGTGGGCGATGGCGGCGACTGCGTTGCTGAGCAGGTTGTCGAGCAGGCGGCCGAAGGTGGCGCGATCGAGCGGAAACCGGGTGTCGGTGTCCAATTCGCTGCCGAATCCGATGCGCGCGTCTTTCGAGACCGCCAGCAGGCGCGCTCGATCGACCGCCTCGCCGAGCTCGTCGGTCATGGTGGCGCCGGTGATCGTGCCGAGCTCGGTCGACTGCTCGAGTCGCGCCAACTCGAGCAGGTTCGCCGCCAACGACGACAAGCGCGCGACGGATGCCTCCGCGGCGACGATCTCGAGGCGGAGCGCCTCCGGATCGTCGAAGTCGTCATGCGCGAGCTCGAGCTGCGTGCGCAGAGCTGCGAGGGGGGTGCGCAACTCGTGGGCGGCATCCGAGACCATCTGCTTCTCACGGTCGACCGACAGCCGGATGCGCTGCAAGAAGGCGTTGAGGGTCGCCGCGAGCTGCGAGATCTCGTCGCCCGATGCATCGACAGGCAGCAGGTCGGCGTCCACGGAGTTCCCGAGTTCGCCCGCCCGTCGGCGCAGGCGCTCGACGGGTCGCAGGGCGGCCCGGGCCAGCAGCCACGATGCGATGACGAAGGCGACCATCAGGATGCCGCCCCCGATGATCAGGACCCGATCGAGACCCGCCTCCGCCAATTCGTGAGCCGCTCCGCTGCGCGCTGCCCAGAGCTGCCAGGTCCCGTCGCGCGTCGTGAAGGTGCGGCTCGCCAAGGTGTACGGCGTTCCATCTGCCGTTGCACGGATGATCCGGCCGTCGCCGGTCTCGTGCGCGACGCGCGCACGGAGGTCGTCGGGCAGGGTGTTCTGCTCGATGGCTCCGGTCGGATCGCGGATCTCGACCAGCACCCCCGGCCCCGGTTGATCGATGTGCTCGCCCGCGTTCACCTTCAGGTCGCTGAGGAACGGGGTGAGATCGCTCATGGCCAGGGTCGCATCCGTGCTCTGGAGCAACGAGCTCACCTGCACGCGGGCGAGCAGCACCGCCGCGGTCAGCAGGACCAGCGCGAGGAGGCTGCTGCCGATCGTCAGCCGCGCGCGGACCGACAGGCGCGTCCACCTCATGGCAGCGGCTCCGCCCGGTACCCGACGCCGCGCACCGTCGCGATGCGCATACCGGGCTCGAGCGGGTCCAGTTTGCGGCGGAGGTAGCCGATGTACTGGTCCACGATGTTGGGATCGATGTGCTTGCTCGTTCCCCACACCTCGTCGAGGATCCGCGTGCGGTCATGGGCGACGTTCGGTTCGCTGAGCAAGAAGCGCAGGAGCGCGAACTCCTTCACGCTGAGCGGTACGCGCTTGCCGTCCACGCCGATCGTCAAGGTGGTGGTGTCGAGCGCTAAACGTCCGAGTTCGAGCACCGGTCTCGGCGCCGAGGCCTCGCGCCGGATCATCGCGCGCAGCCGGGCGCTCAGCTCGGCGAACGCGAACGGCTTGATCAGGTAGTCGTCGGCACCCGCGTCGAGCCCTTTGACCCGGTCCTCGACCGCGTCGCGGGCCGTCAGGAGCAGAACGGGCAACGAGAGGCCCTGCTCACGGATTCGGCGGCAGATCTCGAAGCCCGTCATCTCGGGCAGCATCACGTCGATGGCGGCAGCGGCGTACGGGACGTTCGCGACCGCGACCAACGCCGAGACGCCATCCTCGACCACATCGACCTCGTAGCCCTCCTCGGTGAGGCCGCGCTGGAGCAGCCGACTCATCGCCGGGTCGTCCTCGACCACCAAGACCCGTGTCACGATCAGACGACGCCGCTCGTCCCCAGCAGGGTACCGATCAGGAAGGTGGCTCCGAGCGCCAGCGCGCCTCCCACGACCACGCGGATGGTCGGGCGCAGCGGCGGGCTCTTCCCGATGCGAGCGGCGATCCAGCCGGTGGCGGCCAGGGCGATCAGGACCGCACCGAACGTCACCGAGATCCGGACCGATTCGGGCAGGAGCAGGATGGCCAGGAGCGGCAGGATGGCGCCGATCGTGAACGCGACCGCGGAAGCTCCCGCGGCGTGCCAGGGGCTGGCGACGTCGTTCTGATCGATGTTGAGCTCGGCCTCCAGGTGGGCGGCGAGCGCGTCGTGCGCGGTGAGTTCCTTGGCGACCGCCTGCGCGGTCTTCTCGGACAGCCCGCGTGCCCGGTAGAGCTCGGTGAGCTCCTGCAGTTCCTCGTCGGGGAAGTCGCGGAGTTCGGCGGTCTCTTTGGCGATCAGGGCCCGGGTGGTGTCGCGCGAACTGCTCACCGAGACGTACTCACCCAGTGCCATCGAGATCGCCCCACCGACCAGCCCGGCGAGGCCGGCCGTCGCGATGGCGGGGAGGTTCGGCGTGGCACCGGCGACGCCGACGACGATCGCGGCGACCGAGACGATGCCGTCGTTTGCCCCCAGCACCCCGGCCCGCAGCCAGTTCAGGCGGCTCGCAACGCCCGTCCCGTGCGGCTCGTCGTGGGCTGGTGAGGGTGTTCCGGATGACGGGGCTCCGGGCGAGGCGTCGGTGTCAGCGGTCATGAGAGCCACCCAATCACCGTCCGCGGACGCGCGCTAGCGAGGGAAGGCTCACCTACGCGCTCTGACGGTCGGCACGCAAAGAAGCGCCGCCCGGCGAACCGGACGGCGCTTCTGAGTGGTTTGGTGTCAGGCGAGCTTGATGGCTGCGGCCTGCGGGCCCTTCTGACCCTGAGTCACCTCGAACTCAACCCGCTGTCCCTCTTCGAGGCTGCGGTAGCCGGAGGCCTCGATCGCGGAATAGTGGGCGAACAGATCCTGCGATCCATCGTCGGGGGTGATGAAGCCGAAACCCTTTTCGGCGTTAAACCACTTCACGGTTCCAGTGGGCATTCGTACTGCTTTCTCTACTGCTCGGCTCCGTCGTTCGGAGCGGATCGTCGCGGTGTCTTTGATCCGCTCATGCATGACACGGACGCCGCCGGCGGCGGAATCTATGTCACTTACCTGCGCAACACAACAACTAGTTGGCAACCGTATAGCATGCAAGACCCCTTCTGAGGGTGCTTACGTAAGATTTCATCGAACCGAAATACAAGCGAGACCGGGGATTCTGGTGCTCGAAGAGGCCTCTCTTGCGGTGGTTGCACAGGTGGGCGGGTTAAGCTCGAGCATCTAGAGCATCCGCTCGCTCCTCCGGCTGGGAAGTCGCACATCGACTCTCTCGAGGCCTCATGACCGTTACGTCCTCGCTCGGTGCCGTTCGCACCACGACCCGGCGGGCTGCCGGCGCACCGACGCCGATCAGTTCGTACTCGAACCTCCTGGGCGCCGTCCGGGGGGCGGGACTGCTGGAGCGGAGCCGGGCTTTCTACCTCAGCGTGTTCGCCACCCTGGTCGTGGCTCTCGGCGGAGCGATCACAGGATTCGTCCTGCTCGGCGACTCCTGGTTCCAACTGCTCATCGCGGCGGGCCTGGGGCTCATCTTCACGCAGTTCGCGTTCCTCGGTCACGAGGCCTCGCATCGCCAGGTCTTCGCCTCGGGGCGCGCTAATGACCGTGCCGGTCGCGCGCTGGCATCCGGCGTTGTCGGCATGAGCTACTCCTGGTGGATGAACAAGCACACGCGCCACCACGCGAACCCCAACACGATCGGCAAAGACCCCGACATCGCGGTGGACGTCATCTCGTTCGTCGAACAGGATGCCGCCGCGGCCCGCGGACTGCGCGCCCTGATCACGCGTCACCAGGCCGCACTCTTCTTCCCCTTCCTCCTGTTCGAAGGCATCAACCTGCACGTGAAGTCGTTCGGCCACATCTTCGGTCGCGGCAAGGTCGACGGCCGCGCCCTCGAGATCGCGCTGATCGCGGCGCGGATGGCGATCGTGATCGGAGCCGTCTTCTGGGTGCTCCGGTGGGCATGGCCTTCGCCTTCCTCGGGGTGCAGCTCGCCGTCTTCGGCGTGTACATGGGCGCCTCGTTCGCGCCGAACCACATCGGCATGGAGGTGGTGCCCGAGGGCGCCAAGCTCGACTTCCTGAGCAAGCAGGTGCTCACCGGGCGCAACGTCACGGGCGGCTTCTGGATGACCGCGCTCATGGGCGGGTTGAACTTCCAGATCGAGCACCACCTGTTCCCGAGCATGGCGCGGCCGCATCTGCGGCGCACGCGCAGACTCGTGCGAGAGGTCTGCGCCCGCGAGGGCATCCCCTACACCGAGACCTCGCTGCGCCGGGCGTACGTGATCGTCCTGACCTACCTGCGCGAGATCGGTCTGTACTCGGGTCTGGCGACGTTCGATTGCCCGATGGTCGGGCAGTACCGCCGAGCCTAGGCGTCCGCCGCCTGGCCGGCGGCCGGAGCGTCCGGGACGAAGCGATACCCCATGCCCGCCTCGGTCACGAGGTGCTGGGGAGCCGACGGCTCGACCTCCAGCTTCTTGCGCAACTGCGACAGATAGAGCCGCAGGTAGCCGGTGTCACTGGTGTACTGAGGCCCCCACACCTCGGTCAGCAGGGTCTCGCGAGTCACCAGGCGGCCCGGATTGCGCACCAGCACCTCGAGCAGGCGCCATTCGGTCGGGGTGAGACGCACGGGTGAGCCCCCGCGGGTCACGACCCGGGCCGAGAGATCGACGGTGACGTCGCCGAACGACACCACCGGCTCCCCGACGGCGGAGGGCGTCCGTCGTCCCAGGGCTCGAATGCGCGCCAGCAGCTCATCGGCCGCAAACGGCTTGGTCACGTAGTCGTCGGCGCCGGCGTCGAGGGCCTCCACCTTGTCCCAGGATCCGCTGCGACCCGAGACCACCAGGATCGGCACCTGGCTCCATCCGCGCACCGCCTCGATCACCTGGACTCCGGTCAGACCCGGCATGCCCAGGTCGAGCACGATGATGTCGGGATGCGTCGAGGTCGCGGCGTCCAGGGCGGCTTTTCCGTCGTGCGCGGTGACCACCTCGTAGCCGCGAGCCGCCAGCGTGATCCGCAGGGCGCGCAGAATCTGTGGGTCGTCGTCGGCGAGCAGGATCTTCACGGCGCCACCTCGCGGCGGGTCTCCGCGGCGCGCTCGCGGGCGTCGGCCTCCACGACGGGGAGCGACCGGGACGCGCGGACCACCGGCAGCTCGATGACCATGGTGAGCCCGCCGCCGGGAGTGTCCTCGGCTTCCAAGGTCCCGCCCATGGCCTCGACGAAGCCCTTCGAGAGCGAGAGGCCGAGGCCGATGCCGGCCGTATTGTCCAGGTCGCCGAGCCGTTGGAAGGGCACGAAGATCTCGTCGCGCTGCTCGCTCGGGATGCCCGGCCCCCTGTCGACGACCCGAAGCTGAACTCGATCGCCGAAGCGACTGGTCGCGAGCGCGGGCGGCGAGCCATCTGGTGAGAAGCGGATCGCGTTGCTGAGCAGGTTGACGACCGCCCGTTGCAGCAGGGCGGCGTCCGCGTCGACCAGGGGAACGGCCGCGAGGTCGAGCGTCACCTGACCGGGAGAAAGGTGGAGCTCGTCGAGAGCGCCGCCGACGACGTCGTCGAGGGCGACAGGCCGCACCGCGACGCCCAGTGCACCCGCCTGCAGTCGTGTCACGTCGAGAAGGTCGGTCACCAGCGCGCTAAGCGCGACCAGGCTCTCGTCGGCCGTCTCGAGCAGTTCTGCACGGTCGGCGCGACTCAACGTGACGTCGGGGGACCGCAACGAGCTGATCGCGGTGGTCGCCGAGGCGAGCGGGCGGCGCAGGTCGTGGCTGACGGCGGCGAGCAGGGCGCTGCGCAGGCGGTCGGCTTCGGCGAGGGGTTTGGCGCCCTCGGCTTCGCTCGTGAGGCGGCGTTGGACGAGCGCCGACTCCAGCTGCGAGAGGAACGCCCCCAGGATGCGCCGGTCCGACGGTTCGAGATCGTGGCCGGTCAGCTCGATCCGGGCGTTCTCTCCCAGGGGCACGACCGTCTGGATGTCACCGGACTTCCCCCCGACAGGGTCGAGCGATTCGGCGACGGTCTCGTCGCCCTGCTTGAGGATGACGCGGGCCATCCCGAAACTCTCACGGAGTCGCGAGACCAGCGCCTGTAGGGCGTCGGCGCCCTGCAGCACCCCTCCGGCGACCGCGACGAGCACCTCGGCCTCGGCCGACGAGCGGGCCGCGAGCCGCGCCCGTCGTGCGGCTTGGTCGACCACCAGGCTGACGAGCGCCGCGACGACGACGAAGATCGCCAGAGCGAGTGCGTGAAGCGGGTCGGTGATCCGGATCAGGTAGAGGGGTGGCACGAAGAAGAAGTCCAGGAGGAAACCGGCGATCACCGCTGAGAGCAGGGCCGGCCAGATCCCGCCCACCAGCGCCACGATCACGATCAGCAACTGGAACAGCAGCACATCGCTCGGGAGTGACTGGTTGCTCCGGAACGAGGACAGCAGCACGGTCAACAGGGGGAGCGCGACCACGGCGACCACGAGACCGGCGATGCGTCGCCGCATCGACAGCGCGCCGCCCACCGACGGGAGTTGCAGCTTGCCCGCCTCGGAATGCGACACCATGTGCACGTCGATGTCGCCGGACAGCCGGATCACGTTCGAGGACGTGCCGGCGCCACCGAAGAAGGTCTGCAGCCGGCTGCGGCGGCTCACGCCGATGACGAGCTGGGTGGCGTTGACGCTGCGCGCGAAGTCCACCAGAGCCGACGGGACCTGCTCGGCCACCAGCTGGTGGAAACTGCCCCCGAGCGTCTCGACCAGTTTGCGTTGCTCGGCGAGGGTGCTGGCGTCGGGACCGGCCAGGCCGTCGGGGCTGGTGACATGCACGGCGAAGAGCTGGCCACCGCCGGATCGCTGAGCGATCCGGGCCCCGCGTCGCAGGAGCGTGTCGCCCTCGGGACCGCCGGTCAGGGCCACGACGATGCGCTCCCGGGCCTCCCAGGAGGTCTTGATCCCGTGCTCTTCGCGGTACGCCCGCAGCGCGGTGTCCACCTCGTCGGCCAGCCAGAGCAGAGCCAGTTCTCGTAGCGCGGTCAGGTTGCCGAGCCGGAAATAATTGCTGAGCGCGGCATCCACTCGCGCGGCCGGGTACACCAAGCCCTGCGAGAGACGGTCGCGCAAGGATTGCGGGGTCAGGTCGATCAGCTCGACCTGATCCGCGCTCCGCAGCACCGAGTCGGGAATGGTCTCGCGCTGGGGCGCGCCGGTGATCTGGTGCACGACGTCGTTCAACGACTCGATGTGCTGGATGTTGACGGTCGAGATCACGTTGATCCCCGCGTCGAGTAGGGCGCGCACATCCTCCCAGCGCTTGGCGTGCGGCGAGCCTGGCGCGTTGGTGTGGGCCAGTTCGTCGACCAGGGCGATGTCGGGATGCCGGGCGATGACCGCATCCAGGTCCATCTCGTCGAGTGTCACCCCGCGATGCTCGACGCTGCGGCGCGGAATCACCTCGAGCCCCTCGACCAGGGCCGACGTGGCGGCGCGTCCGTGGGTCTCCACGACCGCGACGACCACGTCTTTGCCTTCATCGCGCAGGCGCCTGCCCTCTTCGAGCATCGCGAAGGTCTTACCGACGCCCGGCGCGGCGCCGAGCATCACCCGCAGGCGACCCGTCGTCATGGCATCCAGTCTCGCGTATCCTGCTGCGCGCGGCTCAGGGCTTCAGCGCCGCGAGCGCGAGGTTGAGCTGCAGGACGTTGACGGTGGGTTCGCCGAGGTAGCCGAGCGGGCGGCCATCGACGTGCTTCTCGACGAGGGCGCGCACCGTGTCGGGTGACAGTCCCCGTGCCTGTGCGACACGGTTGACCTGGATCAGCGCGAAGGCCTCGCTGATGTCCGGGTCGAGCCCGGATGCCGAGGCCGTGACGGCATCCGCCGGGATCTGCGCGGCGGTCACACCGTCGCTCTTCTCGATGGCGGCCTGGCGCTGCATGATGGCTTTGATGAGGTCCTTGTTCTCAGGGCCGTAGTTCGAGGCACTGGACGCGGAGCCGTCGTAACCGGCGCCTGCCGCGGAGGGCCGCGACTGGAACCACTGCGGCAGCGCGTTGCCCTTCTTGTCGGTGAACGACTGGCCGATGAGCGACGAGCCGACCACCTGCCCGTTCTGACGCACCAGCGAGCCGTTGGACTGCGACGGCATCGCGAGGCCGATCACCCAGATCACGGACGGGTACAGGACGCCGAGCACGACGGTGAAGACGATCATGGCGCGGAGCGAGACCCACGCTTGACGGGAGAGCTTCATGAACAGTCCTACTTTCCTAGAAGCCCGGAATGAGCGTGACGATGAGGTCGATGATCTTGATCCCGATGAACGGCGCGATGATGCCGCCGAGCCCGTAGATCAGGAGGTTCCGACTGAGGATGCTCGCGGCCGGCCGTGGTCGGTAGTTGACGCCGCGCAGGGCGAGCGGGATGAGCGCGACGATGACCAGCGCGTTGAAGATGATCGCCGACAGGATCGCCGACGCGGGGGAGTGCAGCCCCATGATGTTCAGGACGGCCAGCCCCGGGAAGGCCCCGGCGAACATGGCCGGGATGATCGCGAAGTACTTGGCCACGTCGTTCGCGATCGAGAACGTGGTCAACGATCCACGGGTGATGAGCAGTTGCTTGCCGATCCGCACGATGTCGATCAACTTGGTCGGGTCGGAGTCGAGGTCGACCATGTTGCCGGCCTCCTTCGCGGCCGACGTTCCCGTGTTCATCGCGACGCCGACGTCCGCCTGGGCGAGCGCGGGCGCGTCGTTCGTGCCGTCGCCGGTCATCGCGACCAGGTTGCCGCCCTCCTGCTCCCGCTTGATGAGGGCCATCTTGTCTTCGGGGGTGGCCTCGGCGAGGAAGTCGTCGACGCCTGCCTCCTCGGCGATCGCCTTCGCGGTGAGCGGGTTGTCTCCCGTGATCATCACCGTCTTGATGCCCATGGCCCGCAACTCGTCGAAGCGCTCGCGCAGGCCGGCCTTCACGACATCCTTCAGGTGGATGACGCCGAGCACCGTGCCACCCCCCTTGGCGTCCTTGCGAGCCACGACGAGCGGGGTGCCTCCGGACTGCGAGATGGCGGTGACCGCGTCATCCAGTTGCGCCTGGACAGGAGCGGGCACCGTGCCGACCCACTGCGCGATCATCGAGGCGGCGCCCTTACGCACCTGGGATCCGTCAGCCAGGTCGAGGCCGCTCATCCGGGTCTGCGCGGTGAACGGAACGAACTCCGCCTTCGCCGGAATCTTCACGGGGCCCCCGGCGAGAGTCACCACGGAGGTGCCCTCCGGCGTCGGGTCGGCCAGAGACGACAGTCGCGCCACCTCGGCGAGCTCGGTGGCGGAGGTCTTCCCGACCGTTACGAACTCCGAGGCCTGGCGGTTGCCGTAGGTGATCGTCCCCGTCTTGTCGAGCAGCAATGTGGTCACGTCGCCCGCCGCCTCGACCGCCCGGCCCGACATGGCGAGCACATTGTGCTGCACGAGCCGATCCATGCCCGCGATGCCGATGGCGCTGAGCAGGGCGCCGATCGTGGTCGGGATGAGGCACACCAGCAGCGCGATCAGGATCACCAGAGTGGTCGCGCCCCCCGTGTACGCGGCCATCGGATTCAGGGTCAGCACGACCACCAGGAACACGATGGTCAGGCTCGCCAGCAGGATGTTCAGCGCGATCTCGTTCGGCGTCTTCTGCCGCGAGGCGCCCTCCACCAGGCGGATCATCCGGTCGACGAAGGTCTCGCCGGGTTTCGAGGTGATCTTCACCACGATCCGGTCGCTGAGCACCCGGGTGCCACCGGTCACGGCGCTGCGGTCGCCGCCGTGCTCGCGCACGACGGGCGCGGATTCGCCGGTGATCGCCGACTCGTCAACGCTCGCGATCCCCGCGATGATGTCGCCGTCTCCGGGGATCACCTCGCCCGCGGTGACGATCACGATGTCGCCGAGCCGGAGATCGGCCGACGCCACGTCGGCAGTCACCGTCTTCAGGGCATCCGCATCGCTCTTCTCGTCGTAGCCGACGACCCGGTGGGCGAGGGTCGAGGTGCGGGTGGCGCGCAGCGACTGCGCTTGAGCCTTGCCGCGACCCTCGGCCACCGCCTCGGCCAGGTTCGCGAACAGCACCGTGATCCAGAGCCAGATCGCGATGCCGGCGCTGAAGCTCGGTGCCAGGTGAGCGGCGCTCGTCGTCGTGTCGCCGAGGAACGGCTCGGCGATCGCGTATGCCGTGGTGAGCAGGGCTCCCACCTCGACCACGAACATCACGGGGTTGCGCCACATCAGGCGCGGGTCGAGCTTGCGGAAAGTGCCGGGGAGCGCCTCGAGGAACAGGCTGCGAGACATGGCTCCCGACCTCGGCGCGCGCGCCGGGGTGGGGTTCTCAACAGGGGTGAGCGTTGTCATGGCTTACTTCAGCCCTTCCGCCAGGGGACCCAGCGCGAGTACGGGGAAATAGGTGAGTGCGGTGACCAGCAAGGTGGTGCCGATCAGCAGTCCGACGAACTGCGGACGGTGCGTCGGCAGTGTTCCGGCCGTGACCGGGACCTTGTCCTGCTGGGCGAGAGAACCGGCAAGAGCCAGGACGAACACGATCGGCACGAAGCGCCCGAGGAACATGACGACGCCGAGGGCGGTGTTGAGCCACACCGTGTTGGCAGTGATGCCGGCGAACGCCGAACCGTTGTTGTTCGCGGCCGAGGTGAAGGCGTAGAGAACCTCGCTGAACCCGTGAGAGCCGGGGTTCCAGATGGAGGTCTTCTCCAGGTCGGCCTTCACCGCGGGGATCGCGAAGCTGAGCCCCGTGCCCAGGAGAACGAGCGCCGGAGTCGTCAGGATGTAGAGGCTGGCGAGCTTCATCTCCCGCGGTCCGATCTTCTTGCCCAGGTATTCGGGGGTGCGCCCGACCATCAACCCGGCCACGAACACGGCGATGACCGCGAGCATCAGGATGCCGTACAGACCCGCGCCGGCGCCGCCGGGCGCGACCTCACCGAGCATCATGTCCAGCAGGGTCACGGCGCCGCCGAGCGAGGTGTAGCTGTCGTGCATGGAGTTGACGGCGCCGGTCGAGGTGAGGGTCGTGGAGGCTCCGAAGATCGTCGACGCGACGATCCCGAATCGGTCCTCCTTGCCCTCCATCGCGCCGCCCGCGAGTTGCGGGGCGATTCCGGAGGCGCTGAGCTCGGCCCAGGCAAGCAGCACGTTCGAGGCCAGCCAGAAGATGGCCATGGTCGCCACGATCGCGACCCCCTGGCGCCGGTCGCCGACCATCCGACCGAAGGTGCGCGGCAGGCTGAACGGGATCAGCAGGAACAGGAAGACCTCGAACAGGCTGGTCCACGCGCTCGGGTTCTCGAAGGGGTGGGAGGAGTTGGCGTTGAAGAACCCGCCGCCGTTCGTTCCGAGTTCCTTGATCGCCTCTTGAGAGGCCACTGGGCCCCCGGGGATGGTCGCGGTCGATCCGGTGATCGTGGTCACGTGCTGGAATCCGGCGAAGTTCTGAATCACGCCGCAGGCGATCAGGATGACGGCGGCGACGATCGAGATCGGAAGCAGGATCCGCAGCACTCCGCGGGTGAGGTCCACCCAGAAGTTGCCGATGGTCCCGGTGCGCCGGTACATGAACCCGCGGACGAGCGCGATCGCCACCGCGATCCCGACCGCTGCCGACACGAAGTTCTGCACGGCGAGGGCGACCAGTTGCACGGTGTAGCCGAGCGTCGTGTCGGGGGAGTACGACTGCCAGTTCGTGTTGGTGACGAACGAGATGGCCGTGTTGAACGACAGCGGCTCGCTCGGCTGCGGAAGGCCGAGGGCCCACGGCAACCAGGTCTGGATGCGCTGGAAGAGATAGACGATGAGCACCCCGACGACCGAGAACGCCAGCACCGATCGCAGGTAGGCGCCCCAGCTCTGCTCGCCGTCGCCGTTCGCGCCGATCACACGGTAGAAGCCGCGCTCGACCTTCAGGTGCTTCGTCGCCGTGTACACCCGGGCCATGTAGTCGCCGAGGAAGACGTGCCCGACTCCGAGGAGCACGATGAGCGTGGCCAGCTGCGCGGCGAGGAGCAGCCATTCCGTCGCGACAGGGGTCATCAGAACTTCTCCGGCCGCACCAGGGCGACGATGACGTAGCCGATGGCGGCGAGGCAGAGGACGATCGCGAGGATGGAGAAGACGATCACAGCTTCTCGACCCCCTTCGCGACCAGCAGCACGACGGCTGCCACCGCGACGATCGCGATGACGTAGATGATGTCGAGCACGGGGAACTCCATCCGTTGATGCGTGCGCAGGCGCACGATGGCTATCGCCACGGAGGAGCCAACTCGCTCAGAGGGCGAGGGCGATAGGGCCTAACGACTCCCTAACGGGTCGAAGCAGAACCCGAACGCAAGCCTCACTTCGCGGGCGCGAGCCTCGCGGCCGAAGGCGCTGCCAGGGCGGCCGAACCGACGATCCCGGCGTTGTTCTTCATCGTCGCGGCGACGATGTCGAACCGGGTCTTCAGCAGAGGAAGGAACTCGTCGGCGTTCTTCGAGACGCCGCCGCCGACGATGACGAGATCGGGCGAGAACAGCTTCTCGAGCTCGTCGTAGTAGCGCTGCAGCCGCTTGGCCCAGTGCGGCCAGTCGAGGTCGTCGCGCTCCTTCGCCGAGTACGCCGCGCGCGATTCGGCATCATGGCCGTCGATCTCCAGGTGTCCCAGCTCCGAGTTCGGCACGAGCACGCCGTCGTAGATGAGGGCACTGCCGATTCCCGTTCCGAGGGTCGTCAGGATGACCAGCCCCTGCTTGCCTTTCGCCGCGCCGTAACGCACCTCGGCGACGCCCGCCGCGTCCGCGTCGTTCACGAACAGGATGTCGCGTCCGAGCGCCTTCTCGAACAGCTTCTCGGCCTCGAGCCCGATCCACTTCTTCGAGACGTTGGCGGCCGACATGGTGACGCCGTGCAGCACCACGGCCGGGAAGCACACCCCGACCGCCAGCCCGTCGGCAGCCGATCCCAGGGCGTCGATCATCTTCACCACCTCGGCGACGATGTCGTCGGGTTTGCCGCCCTCCGGAGTCGCCACCTTCACGCGCTCGGTCACGAGCTCGCCGGTCGTCACGTCGACGATGGCGCTCTTGATGCCGGTGCCGCCGATGTCGATGCCGATCACGTGGCTGGTCATGGGGTCCTCTCGATGGTGTGGCTGGTCAGGGGAGCGTCAGGATCTCGGCACCACGGTCGGTGACGACCAGGGTGTGCTCGAACTGCGCGGTCAGCGAGCGATCGCGGGTGACCACGGTCCATCCGTCGTCCCACTCGTCCCAGTCACTGGTTCCCGGATGCTCGGGGGTGCCCAGGGTGAGCATCGGCTCGATCGTGAACACCATGCCCGGCTCCATCACGGTCGCATAGTCGGGGGAGGCGTCGTAGTGCGGGATCACCAGACCCGAGTGGAAGGCGGCACCCACTCCGT
>Ga0105240_10001673_pt1 | contig 37631 bp, 35 predicted proteins | sample KBSC54metaG_FD_80426 | JGI IMG/M metagenome (GOLD analysis project Ga0105240, IMG submission 80426) | Corn rhizosphere microbial communities from Kellogg Biological Station, Michigan, USA - KBS C5-4 metaG | ecosystem: Host-associated > Plants > Roots > Rhizosphere > Soil | place: Michigan, USA... | reverse complement strand
ATGTGGCGCGAGAGCGCGACGGTGGGGCCGAGGATCGCGTGGAAAGCATCGACATCGCCGCGCGCCAGCTCGCCCAGAGCCGAGCTTGCGGCGGGCGCGATGGCGTCGAAGATCCCGAGCAACGCGTCGCTCTTGCCGTGCGTGGGCTCGCTGCCGATTCCGTCGCCGGCGATCAGCTCCGCGTAATTGAAGTCATCTCCCGTGTACATGCGCACGCCGGGAGGGAGCTTGCGGCGCATCGCGATTTCCTTGTCCTTGTCCAACAGCGAAATCTTGATGCCATCAACCTTCTGCGGGTGGGCGGCGATGATGCCCAGCGCAGTTTCCATCGCGGCATCGATGCCGGCGGCGCTCCCGGTTGCTTGCGTGCCAGTCCAATATCCGGCCAGTGCCGGATCGAACATGTCACCGAGCCAATGCAGGATCACCGGCTGCTTCGCTTGAGACAGGACGCGGCTGTATACGCGCTCGTAGTCCGCGGCACTCGATGCCACTCGCGCGAGGGCGCGGCTCGCCATCACGATCAGTCGGCCGCCGATTTTCTCGATGGCGGCCATCTGCTGTTCGTAGGCTTCGATGACCTGGTCCACGCTTTGCACGTCTTCCGGCGCGAGCTGGTCAGTTCCGCAACCGGAGGCGACGAGCGCGCCTGGGATGTCCTTGGCCGCATCCACGCAGCGTTGAATCAGTTCGAGTGACGTCGGCCAGTCCAGCCCCATTCCGCGTTGCGCCGTATCCATGGCTTCCGCGACACCCAGTCCCAGCGACCACAAGTGCCGGCGATAAGCGATCGTGGCATCCCAGTCGATCGCGCATTGCACCCAGGGATCGATTGCGGCGCGCGGATCGGCGACGACGTGCGCCGCGGAATACGCGATGCGATTGAACCGAATGTTCGTGCTCGATCGAGCGGGCGCAGCGCCGCGCAACGTATAGGTCGCCAATTCGCGGCCGGCGCTTGGCAATGTCAGCGAGAGAGCCATTGCGCGCGCCTCAGACCGCCAGCGCTGGAACGTCGATCCAGCGCCGCTCGTTCCAGCTTTGCAACGCAGCTTCCACCAGTTGCACGCCCTTGGCGCCTTCGGCAAGGTTCCAGCGATACGGCTCGTTCTCCACCACATGACGGATGAAGTGCTCCCACTGGATCTTGAAGCCGTTGTCGTAGACCTGGGTGTCGGGTACTTCCTGCCACTGCTCGTAGAAATTCATCGTCTGCTTTTCGTCGGGGTTCCATACCGGCCGGGGCGTGGTCACGCGGCTCTGCGCTTTGCAGGACGACAGGCCCGCGACGGCGGAACCGTGAGTTCCATCGACATGAAAAGTGACAAGGTCGTCGCGGCGTACGCGCGTCGCCCACGACATGTTCATCTGCGCTATGACGGGCTCGCCGTTGTGGCCCGTCAACTGCGCGGTCGCATAGGCCGCGTCGTCCGCTGTGGCGACATACGCCTGGCCCGACTCATCCCAGCGTTGTGGAATGTGCGTGGCGCCAATGCAGGAGACCGACTTCACCTCGCCGAACAGGTTGTCGAGTACGTAGCGCCAGTGGCACATCATGTCCAGGATCATCCCGCCGCCTTCCTCCTTGCGATAGTTCCAGCTGGGACGCTGGATCGGCTGCAAGTCGCCCTCGAACACCCAGTAGCCGAATTCGAGCCGCAGCGACAGCATGCGGCCGAAGAATCCCGCGCGCCGCAACAGGTCGAGCTTGCGCAGGCCCGGCAAGAACAGCTTGTCTTGGACGGCCCCGTTCTTCAGCCCCGAGGCTTGCGCCAGGCGAGCGATTTCCACGGCTTCGTTCAGGTTGGTGGCGATGGGCTTTTCGCAATAAACGTGCTTGCCGGCGCGCAGCGCCTTGGCCAGGAGCGTGGGCCGCATCTGCGTGGTGCCGGCGTCGAAGAAAATCGCGTCGTCGCGATCGCCCAGCGCCTGGTCGAGATCGGTCGTCCAGCGTTCAATCCCGTGCGCTTTCGCCAACGCGGCGATCTTTTCCGCGTTACGGCCAACCAGCACCGGATCGGGCATGCACAAGTTGCCATTGCTCAGCGGCACGCCGCCTTGCTTGCGAATGGCGACGATCGAGCGAATCAAGTGCTGGTTCATGCCCATGCGCCCGGTGACGCCGTGCATGATGATTCCGAGTCGCTGGGTGGCCATGTGCGCTGCCTCTCGCTTTCGTAATTAACTGTATGGTGAATTATAAGAGAGGGCGAGGCGGGTGCAAACCGCCGGGCACGCAGCGCTTCAGCTCCTGAGCACGTAGCCGAGGATGACGTCACACATGTGGGTCAGCCGCTCGTTCTTGGCTTTGGCCGACAGCAGGTCGCGCCCGAAAATCGCGGACAGGGTGTGGCTGTTGGAGAGATAGAAATAGGCGAGGCCCGCGATGGAGACATAAAGCTGCACCGGGTCGATGCCGCCGCGAAAACTGCCGTCCTTGCGCCCGCGCTCCAGGATCTGCGCCAGCATTTCGATCAGGGGCGAATTCATTTCGCGGGCCCGCTTCGATTCCTGCAAGTGGCGTGCGCGGTGCAGGTTGGCGCTGTTGAGCAGAGTGAGAAACTCCGGGTGCGCCAGATAGTAGTTCCAGGTGAACTCGACCAGGCGGCGAACGGCGTCCGCCGGCTTCAAATCGAGCAGGTGCAACTTGTGTTCCTGCTCGCGGATGTCGCGATAGGCCTGTTCCAGCACCGCCTGGAACAGCTTCTCCTTGTCCTCGAAATAGTAGTAGATCAGTCGCTTGTTCAGGCCGGCGCGCTCCGCGATGCGATCCATCCGCGCGCCGCCCAGTCCGAACTCCGCGAACTCGTCGCGAGCCGCCGTTAAGATGGTGCCTTGCGAGCGGTCTGCATCGCGCTGGCGCTCTTCCGTGGCGGGGGCAGCGTCTCGCGTCATGGCGCGATAATTCACTGATTGGTTAATAAAGTCAAGCACATGCCAAACACCATCCCAGCCTCTCAACTTGCCGGCCATCTGGTCGTCGAATGCCTGGCGGAGCAGGGCGTGACGCACGCGTTCGGCGTGCCCGGCGAAAGCTATCTTGCAGTGCTCAATGGGTTTCACGCGTATCGCGACCGCGTCCGCCTCATCATCAATCGCCAGGAAGGCGGGGCAGCGTACATGGCGGAGGCGCATGGCAAGCTGTCGGGGCGTCCCGGCGTGTGCTTCGTCACGCGCGGTCCGGGGGCGACCAATGCATCGATCGGCGTTCACACCGCATTCCAGGACTCGACGCCCATGGTGCTGTTCGTCGGTGACGTCGCCAGCGATCAACGCGACCGTGAAGCCTTCCAGGAACTCGACTACACCAGCTTCTTCGGGCCCAGCACCAAAGGCATGGCGAAACGGGTGGAGCGCATCGATGATCCGGATCGCATTCCCGAATACATCGCACGCGCTTTTGCGACGGCCATGAACGGCCGGCCGGGACCGGTGGTTTTGGTACTGCCCGAAGACATGCTCACCCGTTCCACGTCCGCGCGGCCGCTGCCACGCATCGAGCCGGTGCAGGCGTGGAGTGACCCAGGGTCACTGCGTGAACTGCGTGAGTTGCTGCTGCAGGCCAGAAAGCCGTTCGTCATCGCGGGTGGCGGCGGATGGACACCGCAAGCCGCACAGGCCCTGGAGCGGTTCGCGGAAAACTGGCAATTGCCGGTGGGCAACGCATTCCGGTTCCAGGACATCTTCGACAATCATCATCCGCTGTACGCAGGCGACGTCGGCATCGGGCTGAACCCGAAACTTGCCGCGCGCATCAAGGACAGCGACCTGATCCTTGCGATCGGGCCGCGCCTGGGCGAAATGACGACGAGCGGCTACACCTTGCTGCAGGTGCCCAAGGCCGCGCAGAAGCTGGTGCATATCCACGCGAGCGCCGAGGAACTCAATCGCGTGTACCAGGCCGATCTCGCGATCAATGCAACGATGAATGCCGCGGCACGTTCCTTGGAAGTGCTCACGGCTCCAGCCGAGTTGCCGTGGGCCGCGTGGACGCAGGCGGCCCACGCCGACTATGAAGCGAACCTGGTGCCTCAGCCGCTTGCCGGCTTGAGTGAAGAAACGTCGGCGTGCGTCGTGGACATGCCCGCGATCGTCGCGGCGCTGAAAAAGCATTTGCCGCAAGACGCCGTGCTCACCAATGGCGCCGGCAACTTCGCGAGCTGGGTCCATCGTTTCTTCAAGCACCATGGACTGGTCAAAGGCCTGAAGACACAACTGGCGCCCACCGTGGGCGGCATGGGCTACGGCGTGCCGGCCGGCATCGCAGCGAACATCGTGAGCGGACGCACGGTGGTGACGATGACGGGCGACGGCGACTTCCTGATGAACGGCCAGGAACTGGCGACAGCGGTTCAGCATGGCGCAAAAACGATCGTCGTGTTGCTGAACAACGGCATGTACGGAACCATCCGCATGCACCAGGAGCGCGAGTACCCGCGGCATGTCAGCGGCAGTGAGCTCGCGAATCCCGATTTCGCCGCGCTCGCCCGCGCCTATGGATACGTGGGGGTCCGTATCGATCGCGCGGCGCAGTTCGAGCCGGAGTTCATCGCCGCCCTCGAGCGCAAGCAAGGCACCCTGATCGAAGTCATGCTGGATCCGCAAGTGATCACCACGCGCGGCACCCTGAGTGCAATCACCGAGAGCGCGCTGAAGAAAAGGTGAGCATGTGGTCCCGGGCTCGCGCGGGATCCAGCGGCGAGCGTGGATGGCGGGCCAAATCCGCCATGACAAGTCCTAAAGAAAAAAGGGCCGCGCAAGCGGCCCTTTTTGCATCAGCGCAAGTTCGATTACTTCACGTGCTTGCCGATCAGGCCGGCCATCTCGAACATGGAGACCTGCGCCTTGCCGAAGATTTCCTTCAGCTTGGCGTCGGCGTTGACCATGCGCTTGTTGACGGAGTCCTGCAGCTTGTTCTTCTTGATGTAGGCCCACAGCTTGCTGACCACTTCGGTGCGGGGCAGCGGTGCCGAACCGACGACGGCCGCGAGTTGCGGGCTGGGCGTCAGCGCCTTCATGAATGCGGCGTTGGGAGTGCGCTTCTTTGCGGGGGCCTTGGCCTTCTTCGCAGCTTTTTTTGCCGGAGCTTTCTTCGCTGCGGCCTTCTTCGCCGGTGCCGCCTTCTTGGCCGGAGCCTTCTTCGCGGCGGCCTTCTTTGCCGGAGCCTTCTTCGCCGCGGATTTCTTCGCGGGTGCTTTCTTCGCAGCCTTTTTCGCAGTTGCCATGATCATTTCCTTCTAGAAGTTGATTAATCACCAATGAGAACCTGCATTCCCTCTGGCACTCGGATGCTACTGGAGAAAAAACGCGTTTCCAAGCGAAAAATGGCTTTTTTCACTCTGGCGTGTCGCTTTTTCACTCGGCACGAGCCGGCGATTTCCCTGCAGGAGACCGCGAAAACGCGCTAAGCGGTCGCTCTGGGAGGCCACGTCGCCAGCAGCACGCCCGCTAACGCGAGCGCAAATGCGGCCAACTGCAGGCCGCTCAGCGGTTCGTGAAGGGCGATCACACCGACGAGCGCAGCAGATACCGGCAGCATGACGGTGAAGACGCCGCCCTGTGCCGCGGGCACTCGTTTGAGCCCCGTCATCCACAGCCAGACGCTCCACACGCTGGCCGCCAGCGAGTAAAACACGAGGAGCAGCCAGATCGGCGACGGCAGATCGCGTACATCGAAGCGCAGCGCCGAGTAGATGCCCAGCGGTGTGATCAGCGCGAATCCCCAGAGGTTGATCAGCGCTGTGATGCGTTTCGCGCTGATGGTGCGTGTGAGCTTCTTGCCGATGACGGCATAGGCGGCCTCGCAAAGCACGGCGCCGAACACCAGCAGGTTGCCCAGCCACGGCGTCTCGCTCGCTCCAGCCTCCGCGCGCGTCGCAGCGCTGGGACTCGCCCCGCCGAGCAGCGCCATGCCGCAAACCGCGCATGCAACCGCCAGCCAGATGCGTGCGGCGATGCGTTCGCGCAGGAACAGCCAGCTGAAAACGGCCACCACGGATGGGATCGAGGCCATCACGACGCCGGCCGATACAGCGCTCGTCATGCTGACGCCGTACAACATGCAGATGGAGAACAGGAAATTCCCGAGGAAGGATTCCAGGAACAGGAGGAGCCGCATTCGGCTGTCGATCAACGGTTCGTCGGCGGGTTTGCGCAGCCACGGGAGCATTGCAAGGCCGCCGATCCCAAAGCGCATCCAGGCCAGCAGGAATACGGGGATGGCGGCGACCAGCGGCTTGGAAAGCGCCACGTAGCTGCCCACGAGCGACATCGAAAGCGCCAGGCATGCGTATGCGAACAGACGCTGGCGGCGCAGGCTCATGGACAACGGGTCGCTTTCAAGACGTTCGCATCATGCATGAGGCGATCCGCGCGGGTCTTGGGCAAGGTCGTGCGGCCCTTTGCGGCGCCGGCAGACCGGCGCTGCGGCGCTCGTTTCATGAAGCATCAATGCGTTTCACATTGAGAAATTACTGAATGCTGCATCGCGACAAAATTTCTCAATATGAGAGAACAGATCCCGCATTGAGAAAATCACCATCTAAGTGGCTGATTTTAAAGAAAATAAAATATCTCTTCTATAAGACATAAGAGAGTTCATAGGTCTTCTACAAGACTTAAAGTTCATTCCATCGATTGCGCGCTTTCGAATGCCAACCGAACGAATCTTCAACAACCTCGGAGTGAACTCATGACGACCCACTGGACCCACCTGACGCGCGAACAGCAGATTGCCCAACTCGAAACCGACTGGGCCGAGAACCCGCGCTGGAAGGGCATCAAGCGCGGCTACAGCGCCGCGGACGTGGTGAAGCTGCGCGGCTCGCTGCAGATCGAGCACACCCTGGCCAAGCGCGGCGCGGAGAAGCTCTGGACCCTGATCAACACGGAGCCCTTCGTCGCCACTTTGGGCGCGCTCACCGGCAACCAGGCCATGCAGCAAGTGAAGGCCGGCCTCAAGGCCATCTACCTTTCGGGCTGGCAAGTCGCGGGCGACGCGAACAGCAACGGCGAGATGTACCCGGACCAGTCGCTGTATGCGGTGGACTCCGTGCCGAAGGTGGTGAAGAAGATCAACAACACCTTCGCGCGCGCCGACCAGATCCAGTGGAGTGAAGGCAAGGGTCCCGGCGACGAGGGCTACGTCGACTACTTCGTGCCGATCGTGGCCGATGCTGAAGCGGGCTTCGGTGGCGTTCTCAATGCGTTCGAATTGATGAAGGCGATGATCGAAGCGGGCGCGGGCGCTGTGCACTTCGAGGACCAGCTGGCGTCCGTCAAGAAGTGCGGCCACATGGGCGGCAAGGTGCTGGTGCCCACGCGTGAGGCCGTTGCCAAGCTGGTGGCTGCGCGCCTGGCCGCCGACGTGATGGGCACGCCCACCGTGCTGCTGGCCCGCACCGACGCCGAAGCGGCCGACCTCGTGACCACCGATGTGGACGAGAACGACAAGGCTTTCCTGACTGGAGAGCGCACCGTGGAAGGCTTCTATCGCACCAAGAAGGGATTCGACCAGGCGGTCAGCCGCGGCCTGGCTTATGCGGAATACGCCGACCTGATCTGGTGCGAGACCGGCACGCCGGACCTCGCGTTTGCCAAGGCGTTCGCCGACGCGATCCACGCCAAATTCCCGGGCAAGCTGCTGGCCTACAACTGCTCGCCGTCGTTCAACTGGAAAAAGAACCTCGACGACGCCACCATCGCGAAGTTCCAGAAGGAACTCGGCGCCATGGGCTACAAGTACCAGTTCATCACGCTCGCCGGCTTCCATAGCCTGAACTACTCCATGTTCGAACTGGCGTATGGGTACGCCCGCAACAACATGAGCGCCTTCGTTGAATTGCAGCAGAAGGAATTCGCGGCGGCCGACAAGGGCTTCACCGCGGTGAAGCACCAGCGCGAAGTGGGCACCGGTTACTTCGACTCGGTCACAACGGCGATCGAGGCGAATGCGTCCACCGGCGCGCTGAAAGGCTCGACCGAGGACGACCAGTTTTTCGACAAGGCGGCGTGAACCTGAACTTTCAACCAGCCGGAACCAAAACTTTCAACCAGGCCTGAAGGGCCTGGTACTTTTTCCCGCTGCAGGGTTTGCTTGCAGCGGGTTTGTCGTTTCGGGCTTTCGTCGGTAGAGTGTGGCCTGTCACCAAAGAGGAGCTGTCATGACCGCATCCAACGAGAAGACGGGAGTGTTCGACGCGGGCAAGCTGAACCAGGCCCGCTGCCCGGATTGCAGCGGCACGGGCGAGCTTCGCATCGACAGCGAGAACATCAACGAGCACTTCGAAGTCGAGAAGCAGACCGTCATCACGCCGTGTCCGCGCTGCCACGGGACCGGCTACCTGCCGAAAGCCTAGCGGGGCCGGCTTGATCGCGAGCTGATAAAATCCAGGCACATTGCACAAGAGCGAGAAAGGCACCTTGGTTATGACACCGCGAACTACTCCGGAAGGATTCACGGCCCCTTAGAGGTCGACAGTCGCGTGCATTGAGGCTCGTTCAGCATCCACAAGGCGCGGCTTCGAACCGCGCTTTTTTGTTTTTGCTTCACGCTCCACATTCCATGATTCAAGTCACGCTTCCCGACGGCTCCAAACGCGAATATCCCGGTCCGGTCACGGTGTCCGAAGTGGCCGCATCGATCGGCCCAGGCCTGGCCAAGGCCGCCATCGCAGGCAAGGTCGACGGCAAGGTGGTCGACACCGGCTTCGCCATTGCCAAGGACAGTCCCGTATCCATCATCACTGCCAAGGACCCGGAAGGTCTCGAAGTGATCCGCCATTCCACGGCGCACCTGCTCGCGTACGCTGTCAAGGAACTCTTCCCCGAGGCCCAGGTCACGATCGGCCCGGTGATCGAAAACGGCTTCTTCTACGACTTCTCGTACAAGCGTCCCTTCACGCCCGAAGACCTCGCCGCGATCGAGAAGCGCATGACGGAGCTGGCGGCGAAGGACGAGCCCGTCACGCGGCGCGTGTTGCCACGCGATGAAGCCGTCGCGTACTTCAAGAGCCTGGGCGAAAACTACAAAGCCGAGATCATCGCCAGCATTCCGGCCGACGAAGACGTGTCGCTCTATCGCGAAGGCAAGTTCGAGGACCTTTGCCGTGGACCGCACGTTCCGAGCACGGGCCGGCTGAAATTTTTCAAGCTGATGAAGGTGGCGGGCGCTTATTGGCGTGGCGACCACCGCAACGAAATGCTGCAACGGATCTACGGCACGGCTTGGGCGACCAAAGAGGAGTTGCAGCAGCATCTGTTGATGCTGGAAGAAGCCGAGAAACGCGATCACCGCAAGCTCGGCCGTGAGCTCGACCTGTTCCATATCGACGACCACGCGCCCGGCGTCGTCTTCTGGCACCCCAAAGGCTGGACCATCTGGCAGCAGGTGGAGCAGTACATGCGCCGCGTGTACCAGGGCAACGGCTACCAGGAAGTCAAGGGCCCGCAGCTGCTGGACAAATCGCTCTGGGAAAAGACCGGCCACTGGGACAAGTACCGCGAGAACATGTTCATCACGGAATCGGAAAAGCGCGAATACGCGCTCAAGCCGATGAATTGTCCCGGGCACATCCTGATCTTCAAACAGGGCATCAAGAGCTACCGCGACCTGCCGCTGCGGTACGGCGAATTCGGCCAGTGCCACCGCAACGAACCCACCGGCGGGCTGCACGGCATCATGCGCGTTCGCGGGTTCACGCAGGACGACGGCCACATCTTCTGCACCGAGGACCACATCCTGCCGGAGTGCACGGCTTTCACCACCTTGCTGCAGAAGGTCTACAAGGATTTCGGATTCGACCAGATCATCTACAAGATCGCGACGCGGCCTGAGCAGCGCATCGGCTCCGACGAGAGCTGGGACAAGGCCGAACATGCACTGGTGGAAAGCCTTCGCGCATCGGGCTGCGAATTCGAAATGTCGCCGGGCGAGGGCGCGTTCTATGGGCCGAAGGTCGAATACACGCTGAAGGACGCGATCGGCCGTCAATGGCAGTGCGGCACGATCCAGGTGGATTTCTCGATGCCTGAGCGGCTGGACGCGGAGTACGTCGGCGAAGATGGCAGCCGGCACCGGCCCGTGATGTTGCACCGGGCCATCGTGGGCAGCATGGAGCGATTCATCGGAATCTTGATCGAGCAGCATGCAGGAGCGCTGCCTGCCTGGCTGGCGCCGGTGCAGGTTGCCGTGCTCAACATCACGGATTCCCAGGCGGATTACGCGCGGTACGTGGCCAAATCGCTGCAAAATCAAGGGCTTAGGGTGGAGCTTGACCTGCGGAACGAGAAAATTACGTATAAAATACGGGAGCATTCGATGCAAAAGCTGCCTTTCATCCTCGTCGTGGGCGAGAAAGAGAAGGCAGCAGGTGCCGTCGCCGTGCGCGCCCGGGGCAACCAGGACCTCGGAGTGATGTCAGTCGACGCCTTCTCCCAAAAGATCGCGCAAGACATCCAGGACAAAAGCTGATTTTCCAAATGAGGCTGTTGCGGGCGCCCACTGTGACGGTTTCGCTATCTTTTAGGTAGCAAACGTTTTATAGGAATCTGAACCATCGCTACTGAATTTCGCGACCGCCGCCAACGCGAGGAACGCAAGCACCGCCTGAACCGGGAAATCATGGCCCCGGAAGTACGCCTCTCGGGGCCCGAGAACGAACCGCTGGGAATCGTCAGTCTCCAGGAGGCCTTGCGAATGGCAGGCGAGCTGGACGTGGATCTGGTTGAAATCGCCGCCACTGCGAACCCGCCGGTCTGCCGCTTGATGGACTACGGCAAGTTCAAGTACCAGGAACAGAAGAAGGCGGCGGAAGCGAAAGCCAAGCAGACGGTCATCGAAATCAAGGAAGTCAAGTTCCGGCCGGGCACCGACGAAGGCGACTACGCCATCAAGATGCGCAATATCAGGCGCTTCCTGGCCGAAGGCGACAAGTGCAAGATCACGCTGCGCTTCCGGGGGCGCGAGATCACGCACCAGGAAATCGGGATGGCCTTGCTCAATCGCATCCGCGACGAGCTGGCGGACATCATCCTGGTGGAGCAGTTCCCGAAGCTGGAAGGCCGGCAGATGGTCATGATGATCGCGCCGGGCAAGAAAAAAGTGGCTGTAAAGCCCGCGGCAGAAGCCTCGCAAGCGGCGTCTGCCTGAAGAATCGGAGCCTCCTCGTGAGGCGATGACGGCGAGCTGAAAGGCTCGCACCGAAAGTGGTGAATTCAAAACTCGCCTGCAAGAAGTGGCTCGGGGCCAACAAGGCGCGGAACAGTTTCCGCGACGCCTCACGAGCACAAAGTAAACGGAGCATTCAATGCCCAAGATGAAGACCAAGAGCGGAGCGAAGAAGCGTTTCCGCGTTCGTCCCGGTGGAACCGTCAAGCGCGGCCAAGCCTTCAAGCGTCACATCCTGACCAAGAAGACCACCAAGAACAAGCGCCACCTGCGTGGGCCGACGGCTGTGCATGAGACCAACATGGGTCACATGGCGCAGATGCTGCCTTTCGCCGGCCTTTGATCAACGACGGACAAGGAGAAATCACATGCCTCGCGTCAAACGTGGTGTAACGGCTCGCGCCCGCCACAAGAAAGTTCTCGCCCTCGCCAAGGGCTTCCGCGGCCGCCGCGGCAACGTCTTCCGCATCGCCAAAGAGGCGGTGATGAAGGCCGGGCAATACGCCTACCGCGATCGCCGCACCAAGAAGCGTGTGTTCCGCCAACTCTGGATCGCGCGGATCAACGCCGCGGCCCGTGAGTGCGGCCTGACCTACAGCCAGTTCGCCAATGGCATCCGCAAGGCCGGTATCGAGGTCGACCGCAAGGTGCTGGCCGACATCGCCGTGCACGACAAAGCGGCTTTTGCCGGCATCGTGGAGCAGGTCAAGGCCAAGCTGGCTGCTTGAATTTCGCCGCGGGCGCTGCACAAGCGCTTGGGTGCAATCACCAAGGACAGGGCTAGCGCCGGAGGCACTAGCCCTGTTTTCGTCTGTTGGCCCTTGTTTCGTCTATGACTACAAACGATCTGGATTCCATCGTCGAGAGCGCGCGGCAGGCCTTTGCCAAGGCGGGCACGCCCGCGGAACTCGAAAACGCGAAGGCGCAGTTCACCGGCAAGGCCGGCCGCATCACCGAGCTGATGAAGGGCATGGCCGCGCTCAGCGTCGAGGAGAAAAAGACTCGCGGCGCCGCGATCAACGCGGCCAAGCAGGCGATCGAGGCGGCGCTCAACGATCGGCGCCAGGCATTGGCCGATGCCGAACTTCAGATCCAGCTCAAGGCGGAAGCGCTGGACGTGTCCCTGCCGGGGCGCGTGCGCGCACCTGGTGGCCTGCATCCGGTGAGCCTCACGATGGAGCGCATCGAGCTGATTTTCGCGAGCATGGGCTTCGACGTGGCCGATGGCCCCGAGATTGAAAGCGATTGGCACAGCTTCACATCGCTGAACAATCCGCCGAACCACCCGGCGCGCTCGATGCAGGACACGTTCTACGTGGACGTCAAAGGCGATGACGGCATCGCTTACAACCTGCGCCCGCACACCAGCCCGATGCAGATCCGGTACGCGCAGGCGCACGTCAAGAGATACGCGGATCATGTGAAAGCGGGCGGCACGATGCCGGAAATCCGCGTGATCGCACCCGGACGCACATACCGCGTCGACAGCGACGCGACGCACTCACCGATGTTCCACCAATGCGAAGGCCTCTGGCTCGGCGAGAACGTGAGCTTCAAGGACCTGAAGGTGGTGTTCACCGATTTCTGCCGGACATTCTTCGAAAGCGATGACCTCGCGCTTCGTTTCCGTCCGAGCTTCTTCCCGTTCACCGAGCCGAGCGCCGAAATCGACATCCAGTTCCAAGCCGGCCCGCTGGCTGGCCGCTGGCTGGAGGTCGCGGGCTCGGGGCAGGTCCACCCGAACGTCGTTCGCAACATGGGGCTCGATCCGGAAAACCACATCGGCTTCGCGTTCGGCATGGGGCCCGACCGGCTCACGATGCTGCGCTATGGTGTGAATGACCTGCGCTTGTATTTCGACGGCGACATCCGGTTCCTGCGCCAGTTTCGCTAACCCGCAAAGCCAAGAACAAGATGCAATTTCCAGAATCCTGGCTGCGCGAATTCTGCGATCCGCCCCTGACCACGCGCCAGCTGGCCGATACCCTTACCATGGGCGGACTCGAGGTGGAAGAGCTGCGCCCCGTCGCGCCGCCCTTCAGCAAGGTCGTGGTCGGCGAGATCAAGGAAGCCGTCCAACACCCCGATGCCGACCGGCTGCGGGTTTGCCAGGTCGATGCGGGGCAAGGCGCCTTGCTGAACATCGTCTGTGGCGCACCTAATGCGCGCGCAGGTATCAAGGTGCCGTGTGCGATCGTGGGCGCCGAATTGCCGGCGGCCGAAGAGGGCCAACCGTTCCTGATCAAGCACAGCAAGCTGCGTGGCGTCGAGAGCCAAGGCATGTTGTGTTCGGCTCGTGAGCTCAAACTGAGTGAAGACCACGCCGGATTGCTCGAATTGCCGCAGGACGCGCCGCTCGGCGCCGACGTGCGCGAGGTGCTCAAGCTGGACGAAATGTTGTTCACGCTCAAGCTCACGCCCAACCTGGCGCACGCGCTCAGCGTCTATGGCATCGCACGCGAACTGTCTGCATTGACGGGTGCCCCGCTCAAGCAGCCGCGGTTCGCGCCCGTTGCGCCGGCGAACGACGCAAAGCTGAAAGTCCGCGTGGCGGCGCCCGACCTGTGCGGCCGCTTCTCCGGGCGCATCGTGCGCAATGTGAACACCGCCGCGACGACGCCGCGGTGGATGGTCGAGCGCCTGGAGCGTTGCGGCCAGCGCAGCATCGCCCCGCTCGTGGATATCTCCAACTACGTGATGTTCGAGTTCGGCCGGCCATCGCACATCTTCGATTACGACAAGATTCACGGCGCGCTTGAAGTGCGCTGGGGCAAGCCGGGCGAGCAACTCAAGCTGCTGAACGGAAGCACGGTGAGCGTGGACGACACGGTTGGGGTGATCGCGGACGACAAGCAGGTCGAGTCATTGGCGGGCATCATGGGCGGCGATGCCACGGCCGTGTCCGAGCAGACCCGCAACGTTTACGTGGAGGCCGCATTCTGGTGGCCCGAAGCGATCCAGGGCCGTTCGCGCCGCTACAACTTTTCCACCGATGCCGGACATCGTTTCGAGCGCGGCGTCGATCCAAGCCAGACGGTCGAACACATCGAGCACATCACGCGCCTGATCCTGGACATCTGCGGCGGTGAGGCCGGACCCATGGACGACCAGGTCCTGAAGCTGCCCGAACAAAGACCTGTGACGCTGCGTGTCGCGCGTGCCGCGAAAGTCATCGGCATGCCCGTGACGCAAGCGCAATGCGTGCAGGCGCTCTCACGCCTGGGCTTGCCGGTGACTGTTGCGAACGGCTTGATCACGGCTGTGCCGCCGCCGTATCGCTTCGATCTTTCGCTCGAAGAAGACTTGATCGAGGAGGTGATTCGCATCATCGGGTACCAACACCTGCCGACAACGCCGCCCATTGCGCCGATTCGCGCCAAACTGCCGCCTGAATCGCGCCGCAGCCGCTTCGCTGTGCGCCGTCTGCTCGCGGCGCTGGGCTACCTGGAAACCGTGAATTTCAGTTTTGTCGAGGAAAGCTGGGAACGCGACCTCGCGGGCAACGGCGATCCGATCCGCCTGCTCAATCCCATCGCCAGCCAGATGAGTGTGATGCGCTCGTCACTGTTGGGTTCGTTGCTTCAGGTATTGAAATTCAACCTGGACCGAAAGGCTGAACATGTGCGGGTGTTCGAGATCGGCCGCGTGTTCGGGCGGGATTCATCGGTGCTCACGACCGACACCACGGTGCGCGGTATCGCGCAGCCGATGCGAGTCGCGGGTCTCGCTTATGGCGACGCCGAGGGACTGCAATGGGCGCGCAAGAGTGCTGCGGTCGATTTTTACGATGTCAAAGGCGACGTCGAAGCCTTGCTCTCGCCGCTGCAGGCACAGTTTCAGCCTGCCTCGCATCCGGCCATGCATCCGGGCCGATGCGCCAGCGTCTGGCTGGACGGGAAAGATATCGGCGTGATCGGCGAACTGCATCCGCGCTGGCGCCAAGGCTGGGAATTCGCGCAGGCGCCGCTGCTGTTCGAGCTTGACCTCGACGCCATCACTGCGCGACGCGTGGCGCTGTTCGAGCCGGTGCCGAAGTTCCAGCCTGCCGAGCGCGACATTGCCGTGATCGTGGCCGATACCGTCACGCACGCGGCCCTGATGGAGGCGGTGCACACAGCCGAGACAGGCGGGCTTCTGCATGGCGCGCTGCTGTTCGACGTGTACAAACCGAAGGGCGACTCCACCGGCATGGGCCTGCGGGAAAAAAGCCTCGCGGTGCGCTTGACGCTGGCCAGCGGCGAAGCCACACTGACCGACGAGCAGATCGAGCAGGCCGTGAAAGCGGTGATCGACAGCATTGCCGCCCGGCTCGGCGGCCGCTTAAGGGGACAGTCATGAGCGCGCTCGCGACAACAATGAAGCAAGAAGACACGATGGACTTCGCGGTCGAGAGCCTGGAGACACCTGCGCTGACGAAGGCGCAGCTCGCCGAGCTCCTGTTCGAACAAATTGGCCTGAACAAGCGCGAATCGAAGGACATGATCGATGCGTTCTTCGACCTGATCTCGGACAGCCTCGTCGAGGGCAAGGACGTCAAGATCTCGGGCTTCGGGAATTTCCAGATCCGCACCAAGGCGCCGCGGCCCGGCCGCAATCCGCGCACCGGCGAGGCCATCCCGATCCAGGCGCGCCGCGTGGTCACCTTCCACGCCAGCCATAAGCTCAAGGAACAGATCCAGGGCGATAGCGGCGCGGACGAGTGAACCCAAACAACAGTCGCCGCAGGTTGGTGACTAGAGGCTTTGCACGCCGGCTTGTCTTAGAGTAACCTAGGAGCTTTCTCTCCTACAACATTGATTTCAATGGAGAAAGCCCTTCCTTCGATACCGGCCAAGCGCTACTTCACCATTGGTGAGGTCAGCGACCTGTGTGGCGTCAAGCCTCACGTGCTACGGTATTGGGAGCAGGAGTTCACCCAGCTGCGTCCCATGAAGCGGCGCGGCAACCGCCGCTACTACCAGCACCATGAGGTGCTGATGATCCGCCGCATTCGCGACCTGCTGTATGACCAGGGCTTCACGATTAGCGGTGCGCGCAACAAGCTGCAGGAACTGGTGCAGGTGGAGCGCGACAAGCGGCGAGCCGGCGAGGTGATGCTCGATGGCGTGGAAGTGATCGAGATCGAAGATTCGAGCTTCGAGGATTTCGAGGACAGCGCGCCGGGCGAGCAGGACGATGCCGTGTCCCAGAAGTTGCTGTTGGTGCGACGCGAGCTGTTCGAGATCCGCGACCTGCTTTCGTCGACGTATGCGCCGCTCTCGTGAGCAGGCGCCGCGCAAGCGCAAGCTATAATCCGCACCTGTCGGCGTGTAGCGCAGCCTGGTAGCGCACTTGCATGGGGTGCAAGGGGTCGCGAGTTCGAATCCCGCCACGCCGACCAGACCGACTATCGATGGGCTGCATCTTTCCGGGTGCAGCCCGTTGCGCTTTCTGGCAGGCACTGCACTGCGCGCCTGGTAAGTTCATCTGTTGACAGCCGCAGATGAGCTGATAAATTGGCCACGTACCAAATTCAATATCAGGAATCACGACCTCGGTAGCGTCCGGGGGCAATGCCATCTTTGGTCTGAAGTCCGGCTCGTCCCGTTCAGCGACTTGCATCGGCTCGCTGTGCACTCCACCTTGATCAAGCAGACCTTGAGAGTGCTTTGATCTGGCGTTGCCATGCGGCGGCTAGAACCGGTACGGCAGCGCAACAGAGAAGATGAACTTGTTGGCTTCTGACGTCACGCCCGCGGCGGCGTTCAACGTCAGGAACAGGTTCTTCCTGATCACGAAGCCGGTGCCCAACGTCAAATAGCCTTCCGAATGCCGAGTGGTGTCGAAGGCTGTCCCAAGCGTGGGCGAGAAGCGGGTGTTGCGAAAGAAGTTGAATGCGAGCCCGGCGTCCAACGATATATCCGGAGTCGCGGCGAGCGAGATGCCGCCACTCAAGCCGCTTGAATTTCCCGGGGCGATGCGGCCCTGGAAAATGGTGGTGCCATTCGACGCTTGAACGCTCGCGTCCTCGGGTTTCGAGTGCGCATACGAGACAGTCCCATACACCACCAGCGGGTCGACGCGCTTGACCGCGGAGAGGCTGAGGCCCAGCGTGCGGAACCCGCCACCGATGGGAATCGCCTCGAATGCATCTCGGCCATTGTCGTGGACGTAGTCGAGCCTGCCGATCAGCGAGGGCGTGCCTTCGCTCTCGTTGGTGAATCGCTTGCTCAGGGACACCGACATGTCGCCCGTGCCGCGATTGGATCCGAAGTCCGCATCGCGCCGCAAGTAAGGAACACGAGCCGATGCCATCATTCCCCACGGCAGCCCGGCATCGACGGCGACGCTCACCGATTGGGTGTCGATGCGGTTGGCGCCGGAACCTGCCACGGAGAAGGCCAGCGCGGGTGTGACGCGGAACGATCCGGTGGGCAGGAGTTCCAGCCCCTTGGCGCCCAAGGCCTGTTCCAGCGCGCTGTTCGCTTCGGAGTTTTCCAATTCGACCGGCGGCTTCACGGCTTGCGGGTCCAACGCGGGTTCGAGGGCGCCGTCCCCGCGCTGCACAATGGCCAGCCTGCGCTGCAAGTTTTCCAGTCGATCGCGAAGCTGCCGGTTGATCGCGATCTGCGCGTTCAGTTGCAATCGCAGCTGTTCCACTTCGCCTGTCGACGGCGTGGCCGTGGGTGCTGCCGGTGGGGTCTGTCCCATTGAAGCCAGCGGCGCGAGCGCAGCCGCGGCTAGAGCACACAGCATGCCCATATTCTTGGTTTTCATTGAGCCGCTCCCGGATCCTTGTTGGGTGACGTGACAACGAAGGCGATGCCATCGAGCCATTGTTTCTTCAGTGTCTCGATCTCGATTTCACGATTGCCGAATGCCGGATCGGCGATGACCGCGCGATCGCCACGCACACCGTTGAACACCACGAAGTGCCGGTAACCCTTGGCTTGGATCAGCAGGATCGGCGCGTGAAAAACGCGCATTTCGTCTATGGAAAGGTTCATGTACGCGGCCGCTTCGTAGCCCCGGCCTTCCGCGAAGCGCTTCATGTCCAACAGCGAGAAGCCGCCTTGCGACTTCACCTTGGCCGCCTCGGTGTGCTTGAGCATCTCCAAGGCCACGGTGCGCTCGTTGACCGGGTCGCGAAAACCGTACGTGAGCACGGTGGCCAGGGCAGCTGCGGCGCAGCTGGATTCCCAGTTCTGCATGACCACGCCGCGTTCGCGAATTTCCTTCAGCGACGACACCCCCCGCAGTTCCTCCCCCGAAGCTGCCGCAGCGTTAGCCAATGTGCTGGCCAGCAATGCCGATAGCGCGAGCCTGACGATAGTAGAACGGGAGAGGCCATCAATTGGCATGTCCAATGTTAGTGGGCCGGACGCAATAATTGACAGGACTTGGCCGGCAAGCGGCAGTCGATTCGCGTCGCAACAACACCGGCAACGCAACGTCCGGCGCAGATGTGGCCTGCACTTGGCACCGGGCCCGCATAAAATCTCCGCCAATGCCTCATTCCATGACATCTTCTTCGGGCGCCCACGCATCGTGACCACTGTGGTGTTCGCCGACCTGGTTGGAAGCACCGGGATTTTCGAGCGGCTGGGCGATGAGACGGCCGGCCGTTTCGTCACGCAGCTCACGGCCGCGTTGAGCAAGACCTTTGAAGAACACAGCGGGCGGGTTGTCAAGTTGCTGGGCGACGGACTGTTCGTGGTGTTTCCAGCCGAAAGCGATGCACTGGCCGCATGCGTGGCGATCCAGAAGCGGCTGCTCGAAAAACCAGTGCGCGCGGGCGGGGCCGGCAGCCCGGTGCAGATGCAGATGGGCATGGAAGCCGGCGATGTGGTGGAAATCGACGGCGATTGCTACGGCGATGCCGTCAACAGCGCAGCGCGCCTGGCGGACCTGGCCGGCGCTGAACAGATCCTCACGACCCAGCGCGTGCGCGACGCTCTCGATGCGCAGCAGCAGGCGCAGCTTCGCAGCCTGGGGCCGATGTACTTGCGCGGCAAGTCGGAAGTGACCGAAGTGTTCCGGGTCGAATGGCAAGCCGATCGTGACGCCGACGCCACGGTGATGGGGGTTTCGCTGCTGAAGGCGGGTAAGGACAGCGCGCTCGAACTGTCCGCGCTCGGTCGGACCTTGCGCCTGGACGCGCGCGGTGAAAAGCTGACGCTGGGACGCGCGAGCACCGCGTCGTTGTCGCTCAACGATTCCCGTGTTTCGCGCGTGCATGCAACGGTCGATTGGCGCGGCAGCCATTTCGTCTTGTCCGATACGTCGAGCTTCGGGACCTGGGTCTACATGGGCAACCAGAGCGAACCGGTGGTGCTGCGCCGCACCGAGTGCTATCTGGTGGGCCAAGGCCAGATCGTGCTGGGTTGCGAACGCGAAGCCGAAAGCGCACCGGCCGTTGCGTTCGCGGTGAGAGCCTGATCCAGACGGAACAGGCGACACGGTGGCCACGATGCTCGAACTTCGCATCTCCGGCCCGGGCCTCGATGTCGTGCGGCAATTGCATAGCGGCGATGGTGAACTCGTGCTGGGCCGCGATGCGGATTGCGGAGTCTGCCTGCCAGACCCGCAGCGCAATGTTTCACGCCGGCATCTGTCGGTGTGGCTGGACGGCGGTGAACTCCATTTCCGGGTGCTCTCCGTCGTCAACGGCGTCGAAATGCCGTTTGGCGAAGCGCCTCCCGGCGCGCGCGGCGTGTTGCCGATGGGGCAGACGCTCAAGGTGGGCGATTACAGCGTCTGCGCAGAGGAGATCGAATCGCCGGAGGCCGCGACGGGCGCAGACCCGTGGGCGGTTTTCGAGCGCGAGTCCTCGGGACTCGGCGCCTTGTCTCCTGAGCCGCACCCCACGACGGAACGCGCCGACCGCGAATCGGTGCCGGCTGCGGAAGACGATCCCTTTGGCGATTGGGACTTCGACGCCTCTCCCGGCCCGCGGCCGGAGAGGCAGCAGGTTGCGGGCATCGCGCAGGATGGCCAACTCGCGGCCTTCTTCCGGGGTCTCGGATTGGACGCTGCCAGTATTGGACCGCTGGGCCCAGGCGAGGTCGAAGACCTCGGTCGGCTCGTGCGCATGTTGATGCTCGGCGTGTTGCAGCTCCGCGCCCACGGCGCGGCCGTGAATGAGGAAATGCACGCGGAAGACCGCACGATGGTCGCCCGAAAGGACAACAACCCACTCAATTCCAATTGGCCCGAGGAGACCAAGCTGCGCTATCTGTTCGGCGGCCGTGCATCCAGCATCGGTTTTCCCAAACCGGAGCGTGCCTTGGGCGAGCTGTTGGTAGGGCTGCTCGCGCATAACGGCGCGAGCGCCTGTGCCACGCGCACGGCACTCGAGGCTACCGTGAAGGAATTCGCGCCGGCGGCGCTCAAGGCGAGGCTGCAGGTGGGTGGCTCCAGGCTGTTCGAAGGCGGCCGCGCCTGGGACGCTTACTGCAAGTACTACGACCGTGAAAGCCAGGACTTGGCGCGATGGGCCCAGCGCCTGCTGGATCGCTATTACAGCGAGAGCTATCTGAGGGAAAGCGCGCGTATCAGGCGCGAGACACAGGCGCGGCAAGGTTGACGTCTTCTGAGGGGCGCAGGCTAGAATCTGTTTCTGCCTGCTACCAACGGTTGTCGTGAGTCTCAAAAAGCTTGGCCGTTATGACCTCGTTCGCGTTCTCGGCAAGGGCGCGATGGGAATCGTGTACGAGGGACGGGATCCGAATCTGGAACGGCGGGTGGCCATCAAGACCGTGAAGGTGGAGAACCTCTCGGAAGAAGCAGCCGCCGAATACGAGGCGCGCTTTCGCACCGAGGCCCGCTCGGCGGCGCGCCTGCAGCATCCCAACATCGTCAGCGTTTACGACTCGGACCGCGACGGCGACATCGCTTTCCTGGTGATGGAGTACATCCAGGGCGACGATCTCAAGTATCACCTGGACAAAGGCATCCGCTATTCGCTGGAGCAGTCGCTCAAGATGATTCGCGACCTGTTGTCCGCGCTGGACTATGCGCACAAGCAGGGTATCGTGCATCGCGATATCAAGCCGGCCAATTTGCTGATCGAGCCGGGCGGGCGCGTGAAGCTCACCGACTTCGGCGTCGCCCGAATCCAGGACTCTGGCGAGGCCACCCGCACGCAAGGCAGCATGGTCGGCACGCTGAAGTACATGTCGCCCGAACAGGTGCAAGGCCAGAAGATCGACTCGCGCGCGGATCTGTTTTCGGTGGGTGTCGTGCTCTACCAGCTGCTCACCGACAAGCGGCCGTTCGACGGCGACAATGATTTCTCGATCATTCACCAGATCATCGGCCACACGCCCGCGCCACCGAGTTCGTTCAACGCGCGCTTGCCGCCCGCGATCGACGCGGTCGTGGCGCGCGCGCTCGCCAAGGATCGCGAGCAGCGCTTCGCGACGGCGCGCGACTTCGCCAGCGCTCTGCAATCGGCGATCCGCCGAGCCGAAGACGCCACGGTGGTTCCGCCCGCCGACCCCTTGCGGAAGATCGAAGCGGCACGCACCGATTCCAGGGGCCACCCCTCGGTTCCAGGCACTCCGTCAGTCACCGGCGGCTCCACGGTGACGCAGGAGCTGGAACTGGTGTACTGGAAGGACATCAAGGATTCGACAGAGCCCGATGAGCTCGAAATGTTCCTCGCGAAGTTTCCAGCGGGCATCTACGCCGACCTCGCGCGCAAGCGCTTACGCAAGCTGTCCGGCGCCGGTTCTTCGCCCGACCAGACGATTCTCAGCGGCACTTCGATGCCCGATCCCGAGCAGGACCTCGAAGCTACGCGGCTGCGCTCGGGCTCCGCACCCCTGGTGGTTTCCACCAAGGCGCCTGCGGCTGCGACGGTCGCTGCGGCTGCCACAACATCCGGCACTGATTTCTTGCGCACGGTGGTGGAGCAGCGGTCCGCGCTGGAAGCCGAGCCGGTGCCCGCGGCGCCCATTGTTGCGGCTGCGCCAACGCCGGCGGCTCCAGCGATCGCCGCAAAGCCGGACAGTGAACCCGCCGCGCCCGATCGCAAGAAGCCGCCGATCGCAATCTTCGCCGGGCTCGGCGCGGTGGCAGTTGCCGGCGCCGCGGCATTCATGCTGATGGGTCGAGGGGCACCGGAGAAGCCGCTCGCGAGCGCAACAAGCGCTGCGTCGTCGCCAGCGCCGCAACTGCCGATTGCCACACCAGTCGCGTTGACCGCGCCTGCGCTGCCCGCGTCGCACGCAAGCGCCGCGGCGGCGCCCCATGCGAGTGCCGCCGCCGCCAAGGCCAGCGTGGCTCACCGTTTGGCAGTCGCAGTCAAGCCCAAGCCCGCTGCTTCGGTCGCGCTGACCGAGCCGCCACGGCCAACGTCAGCTGCATCGGCGCCCAAGCGCGAAGAGGCGCGTCCCGCGTCCGCGCCCGTCGTTGCGAGTGGGCCGAGCCCGGTCGACGCATGCAAGGAAAAGTTCTTCGTCATGCGTGAGTTCTGCCTCCAGGAAAACTGCCCCAAACCGGGGCAGCGCAATCACCCGATGTGCGTGCAGTGGCGCGAAGACGTCAAGCTGCGGGATGCTGCTCGCAACCGGAACAACAATTAAGGGCCAGCCGCCGGGCCAGCCGCTCAGGCGATGTCGATGTTGTGCACCGCGTAGGCGCCTTTGCGCCGATCGTCGAAATAGTGCAGCAGGGTTTCGCGAACCGTGCGAAAGGCGATTTCGTCCCACGGGATTTCCGCTTCGGAAAACAGCCGCGCTTCGATCGTTTCGTGTCCGGGGTTGAATTGGTCGCTCAGCAGTCGCGCACGATAGAACAGGTGCACCTGTCCGACCCGAGGCACGCTCAGCACCGCCAGCAGTTCCTGCATTTCGAACTGTGCGCCGGCCTCTTCCTCGGTCTCGCGCGCCGCGCCTTGCGTGGTGGTCTCTTCGAGCTCCATGAACCCAGCGGGCAAAGTCCATTTGCCCCAGCGCGGCTCGATGTTTCGCTTGCACAGAAGCACCCGCTCGCCCCAGTAAGGCACCGTGCCGACGACGTTCAGCGGATTCTCGTAGTGGATCGTGTCGCAAGCAGGGCAGACCGCGCGCTGGTGCGTGTCGCCATCATCCGGGACGCGGTAAACGACAGCGCTGCCGCAATTCCTGCAATGCTTGATGGGGCTGCGAAAGGGCATATCGGCGAAGTGTAGCGGCCCAAAACAAAGGCTCCCGCAGGAGCCTTTGACAAGCAGTCGCCGGGGCTCAGGCCTTGGTGGACTTGGTGTGCTTCTCGATCAGGTTGCGCGCCGTATCGAGCAGCTTGCGGCCGTTGAAGCCGCGCTTGGTCATGTCGTCCACCCATTCAACCTCGATGGCGCGCGAGCGGCGGCGGAACTCCTGCGCTTCCGCGGCGCTGACGGTGGAGATCGTGTTGCCGTGATCGACCGCCGCCTTGCGGCCCGGAATGTCGCCGGCTTGCTGCACTTTGCCGAGCCAGCCCGAAGTGGCCAGCCCGGAGTTGGCATCGATCACCTTCTTGAGGTCGGGGGGCAAGGACTCGTACCTGGCTTTGTTCATCGGCATCACGAAAGTCGCTGTGTACAGCGCGCCACCGGCGGGGTCGAATTCAGCGCTGTACTTGGTCAGCTCCTGCACCTTCACGGAAGGCACGACCTCCCACGGAATGACGCAGCCGTTGATCGTGCCCTTGGACAGCGAATCGGGAATCTGGGGCAGCGGCATGCCCACCGGGATGGCGCCCAGCGAGGCGATCAGCTTGTTCACTTGCCGCGCCGGCCCGCGCACCTTCAGGCCGCGCATGTCGTTGACCGTGTGCACCGGTTTGTCGACGGTGTGGATCACGCCCGGCCCGTGCACGTTCAGCGCCAGCACGTGCGTTTCCTTGAACTCGTCCGGCGCAACCGTCTGCACGTACTCCCAGTAAGCCTTGGAAGTGGCCTCCGCGTTGCTCATGATGAAGGGCAATTCGAAGACTTCCACGCGCGGGAAGCGCCCGGCCGTGGTGCCGGGCAGGGTCCACGTGATGTCCACGACGCCGTCGCGCACCTGGTCGTACAGCTGCACCGGCGTGCCGCCCAGTTGCATGGCCGGATAAGCTTCGAACTTGATGCGGCCGTTGGATTCCTTGGTGACCTTTTCCATCCACGCCTTGTGCATGTTCACCCAGACATTGGAGGTGGGCGCCATGAAGGTGTGGAACTTGAGCGTGACGGCCTGCTGGGCAAAGGCGCCGAGCACCGGAGTGCCCAATGCGGCGGCGACGCCGGACTGAAGGACGGTTCTGCGTTGGATCATGACAGGGCTTCCATGCGGGGAAAAAATGGCACGTTAGCCGGAAATTCCGGCAAGCACCACCGTGACTTCCCGGGGTGCTCAGCAGGAACTAAGACATGAACCGGACCAGCCAGAGCGCGATGCCCGGGAAGGCCAGGATCAGCCCGATCCGGATGAAGTCGCTGACGAGAAAAGGCAGCACACCGCGGAAAGTTTCAGAGAGCGGCACGCCAGGCGACATGCCGTTGACCACGTAGACGTTCAGGCCCATGGGCGGCACCAGCATGCCGAAAGAAACCACCATGAGGATGAGGATGCCGAACCACAAGGCCAGCGGTTCCTTCGCCATGCCGAAGTCCAGGCTCATCACCAGGGGAAAGAAGATCGGAACCGTCAGCAAGATGATGGAGAGCTCTTCGGTAACCGTACCCAGCAGCAAGTGCAGGATCACGATGCCCACCATGATCCAGATCGGCGAAACCTGCCAGCCCGTGACGAGCGAGAGCAGCAGGGTCTGCACCTGCGTGAGCGCCAGCGCGGAATTCAGCACGTCCGCCCCGATGAAGATGAGGAAGATCATCGCCGTCGCCTCGGCCGTTCCGTAGAAGGAGTCGAGAAAGCCGCGCCAGGTCATTTCGCGCTTGACGACGGCGACCAGCAAGGCCGTTGCGGCGCCGACACCCGCACCTTCGGTCGGGGAAAAAAATCCGCCGTAGATGCCGCCAAACACCAGCAGGAAAACGAACGCGATCGGCAGCAGCCCCAGCGCCACCTTCGGATCGAAGGGCGGCGGATTCGGGTCGATCTCCGGCGCATGGCCCGGCACCACGCGCACGTACACCGCGATCACGATCATGTAGCCGATCATCGCCAGGATGCCTGGCAGCGTGGCCGCCAGGAATAGCTTGGCGATATTTTGCTCGGTCAGGATGGCATAGATGACCAGCGGCACGGATGGCGGAATCAGGATTCCCAGCGTGCCGGCCGTCGCGAGCGTGCCCGTGGCCAGCCGGCCAGAATAGCCGTGCCGCTTCAACTCGGGCAACGCCACGCCGGTGATGGTCGCGGCCGTGGCGAGCGAGGACCCGCAGATCGCGCCGAATGCCGCGCTGGCCATCACGGCGGCCATTGCCAGTCCGCCGCGCAAGCGCCCGACCAGCGCCGCCGTGAATTCGAACAGCGACTTGCTGATGCCGCCGCGCGTGGCGAACTGGCCCATCAGGATGAACAGCGGGATCACCGACAGGTCGTAGCTGGCAAACCGGGCGAACGCCATGCTGTTCATGAAGTTCGCGTACGGCGTCCAGCCGGTCTGCATCACGTAACCGATCGAGCCGGAAACGAACATCGCGATCGCGATCGGCGCCCGCAGCGCCATCAGCACGAACATCAGTACGATGATGAAGACAGCGAGGGAGACGCCGCTCAAGCCGCTTCTCCGCCGTGATGTGACGGCCGGTCGAAGCCGAACAGCGTCTGGTGCAGCGCAATCACGGCCGTGAGCGCAAAGCCGGGGACCATGGGCGCGTAAGCCCACCACTCCGGCACGCCCAGCAACATGGTCGTGGACTGGCTGTTCCAGGAACTCAGTCCGCCCAGCGCCGCGCGCCAGGCCAGCAGCGCACACGTCAGCGCCAGCAGCAGCGCGCCGATGCGATCGAGCAGTGCGTTGAAACGGGGCGGCGCCCGCGACGTGAAGACGTCCACCACGATATTGCCCCGGTGCAGTTGGCACAGCGGCATGAACAGGCCCACCGCGGCGCCAGTGGCCAGGCCGACCAGTTCGAAATCACCGGTGATGGTCCGGCCAATCGTTTCGCGCCCGATGATGCTCACGCTGGTCAACAGCACCATGAAGCAAACCAGCGCTCCCGCCAGGAGCGCGCTCAACCGCGCAAGTCGTTCAAGCATCGTCGTGTTTTGATGCCGGCGGGGTGCCGGCGGCCCATCCGTACGCAGGCCGAATGGTAGTCGATCCGGCGCGGTGGATCAGGCGATTCGTGTGCGCAGCTCGGCCCGCCCGGCGATCGAGCCGACCAGCATATCGCCTGCCAGCACCGCGGCGACTCCGTCGGGCGCTGCAGGGAAGACATAGCTCATGGCAATCTCTCTTCGTGATGGATGCCCAATGCCTGGTGCACCGGGCGGTCGGAATAACTGAACAGCACGCACCCGCGCTCGGACGACAAGCGTGCCGTGTGCCAAGAGGGCACGACGAAGTGATCGCGCGGGGACAGGTCGAAACTGAAGCTGCGCCCGTCGCCTTCGATCGCCACCCGGCCATCGCCTTCGACCACGCTGTACACCGCGCCGTCGGTCTGGCGCCAGCCCTTGCCCGAGAATCCGGCGGGCAGCTTCTGCATGAAAGTCGCCATGGTCGGCATCGGCGAGCCGCCGGTCAGCGGATTGAGGTAACGCAGCTTCACGCCGTCCCAATCATCGACCGGCGCGTCGCGTTCGAGCCGCTCCAGCGCGTCGCGGCTGCGCTCGTACGGGTAACTGAAGATCGGCGAAGTGCCGCCGAACGGCGCATCGTGCCGCACGGGCGCCATGTTGTAGCCGTAGCGGGCATAGCTCGTGCCCTCGGCGCGTGTCACGGTCTGCGACTTGGCCGTGTCGTTTTCCGCGAAGCCGGCGTCGAAGAAGCGGATCATCGGAATGTCCAGGCCGTCCAGCCATACCACCGGCTCGCCCGCCTTGCTGTCATCGGAGAAGGCACGGCCTTCGTGCCCATGGTCGTGCCAGGTCCAGCTGGGTGTGATGATGAAGTCGCCGGGCCGCATCGTGGTGCGCTCGCCGTCCACGGCGGTGTACGCGCCGGAGCCCTCGACGATGAAGCGCAGCGCGCTTTGGGTGTGCCGATGGCTGGGCGCCACTTCGCCGGGCAGGATCAGCTGCAATCCGGCATACAACGATTGCGTGATGGCCGATTGACCGCGCAGCGCGGGATTTTCCAGGATCAACACTCGCCGCACGGCTTCTTCGGCGGTGATGGCCTCACCGGCGCGCATGAGGAACGGACGGACCTCCTCGTATTTCCACAACGCCGGCACGCAGGGCGAGGTCGGCTGCAGCGGCACCAGTGCGTGCAGCACTTCCCAAAGCGGTGTGAGATTCAGCGGATTCATGTCCCGATAGAGCTGCTCACGCAGCAAGGCGGTGGGATGCGGTGCGTTCATGCTGTCTCCTTGCAATATGCCTACCAGCGCAGGCCGAGGTAAGCGCCATCCGATTGAAGCTGCGCTTGCAGCGCCGGTGTATCCACCGACGCGGCGTCGCAACCGGCAGCCAGTGCAAGGTGCGCCGCGGTGCCGGCCGCCTGGCCCATCACGAAACACGCGCCGGTCACGCGAGCGGCCGACTGCGCCTCATGGCTCATCGAAGCGCAACGGCCTGCCACCCACAGATTATCCAGCCCCAATGGCACGGTGATACGGTAGGGCAGCTGATTGAAGCCGCGGCTTTCCGGGATCTTGGGCCATCGGAATTCAACGTCGCCCTTCAGGTGCAGTTCCAGCGGCCAGCCGTTGACGCCGACAGTGTCGGCAAAGCTCGCGCATTCGAGCACGTCCGCTTCGGTCAGCACGTAGTTGCCCATCACGCGGCGCGTTTCGCGGATGCCCACTTGAGGCGCGATGTCCACGATGTATGACTGCTCGAATCCCGGCACTTCCTTCAGGAAGCCGGCGACATCCGCTATCTGCCGGCGACCGAGCATCTCGGCCTCGCTCAGCTCGCGCGCGTCGGTGCCGTCGATCGCGTTGCCCTGGGCATTGGCCAATTGCGTGAGGTTCACGCGCCATTCGATTCCGCTTTTCTGCGGCCGCACAATGGCCGTCTTGCGCGGAAACCTGTAGCGGCCTGCCGCTTGCGCTTCCTGCATCAACTTCGGTATCACTTCCCAGGCCTTGCCGGCGCGCACCGGATCGACGCCGTTGATCCGGAACATGGTCGAGGGATAGAGCATGTTGCCCTGGCCATCACCCTTCTCGTACGGTGCTCCCGCCCACGCCGCGAGATCGCCATCGCCCGAGCAATCGATGAAGGCGCGGCCCAGCACGGCGCGCCGGCCCGATTTGGTTTCGATCAGCAGCGCGCGCACGCGCTGCGTCGAATCCATCACCACGCCGGCCGCCAACGCATGGAACAGCACCTTGACTTGCGCGGACAGCATCAGGTCGTCAGCGGCGATCTTGTACGCCGCGGTGTCGTAGGCTTGCGCTGCCGTCTTGCCGAACAGCGGATGAGGCTCGTTCAACCCACCGAGTGCGCGGATGCGTGACAGCAGGTCGTCCGCCACGCCATGCACGACTTGCCGGATTTCGCCGTGCACGTTGGCGTGCAGTCCGCAGAAATTAGTGACGCCCGCTGCCGTGCCCATCCCGCCAAGAAAGCCGTAGCGCTCGACCAGCAAGACCGAGCTGCCAAGCCTCGCCGCCGCGACGGAGGCTGCGATACCCGCCGGTCCGCCGCCCAGCACGACCAGGTCGTACTCACCCAGTACCGGCGTCTGGCGGCTGGGCTCGAGCAGGGCTGCATGCATGAAGGTTCAGGGCCTGTTCACGCACTCAGTCGAAGAGATGCTTGGGATCGATACCGTCGTACATCCATTTGAGCCCCGCGAACCCGGCCGACTCCTGGCCGCTCTGGAACATCCGGTTGCGCAATTCGCGTTGCACCCCGCTTGCATGATAGATGTCGCCGTAAAAACGTGCCGTGAGCTGCACGCGTCCGGTGCGCAGGTAGCGTACCTGCTGGTATTTCTGGAACGCTGATTCCACGTCGTTGCCCGTGAACCGCAAGGCCTCGCCCAGCACCACGGCATCCTCGATCGCCTGGCCCGCGCCTTGCGCCAGGTACTGCAGCATCGGATGCGCGGCATCGCCCAGCAGGGTGACCCGCCGATCGGACCAGTTCTTCACCGGCTCGCGGTCGCACAGCACCCACATCTTCCAGGTTTCGATGCGGCCCAGCAGCTCTTGCACCTGGGGCACGGCCCGGGCAAAACGCTCGTTGAGTTCGGCGGTGTCGCCGAACGTGTTCCAGCCCTCGTCGTACTTGTTGCTGTGGAACACGGCGACCAGGTTGAACAACTCGCCGCGGCGCAGCGGATAGTGGACCAGGTGGGTTTTTTCGCCACCCCAAAGCAGCACGTCGTCGCTCCAAAGATGGTCGGGCACATCTTCGCGCTTGAGCACGGCCCGGTACGCGATGTGCCCTGACACACGCGGCTTGCCATCGCCCACCACCGCCTCGCGGATGCGGCTCCACAAGCCATCCGCGGCGATCAAGGCGTCGCCTTGAAGGACTTCCCCGCCCGCGATGCGGACCTGCACGCCGCCCGCGTCCTGCGCGAACGATTCAACCTTGCTCGAGGTGCGCAGCACGACATGCGGCAGCGCGGCGCAGGCATCGAGAAACACCTGGTGGATGTCGGGCCGGTAGATCACGCCGTAGGGATAGCCGTACGCCGCGTGGGCCAGATCGCCCAATGGAACACGCACCACTTTTTCGCCGGTGCGCACGTCGTTCATGCCCAGACCGGTCGGAAAGAACGCGACCCGGTTGATGGCTTCGGTCAAGCCAAGGTATTCGAACATCTTGAAGATGTTGGGCCCGAGCTGGATGCCGGCGCCGATCTCACCGAACGCGGCGGATTGCTCCAGCACCGTGACCGCGTGGCCATTGCGGGCGAGCACCAAGGCGGCCGCGAGGCCGCCGATGCCGCCTCCCGAAACGAGCAGGTTCAGGGGTCGCGTCATGGCAGGAATCCCAGGGGCTGGTTAAAAAATGATAAGCATACATATTAATTCCATGGCGTGCAAGCCAGCATCGCTGGCTACACTCGCCGGATGGCAAGAAGCTTCGATTTCGAGCATGCGCCGGGCCACCTGATCCGGCGGGCGCACCAGCTGTCCGTCGCGATCTTCATGGAGGAGACGGGTGGCGGCGACATGACGCCCGTCCAGTTCGCCATCCTCAATGCCTTGATCGAAGACCCCGGTGAGGATCATGTCACGCTGGCGGCCAAGGTGGCGTTCGATGCGGCGACATTCGGCTCGGTCATCGGCCGCCTCGAGGCGAAGGGATGGGTGCGGCGCCAAGCCGACGAGCTCGACCGCAGGCGCAAACTCCTGTGGGTGACCCCCGAGGGCGCGCAGGCAGCGCAGGCCATGAAGCGCGCCGTCTCCAAGGCCCAGGCCCGCATACTCGAACCGCTGAATGCCGCCGAGCGCAAGCAGCTCGTTGCGCTGCTGCGCAAACTGGTGACGCGACATGACGATCCGCACTGCTGAGCCGGCGCGGCGCGCCCTCGGTGCGGGGCGCGATCATCTTGTGCGCGACGGCGCTAGAACCTGCCGAAGTATTCGCGCCGCTGGAATTCGTCCTTGTCGTCCGCTTGTTCCCAGCGCAGCAGCTCGGATTGTTTGATGCGCGCGAAATAGTCGATGAATGGCGCGCCGAACGCGGCCGTGATCACGGGATCGGCGCGCAAAGCGTCGAGCGCTTCGGCCAGGCTGGTGGGCAGTTTCGCTGCCGCCGACGCATAAGGCGCATCGGTGGCCGCCGGCGCCTTGAGCTTGCGCTCGACGCCGTCGAGCCCTGCGTGAATCTGCGATGCGAGATAGAGGTACGGATTGGCCGTCGGCTCGCCGATGCGGTTCTCGATGCGCGTCGCTTCGTCGCCGCACTCGCCGATCACACGAAGCATCGCGCCACGGTTATCGCGGCCCCACAGCACCGACTGCGGCGCGAGCGCATTGGGCCGGAAGCGGCCGAATCCGTTGGTCGTCGGCGTGCAGAACACTGTGGTCGCACCCGCATGTTCCAGCAGCCCCGCCAGGTAGTGCTCGCCCAGCGCCGACAGCGTATGGCCCGCATCCATGCGTGTGCAACCCGGTGCGGGCGCGTCGCGGCGAAACGCGTTGCGGCCCGTTGCCGCATCGACCAAGGACTGGTGCAGGTGCCAGCCGCTGGACATGATGTTGGGAAACGGCGGCCGGCACATGAACGTCGCGTGATAGCCCGCGCGGCGCAGCGCCTGCTTCACCGAATTGCGAAACAGCACCATGTGGTCGGCGGCGGCAAGCGCATCCGCGGGTTCGAACACCGCTTCCACCTGGCTCGGGCCCAGCTCGATTTCCAGCGATAGCAGCGGCAGTCCGAGTGCTTGCGCCGTGCGCTGCACGATCCGCAAGGGCTCCTCCGCCATGTCGTACCAGGCTTCGGTGAGCAGGTTATAGCCCGGATGGATCATGCTGACCTTTGGCGGCGGCCCCGGCCATTCAGCTCGTTCGGGATCGAGCTGCGCCTGCGAATCTTCAATGCGATAGATGTGGAACTCGATTTCCAGGCCGCATCTCATCGCGAGTCCGGTGGCCGCCAACCGCTCGAGCGCGCGCTGCAAAACGCGCCGCGTGTCGAGCTCCACTGGCCGGGCGTCCTGGAACCACGGTTGCCCGCACATCCATCCGGATGCGGCGGTCCACGGCAGCTGCTTGAAACTGGCGGGATCGGGCAACAGCACCAGGTTGCTCGCGAACTCGAAGCCCGGCAGGTCCGCGATGCCGCCCGGCTCGAACACTTTGAACACGGTTCGATCCGACGTGTCCTTGAGCATCAAGGTGCTGACCATGCCGACACCTTCGGCCATCGCACGCGCAGCCGCCGACGCGACCAGCGTCTTTCCGCGCGTGACCCCGTGAATGTCGCACCAGACAAAGCGCACCAGCTCCAGTGCGCTGGCGTCGATCAGCCGCGCCGTTTGCTGCGCAGCGGCTTCGCGTTCCGCATCGTGCACGCCGCAACGCCGCGCGAAACTCGTCATGCGCTGACCACAGGCGCCGCGGTGCCGGCCCATGGCGCGGATTCACGCTTGGCGCGCACCTGCTCTTTCCACCAGGTGGGCCACGCGCCGGCCGGAGCGATACCGTCCACCGTGTCCGGCCCAATCATCCGCGGCGCGAGCGCGGGGTCCGCCACGCCGGGTGCGTTGCCGCCGGCCTGCACGCTCTCGATCGCTTTGAGCAGCATCCGCCGGTTCGCCATGACCACCTTGTCGCTGGTGCCCAAGTGTTCGCGTGTGCGATCCTGGATGGCGCCCATGCTCTCCACCGCCCATTGATCGTGCACGTTGATGTCGTCCTCGCCCATGCCCAGAAAAGTTTGCGTGCGCTGTTCCTCGGGATCGAAGCCCCAGCGGTTGTGCCGCCCCGACTTGGGAATGTAGTCGGGCAGTGCGATGTATTTCAGCCGCTGCGCGCGCATCGCTTCCTTGTCGACGGGGCCGTCGAAGCTGGTGAAGATCGAATACCAATAGGTGTGCGTGTCATCCACCGGCATGTGCATTTGCGTGATCGTCAGCGTTTCGGACAGCGGGATCACGAATGTGTGCGGAAAGATCGCCTGCGTGACGCGGACGTGCGTCAGTGCGTCGGTCATCGGACGCAGTGCCGTCAGTTGCATTCCCCACGGGGTGTTCTCGAAGCTGATCTCGGGCTGGTGGAACTCGCGCATGATCCGCGTCATCGGCCAGCGCTCGCCGCCGAAGTTGCCCGCGCTGGCGCTGCGGAACTGCTTGCCGCCGGCGTTGCGCCCGATCTCATCGAGCGGTTCGTCATTCAGGAACCGATGCAGGAACGAAGGATGCGCCGGATCGATGCCCACTTCGAAGGCCTGCAACCAATTCGCTTGCCACAGTCCCTTGAACGCGAAGGTGTGCGAGGAGGGCGCGGCGAAGCAATCGAATTGCGGGAACGGCGGTGGCACGGTGCCTTCGTCGCCGAGCCAGGCGAACAGCACGCCGCTTCGCTCCAGCACCGGATAGCCGCGCTGGCGCACGCGCTCGTGCAGCTTGCTGCCCGCGGGCTCGGCCGGCGTGTCGAGGCACGCACCCTTGACGTCGAATTTCCAGCCGTGAAAGGGGCAGCGCAGCCCGTCGCCCTCGTGCCGCCCGAACGAGAGATCCGCGCCGCGGTGCGGGCAGTCACGGTCGAGCAAGCCCCAGGCCCCTTGCGCATCCTTGAACAGCACCAGGTCCTGGCCCAGCAGGCGCACGGCTTTGAGCGGCCGGTGCAACATGCCGGGATCCAGAGCAGGATTGAATTCATCCACCAGGGCCAGCGGCTGCCAATAGTGGCGAAGCACGGCGCCGCAGGGCGTGCCGGGGCCGATGCGCGTGATCAGTTCGTTTTGGTCGCTTCTCATAGGGGACAGGACAAACCTCAAGCAGTGTAATCACGGCGCGGCGCGGCCGGTTTATCCTCTCGCCATGAAACTCTATAACTACTTTCGTTCTTCCGCGTCTTTTCGCGTGCGCATCGCGCTGGAACTCAAGGGGTTGGGCTATGAGTACCTGCCGGTGCACCTGCCCAAGGGAGAGCACAAGGAATCGGGCTACGCGGCGATCTCCCCGTCGATGCTGGTGCCGACGCTGGAAACCGACGCGGGCAACCGGCTCGCGCAATCGATGGCCATCATCGAGTACCTGGATGAGACCCATCCGCAGCCTCCGCTGCTGCCCAGCGATCCGCTAGCTCGTGCCCGGGTGCGGGCCCTCGCGCAGCTGATCGCCTGCGAGATCCATCCGCTGAACAACCTCAGGGTGTTGAAGTACCTCGTGCGCGACTTGAAGGTGAGCGACGAAGTGAAGAACACCTGGTACCTGCATTGGGTGAAGGTTGGATTGGATGCGTTCGAGCGCGAACTGTCGCAGCTGCCCGCATCCACTTATTGCTTCGGCGAAACGCCGACACTGGCGGACTGCTGCCTGGTGCCGCAAATCTTCAATGCCAAGCGCGTCAATGCCAGTTTCGAGGGGCTGCCTCGCACGATGGCGGCGTTCGAAGCCTGCATGGCCTTGCCCGCGTTCCAGAAGGCTCAGCCTTCCAACTGTCCCGACAACGAGCCCTGAATGGAAATGCCCGCGGGCTGGATCGTGCCCGAGTGGCCTGCGCCCTCGAACGTGCGCGCGATTTGCACGACTCGCCTCGGCGGCCTGTCCGAGCCGCCGTACGACACGCTCAATCTCGGCGATCACGTCGGCGATGCACCCGAGGCCGTGGCAACGAATCGAAAAATTCTCGGCGATGTGCTGGGGGCGCGGCCGGTCTTCCTGACCCAGGTTCACGGCAGCGGCGTGGTGAACCTGCAGGCGGACACAACGGACGCTACGCGAGCCGACGGCTGCATCACCATCGCGCGCGACCTTGCCTGCACGATCATGGTCGCCGACTGCCTGCCGGTGCTGTTCGCCACAGCTGATGGCAGTACCGTCGCCGCCGCGCATTGCGGATGGCGCGGGCTGGCAGGGCAAGCGGGCAGGGGCATCATCGAAAGCTTGTGGGAGAGGCTGCAGCGCGGTCACGGCGCACGCGCTGAACACACGATTGCTTGGTTGGGTCCTTGCATCGGGCCGCAAGCGTTCGAAGTCGGCCCGGAAGTGAAGGCGGCATTCGAGGCGCATGACCCCAAGGCCGGCCCACTTTTCAAGCCGCACGGCAGCGGCAAGTGGCTGGCCGACTTGCCGGGTCTGGCGCGGCTGCGTCTTCAGGCGCTGGGACTGAGCCAGCTTTATGGCAACGACGGCACGATCGGCTGGTGCACCGTCGCCAATGCTTCAAGGTTTTTTTCGCACCGGCGCGACCGCGTCAGCGGCCGCTTCGCCGCCGCCGTCTGGCGCGTTTGAGGCCGCAGCTCGCGCCGCCAACTCGGCCGCTTGGCGTGCCTTGTCGGCTTGTTTGCGATGCGGTGTCGCCATCACATACATAACAAGTGAGACAGGGGCGACGCCATAGAGTACAAAGGTGAAGAGCGCTCCGGTGACGGTTCCGATGCTGCTGGTCGCTTCGACCACCGCCATCATGAGGGTGACGTAGAGCCAAGCTATAACGACGAGGTACATCGAACGGCCACGAAAAATGTTGCGCTGCAGCAAGAATGCTGCGATACTTCGGGTTAACCCGTAAAAAAACAGGGTCTCAGGAGACAAGATGAATTCTGAACCAGTCTGGGCCCAGTCAGCCCAGGCGTTCCAGCAAGATCTCACGCAGAACTGGGCCAAGGCGCTTCAGTCTTTTGGCGGCTTGGCGATGGGCGCCAATGGTTCCGTCGCTGCCGGCTTGCCCGCGCTGCCCCAGATCAGCTTTTCACCGGAAAAGCTTCAAGCCTTGCAGCAAGCTTATGTGAAAGAGGCGGCTGACCTGTGGAACCAGGGGCTGGGCGCCAATCCGGCCGCCAAGGACAAGCGCTTCGCCTCCCAGGCTTGGTCAGCCAATCCGGTTGCGGCGTTCTGCGCCGCGGTTTATCTGCTCAACGCGCGCACGCTGCTGGGCTTGGCCGAGGCGGCCGAGACCGATCCGAAGACCAAGGCGCGGCTGCGCTTCGCCGTCGAGCAATGGATGGCCGCTTCGGCGCCGAGCAACTTCATCGCACTGAATGCCGAGGCGCAGCAAAAGGCCATCGAAACCCATGGCGAGAGCATCGCCAGGGGAATGCAGAACCTGCTCAAGGACATCGAGCAAGGGCATGTCTCGATGACGGATGAATCCGTCTTCGAGGTCGGCAAGAACGTGGCGCGGACCGAAGGCGCGGTGGTGTTCGAAAACGACTTGTTCCAGCTGATCGAATACAAGCCGCTCACCGCGAAAGTCTACGAGCGCCCCTTCCTGGTGGTGCCGCCTTGCATCAACAAGTTTTATATCCTCGACCTGCAGCCGGACAACTCGCTGGTTCGCTACCTCGTCGAGCAGGGCCATCGCACCTTCGTGATGAGCTGGCGCAATCCCGACGAGTCCCTGGAGCACAAGACCTGGGACGACTACGTCGGTGACGGCCCGATCAAGGCCATCGAAGTGATCCAGGAGATCACCGGCGCCAAGCAGATCAATGCACTCGGTTTTTGCGTCGGCGGCACGATCCTGGGCACCGCGCTGGCGGTGCTCGCGGCGCGCGGCGAGAAGCCGGTCGCCGCGCTCACCCTGCTGACTGCATTTCTCGATTTCTCGAATACGGGCGTGCTCGATGTCTTCATCGACGACGCCTTCGTGAAGTTCCGCGAAATGCAGCTGGGCAGCGGCGGCCTGCTCAAAGGCCAGGAGCTGGCTTCCACGTTCAGCTTCCTGCGGCCGAACGACCTGGTGTGGAACTACGTCGTGGGCAACTATCTCAAGGGAGAAACCCCGCCGCCGTTCGATCTTCTGTATTGGAACAGCGACTCGACCAACCTGCCCGGCCCGATGTTCACCTGGTATTTGCGCAACACGTACTTCGAGAACAACCTCGTCAAGCCGGGCAAGTGCACGGTGTGCGGAGAGAAAGTGGACCTGCGCGAACTCGACATGCCGGTGTACATCTACGGCTCGCGCGAGGACCACATCGTCCCGATCGCCGGCGCGTACGCATCGGTGCCGCACCTGCCCGGCAAGAAGCGCTTCGTGATGGGAGCCTCGGGCCACATCGCGGGCGTCATCAATCCGCCGGCCAAGCACAAACGGTCGTACTGGACCAACGAAAAACTGCCCAAGACATTCGATGAATGGCACAAGGGCGCGAAGGAGCACCCCGGCAGCTGGTGGCCCGATTGGGCCAGCTGGCTCAAACCCCACGCGGGCAAGCAGGTTGCTGCGCCCAAGAGTTACGGCAAGGGCAACTACAAGGCCATCGAGCCGGCGCCCGGCCGTTATGTGAAAGCGAAAGCCTAGGGGCGCCGCCCCGATCCCTCAAAGGAGAACACTCATGCAGGACATCGTCATCGTTTCAGCCGTGCGCACCGCGGTCGGCAAATTCGGCGGCTCGCTCGCCAAGGTTCCGGCGCCCGAGCTCGGCGCGATCGTGATCAAGGAGGCGCTCGCCCGCGCGAAGGTCGATCCTTCCCAAGTGAGCGAAGTGATCATGGGCCAGGTGCTCGCAGCCGGTGCCGGCCAGAACCCCGCGCGCCAGGCGTTGCTCAAGGCCGGCCTGCCCAAGGAAGTGCCGGGGCTCACGATCAACGCCGTTTGCGGATCGGGTCTCAAGGCCGTGATGCTCGCGGCGCAAGCGATCGCATGGGGCGACGCGGAGATCGTCGTCGCGGGCGGACAGGAAAACATGAGCGCCGCGCCGCACGTGCTGCCGAACTCGCGCGACGGCCAGCGCATGGGCGACTGGAAACTGGTCGACACGATGATTGTTGACGGCTTGTGGGACGTCTACAACCAGTACCACATGGGCGTGACGGCGGAGAACGT